>JAEEGH010032441.1_pt1 | contig 10046 bp, 7 predicted proteins | sample 9134181 | NCBI WGS metagenome assembly JAEEGH01 (sample SAMN16246544, study PRJNA631951) | gut metagenome | biome: gut microbiome; feature: rumen; material: DP-attached | host: Bos | place: Iran: Karaj | collected 2018-10 | reverse complement strand
ACTGGCGCCTGGCCGGTATCTTCGATGATGTCTGGCTCTATGCCACGCCCAAGACCCGTCTGTTCGACTGGTATGTAACGACAGACCTGGACAAAGATTACCGCGATGCAGACTTGAACATCGAGGTGACTGTCAGAAGCTATGATGAACAGCCTGTGAGGACACCATTGAAGGTTCTGGGCGTGCTGACTGGTGCCGACGGCAAGGAAGTGACTCGCCTGGAGAGTGGTTCTGGGTCAATGGTTAATGGTCAATGGTCAATGGTTAATGGTCAATGGACAATGACGCTGAACATGAGCAAGCATATTGCCAACCCTTTGAAATGGACTGCCGAGACGCCGAATCTGTATGAACTCAAGATGTACCTCGTGGATGCCACTACCGGCAAGCGATTATCGGAAAGTACGCCCGAGGATGCCCGTCAGGACGTGGGGTTCAAGGAGACCGAAATTCGTGACAATGTGTTCTACCTGAACGGCAAGCCCCTGAAGGTCAATGCGCAGTGCTCACACATGCAAGACCCCGACAACGGCCATGCTGTCACGGACGAACTCATCAAGAAGGATATGACCATCCTGAAGCAGTTTGGCTTCAACGGTGTGCGAACGAGTCACTATCCGCCAGTGCCGCGCTATCTGGAATATGCCGCCCGCTACGGACTCTATATCATCGACGAGGCCGGCGTAGAGGCGCATGCCACTGAATGGGTTTCAGGCGACAAGCGCTTCATACCGATGTACAGGGAGCGTGTGCGCCGTATGGTGCTGCGCGACCGCAACCAGCCTGCGGTACTGTTCTGGAGTGCCGGTAACGAGAGCGGCGAGGGTCCTAACATCGGTGAGGTGATTGACGAAGGCCGAAAATACGACCACACCCGCTGGTGGATGTACGGCGGCAACGCCTACAGCCATCCCGCAGAGGATATCATCGGTCCGCGCTACCCCACTCCGCTGGCACTCGACCTCAGGGTGGGCCGTCATGGCGACGGCGACGTGCGCCCCTCGTTCATGGATGAGTATATATCCGTGGCTGGCAACAGCGGTGGCATGTTCGACGAGATGTGGCGCGCCGTCTATACCCACGAGCGATGCATTGGTGGTGCCGTCTGGGACTTCGTGTCGCCGGGACTTACGCAGCCTGCACGAAGGCTTGCCGACAAATCTGGCCATAATGTGATGACGCATATTATGGGCAACGCCAAACTGGTAGCCGACAGCCGTAATCGTAAGAATCATGTGATAGACCTCAGCGGACACGACGAGTGGGTGGAAGTGTATCGTGACGACTGCCTGGAGATTACTGGCAGCAACATCACCATCAGCTTCGATGTCTGTCCCCGCAAGCTCATCAGTTCTTGTGGCTCGTTCGTCACCAAAGGCGAGTGGCAGTTCGGCGTCGAGCAGCGGGGCAAGGAACAGCTGGTGTTCTATATCAACACCGACAAGGCTCCTGATGGGGCACAGAACGAAGCCCGTCCCTTCGGCAGAAGGCCAGCGGCAACGAATCACAAGTACGAACTGTCAGCCCCGCTGCCCAGCGACTGGGAGAACAAGTGGCACCACGTGGAAGCTCGCTACGACGGCAAGCAGATGACGGTAATCATCGACAACACGCAGGTAGCCCAGATGGAAGCACAGGGCAACATCATCAATGCACCCTTCCCCGTGAACATAGGCCGCAACGAGCAGACCCACGGACAGGACACCCAGGTGTATATCTGCGATGCACTGATGGACAATGTCATCATTGCCGACGCATCGAGCCAGTTGCTAAACCTCGACTTCGAGATGGAGCAGCATGAGGGTAAGTATTTCAGTTACGGCATCGGCGCACGAACCTACGGCACGATATGGCCCGACAGGACTGTACAGCCGGAAATCTATCAGATGAAGAAATCGGCCCAGCCCGTATCATGCACGCTGCTGAGTGCAGATAACGGTACGGTGGAGATATGGAACAGGAACCATTTCCTCAACACCTCTTATTACGATATGAAATGGGAGCTTTATGAGGACGGCGTCTGTCTGCAGCAGGGAACGCTCAGTCCTGACGTCGCACCGTTAGCGAAGAAAGTCATCGCCCTACCCTACAGTCGCCCCGTCCTCAAACCGGGATGCGAATACCACTTGATGATTACCAGCAGTCTGAAGGCTGATGAAATCTGGGCGAAGAAGGGGCACGTCATGGCCTGGGATCAGTTGGAACTCCCCTGGCGCCAGTTGGCTCTGCCTTCTGACAAGACCATCGGAAAGGCCGTGCTCAGCCAAGCCAACGACACTATCATAGTCAGCGGCGACGGATTCTCCTACTCATTCACCCCCGACGGCCAACTCTTCAGCATCAAGCAATCTGGCAAGGAACTGCTCAAATCGCCGCTCCAGATAAACGTATGGCGCGCCCCGCTGGCACTCGAGATGGACGGCTGGGATCAGTGGAACATTGCCTACAACAATCGCAAACCATGGAACGGTGCACAGATTGCCAACGAGTTCTATAGCAATAATCTGAACGCCATCACCCGCATCCCCATCTCTTGCCAGGCCTTCGAGGCCGACGGACAGGTGTATGTCAATGTGCGCTGTTTCTCGCAGTTCGGTGCCCCCGTCAACACGACGCTCGATGCCTACATCACCGGCCTGCGCTATTCGGGTTTCTCCGAGGTCTATGAGTATCGCATCAACGGTGACGGCACCATCGCCCTGCATCATATTCTCGAGCCCGAGGGACAGATGCCTTCACTACTGCCACGCATCGGACTGACCATGACGCTCTGTGACGAGATGCAGCAAGTGAAGTGGTATGGTCGCGGCCCGGAGGAGAACTATCCAGACCGCAAGACTGGTTACGCCATCGGCATCTATGAGAATCGTGTGGATGATATGTTCGAACCCTATCTGATTCCGCAGGACTGCGGTCTGCGCTGCGACAACCGCTGGCTCGCCATGAGTAACGGCTCCAGCCAGGGACTGCGCTTTGCGATGGACGAGCCGTTCAACTTCAACGCCTACCACTATAGCACCGACAACCTGACGAAGGCGGTATATACCTACCAGCTACAGCAGCAGGACGGCATCACACTGAACCTCGACTACAACACTACAGGCGTAGGCTGCACAGCCTGCTATGTCCTGCCCGGCTATCAGGTCAAGCCCACCCGCTACGAGCGTCATCTGAGAATAAAGCCAATTTCACAATAGGCAGGATAATGAACACAAGCGTGAATATGCTGAAAAAGATATTGTTCCTTCACGGATTCTATGCCAGCGGCAGTTGTGTACCGGCTCTGGCATTGAGGGAGGCTTTCAAGGAGAAAGCCACCGTACTGACTCCAGACCTGCCCCTCCACCCTGCCGATGCCATCAGGCTCATCCGGGAAATCTGTGATCGAGAGAAACCGGACATTCTTGTCGGCAACAGCTGCGGATCATTCTATGCACAGATGATATCACCGGTTATCGGAGTGCCAGCACTTTTAGGCAATCCACATTTCAAGATGTCAGACTTCCTGCGCGAGCGCATCGGCAACCATCAGTACAAGTCACCTCGTGCCGACGGGAATCAGAATTTCACCATTACCGAGGAACTGGTTAAGGAGTTCGAGGAAATAGAGGCACATCAGTTTGACTGCTGTAATATATATAATAAGGAACGCGTGTGGGGACTCTTCGGTGAAGAAGACACATTGGCACACTTCGAGCCGCTTTTTCTGGAGCATTACCTCAACAGCTATCACTTCCCCGGTGGGCACACACCTACGGCAGAACAGTTCAAGACCTGGTACTGCCCCCTCATCGAAAAAATGCTACTTTTATAATCCACAAAAACTATAATGTATATGAAAAGATTGTTATTCTGCCTCATGGCAATGATGGGCGTGCTGACCCTTTCAGCACAGAGTGTGTATGATTTTACGGTGAAGGACGATGCGGGAAAGGACGTGTCGCTCGCCGAGTACAAAGGCAAGGTGCTGTTGATTGTAAACACCGCTACCCGATGCGGATTCACGCCACAGTACAAGGAATTGGAGGCCCTCTATGAGAAATATGCGAAGGAAGGGCTTGAGATTCTGGACTTCCCCTGTAACCAGTTCGGAGAACAGGCCCCTGGTACGATTCAGGAGATTCACTCATTCTGCACGGCCAATTTTGACATCCAGTTCCCGCAGTTCGACAAGATTGAGGTGAATGGAGCCAACGAGCATCCGCTCTACACTTTCTTGAAGGCTCAGAAGGGCTTCGGTGGTTTCGACCTCAATGACGAACGAGGCAAGTTTATGGACGATATGCTCCGTAAGCGTGATGCCGACTTCGACAAGAAATCAGACATCAAATGGAACTTCACCAAGTTCCTTGTCTCTCGCGACGGACGGGTGTTGAAGCGTTATGAGCCAACGGACAAGATGAGCGACATCGAAGCTGATTTGCAGATGGAGGTGAATCCCGTGCTGAGCAATATCATGGCACGTCGCTCCATCCGCAAGTACCTCGACAAGCCTGTGGAACATGAGAAACTGGAGGCCGTAGCCCTTGCAGGTATCAATGCTCCAAGTGCGATGAACCGACAGAACTGGGCTGTACGGATTATCGAAGACCAGAAGCTGATGGCAGATGTGAAGGGACAAACCCGCAATGCACCGAATCTCATCTGTGTTTGTGCACCGGCTGACGGCAGGTTCGACCTTGACGCAGGTCTGCTGGGTGAAAATATGATGTTGGCAGCTCAAAACCTGGGTCTCGGCACCTGTATCCAGACTGGCCCCATACGCTTCCTCACAACTGACGAGAAAGCCAAAGCCTTCCGCGACAGTCTCGATATTCCTGAAGGCTATAAGCTACTTTATGTCATTTCCATCGGCTATCCCGACGAGCAGCCCGACGCCAAGCCCCGCGATGCTTCGAAGGTGAAGTACATCAAGTAAAGGGTGAAGAAGCTATACAGGCTTCAACGATAGTTATTTGCTTTTGCATCCATTTCTGACAGGCGATCGAGGGCGGCAAGAAGCGTCTCGTCACGCTTGGCATAGTGGAAACGAATCAGGTGATTCACATCCTCGCGGAAGAAGCAGCTGCCTGGCACTGCCCCTACTCCAACATGCTCAGCCAACCACTCGCAGAAGTGCAGGTCGTCCTTCACGCCGTACTTTGAGACATCAAGCAGTACGTAATAAGCTCCTTGCGGATCAGTGAACGTCAGTCCGAACTGGCTCAGCCCGTCGCAGAAGAGCTGCTTCATGTGGGTGTAATGCGCCTGAAGCTCATCGTAATAACTGTCAGGGAAGCACAGTCCGACGGTGGCAGCCTCCATTAGGGGAGCCGCTGCACCGACGGTCAGAAAATCGTGTACTTTCTTCACACGATCGATGATTCGTTCTGGGGCGATGACATAGCCCAGACGCCAGCCCGTAATGCTATAGGTTTTCGAGAGTGAACTGCACGATATGGTGCGCTCCCACATGCCGGGCAATGTGGAGATATAGACATGCTTGTGAGGGGCATAGACGATGTGTTCGTAAACCTCGTCGGTGATGACGTAGCCGTCGTATCGGATCACAATGTCAGCTATCTGCTGCAACTCCTCGCGAGTAAAAACCTTGCCGCAGGGGTTCGACGGGTTGCAAAGCACCAGCGCCTTGGCTCCCTGCCTGAAAGCATCCTCAATCAGGTTGGCATCGAATGAAAAACTTGGTGGCACAAGCGGAATATAGACAGGCTCAGCCCCTGTGAGAATCGTATCAGCGGTATAGTTCTCGTAGAACGGCGAGAAGATAGCCACCTTGTCACCAGGGTTTACCACAGTCATCATCGCCGCCATCATCGCCTCCGTGGAGCCACACGTTACAACAATGTTCTTGTCTGCATCTATCGGCAGGCCTGTCCAGTGACTCTGCTTCTTGGCAAGTGCTTCACGGAAGTTCTGCGCTCCCCAGGTGATGGCGTACTGATGAGGGCCGTGTGGCGCAATTTCCGCCAGCCTATCGGTAATCTCCTGTGGCGGGTCGAAGTCGGGGAATCCCTGCGAGAGGTTGATGGCCCCGTAGCGGTTGCTGATGCGGGTCATGCGCCGGATGATAGAATCCGTAAATCCCGCCGTGCGTGTGGATAGTGGTCTCATATATTTGCAATATTATTGATGGCATCTTCATAGCCTGTCAATGCGGCGAAAGGTGCAAACTGGGCTGCACGGTTCCACATCGACATCTGCGGGTGACGCTTCGATACGTGGTGCGGCAGATTGATGATATCGTCGTAATAATCTGTCATGCCTTGTGTCCTCCTATCTGTTTATTGCGCTCTTTGGCGGTGGCACCCTCCTCGAAGTTAAGTCCTCTGAGGATGGCGTTCTTGCCGAAACGCTGTTTGATTTTCAATTGTGTCTCCTGCATACGACGCTCCTTGTCGAGTTTTGCCTTTTCCTCCTGATTCTGCTTTTCCAATGCCTCGTAGTCGGTAAAGAGGTCAAGCTGCTGGGGCACATTTTCCTTGGCAGCGACGGATGCCTCCGATACCACATGGTTTGTAGTCAGGTTCAACCTGCGAATGAGCAAGTCTGCATTCACACAGCGGTCGAACAACTCAGCTGCACCATCCATGATTTGCCGCGATGACGATGTGGGCTTGTCGAAGTTGAACGTGCCGTGGGCATGTTTCGGCACAGCCTTGCCGTAATAGTTGTTGGTAATCTCACCATGATACTTCTCGCGAATCTCAGGACGGGTAAGGTTCTCTGCATCATAGCCGACGGTTACCACCAATTGGTCTGTTACCAACCGTTTCGATACCAGATCGAGTGCCATACCTTCTGCCATCTCCTGTATCACCACTCGGGCCTTCTTGAAATCGTATGGTTCCTGCAGCACCTGACCACTGCTGAAGGAATTCGTTTCAGGCCTGTAGGCCTTTACCGCTTCCATCGTACACGGCTCCCAGCCCCAGGCATGGTCTATCAGCAGTTCTGCATTCACACCGAAAAGTTTGTAGAGCGTTTCCTCATTCTGCACGGACATCCGGGCCAGCTTGCCCATCGTGTCAACGCCATAAAGAGCCAATTTCTCCGCAATACCGCGTCCTACTCTCCAGAACTTCGTTATCGGACGATAGTCCCAAAGCTCACGTCGATACGACATTTCATCCAATTCGGCGATACGGACACCATCCTTGTCGGCAGGCATCTTCTTCGCCACAATATCCATCGCCACCTTACAAAGATACATATTTGTGCCGATGCCAGCCGTAGCTGTAATACCCGTCTGACTCAGCACGTCGCGAATCATCTTCATAGCCAACTCATGGGCAGTCATTTTGTATGTGCCGAGATAAGCCGTCACGTCCATGATCACCTCGTCGATGGAATACACATGGATGTCCTCTGGCGCAATATACTTCAGATAAGTCTTGTAGATCTTCGTGCTGACCTCAATATAGTGTGCCATCTGTGGCGGTGCGGCGATATAGTCAACAGCCCAGTCCGGATGCTGTTTCAGTTCTATGTCCGATGTGGATTTGCCCGTCAGACGATGACCTGGCACCTTACACTGACGTTCGAAGTTCACCTCCCGCATCCGTTGCACCACCTCAAAGAGTCGCGCCCTGCCACCGATGCCGTATGCTTTCAGCGAGGGCGACACAGCCAGACAAATCGTTTTCTCCGTGCGACTCACATCAGCCACCACGAGGTTTGTGGTCAGCGGGTCAAGCCCCCTGTCCACACACTCCACTGAAGCATAGAACGACTTCAGATCGATGGCAATATATGTCCGCTGCTGCTCTGGCATTTACTAATAATTCTCAAAACTTGGCACAAATTTACGCATTATTATTCATATTCCATCTTAAATGACTAAATTTGCCGCTCGAATTTATTCGCTTTTCACAGAAAAGAACATTATTTATGAGAATTAGCGATGGCGAGAACTTATACAAAAGAGTCAAAGCCCCGACCTGCAGAAATGCAAGCCGGGGCTTCTTGGGATTATATATGGAATGGCAAACAGTTATGCCATGAAGTGCTTGATAGTACGTGCTGAAGTCTTATTGGCATCGTAGCGGACAGTCAACTCACGAGTGCGTGGATTCCACTTGGTGTCCATCACGCCCTTCATGTTCTCGACCTTGGCAACAACCTTCTTGTGAGAGTCATGACGGCTCACCTTGATGGTGCAGGTCTTTACCTCAGGACGATAGGCATGGGAACTCTCAGCAATGGGAGTTCTTGCGTCCTTTTAGTAGCAAGCGACAAGTCGATTACCCTTTTTATATGTAAAACACGAACTTTGTTCCCCTCGAGCCTATACCGTCATAGTCTGCAGGTACTGGAAACTGGTTGATAAGCATGTCAACCTTTTCCTCCTCCAGATACTTTGTAAGTTCCAGTTCAATAGCCATCCGTCGCTCATTACAGCTCAGATTCCAGACACTTTCTTGCGTCCCTTCGGTAGCAAGCGGCAAAGCCGAGCGCACCCAAAACAGCATTCACCACTGTCCTAGTCTCGTCCTGAGTGCGCCAAATGGAATCAAAGTCTTTCATAGATTCTTAATGATCTTACAAGGGTTTCCTACGGCAACGGTATTTGACGGAATATCATTAACCACAACGGAGCCGGCTCCAATGGTGACATTATCACCGATGGTTACTCCTGGAAGAATGGTCACGCTCCCTCCAATCCATACATTATGACCGATAGAAACAGGTTTTGCCCATTCCTGACGGGAGTTGCGCTCCACAGGATCAGTACTGTGACAGGCGGTGTATATGCTGACATTGGGGCCGATAAAACAGTCATCGCCAATAGTGACACGGGCTTCATCGAGGACAGTGAAGTTGAAGTTGGCAAAGAACCGTTTGCCGATGCTTATCTGTTTGCCATAGTCGCAGCGAAACGGCTGGTTAATGAGGAAGTCATCATCTGCCACATGACCGAGCAAGCCCTTCAGGATTTCCTTCATCCGCTGGGTTTCAGACGGACGCAGTGAGTTATATTCATAAAGAACTTCTCTTGTCATCATCAGTTCTTCTATCAGTTCCGGGTCAATGGCAGAATAAACCTCACCCGCCAGCATCTTCTCTTTCTCTGTCATACGCCTAATCATTATACTCTATTCACCTCAGTGCACTGATATGTTCTTGCCTTGTTATCGAGAGATGAAAGACGGTCAAGAGCAGCCTGCAATGTCTCGTCGCGCTTGGCAAAATGGAAACGGATAAGATGATGCACATCCTCTGTGAAGAAGCAACTGCCAGGAACAGCTCCCACCCCGACATGCTCAGCAAGCCACTCGCAGAAATGCAGGTCATCATTCACACCATACTTTGAGACATCAAGCATCACATAATAGGCACCTTCTGGATCAGTGAACTCCAATCCGAACTGACGAAGCCCGTCACAAAACAGATGCTTCATGTGAGTATAATGTGCCTGCAAGCCCTCGTAATAGGAATCTGGGAAACATAGTCCAATTGCGGCAGCCTCCATCAATGGAGCCGCCGCACCAACTGTCAGGAAGTCATGCACCTTCTTCACCCGGTCGATGATGCGTTCCGGGGCAATGACATAGCCAAGCCGCCAGCCTGTGATGCTGTAGGTCTTGGAAAGCGAGCTGCATGAGATGGTGCGCTCCCACATGCCTGGAAGTGTGGAGATATAGACGTGCTTGTGCGGCGCATAGACGATGTGCTCATAGACCTCATCGGTAATCACATAGCCATCGTACCTTATTACAATATCTGCTATCGTCTGCAATTCCTCACGTGTAAAGACCTTGCCGCAGGGGTTAGACGGATTACAGAGTACCAATGCCTTGGCACCCTGCCTGAAGGCATCCTCTATCAGGTTGGCATCGAAAGAGAAGGCTGCGATTGAGCGAGAGGAGAGCGAAGCTTGCTTCGAGTCTTCCGAGCGTGAGCAGGCTCGGCTATAAGCCATCGTAGGCGGCACGAGCGGGATGTATATCGGCTCAGCACCGCTCAGGATGGTGTCTGCCGTGTAATTTTCATAGAACGGTGAAAAGATGGCCACTTTGTCGCCAGGATTCACAACGGTCATCATGGAA
>JAEEGH010032440.1_pt1 | contig 10047 bp, 3 predicted proteins | sample 9134181 | NCBI WGS metagenome assembly JAEEGH01 (sample SAMN16246544, study PRJNA631951) | gut metagenome | biome: gut microbiome; feature: rumen; material: DP-attached | host: Bos | place: Iran: Karaj | collected 2018-10 | reverse complement strand
CGGACGACCGCTTCGTCAGCCCCCGGGGCGGCTTCCGGGGCGTGGAGGAGATGGAGGGCAGCCGCCTCTGGTACCTGTACAACATCGTGCAGAAGGAATGCGTCATCGGCGAGACCCACATGCACCACGCCGTGGAGGAGTACCTGTTCTTCACCGGCGCGGACATTTCCAAGTTCTTTGAGTTCGACGCGGAGATCGAGATCTCCCTGGGCCCGGATCCGGAGCACATGGAGACCTACACCATCACGGAGCCCACGGCGGTGCGCATCCCCGCCGGCTTCTGGCACGGTCCCGTGGTGATCAAGCGCCTGGGCGCGCCCATCAACTTTGAACCCTTCTACCCCAACGGGAGCTACGGCAAGGTCGTCTATGAGGACGGCAGGTATATCTACAAGGGCCGGGATCTTCCCAGAAAGTAAACCGCTTCTGCCGCGCCGGGCTGTCCTCTGTGGCAGCCCGGCGTTTTCTTTTTCCTCCGTTTCTCGCCGACATGGCACGGAAACGGTTTACAAGCGAAGGGTTTCTTGGTATATTAGGGGGAAGCAGAGGAGTGCGTTCCTCTGTTCCCGGCAGTCTGCGCCGACCCTCGCGGAAAGGAAGTCAGCCCGAACATGAACAGCCGTATGATCGCTCAGATCCTGGGTAAGGTGCTCTGCACCGTTTCCCTGCTCCTGCTGCTGCCGGCAGTGACGGCTCTGCTGTACCACGAAAGCCCCTTCCCCTTTCTGATCACGATCCTCATCTGCGCCGCCCTGGGGGGCGGGCTCCTGCTGCTCAAGCCCAAAAACACGAAGATCTATGCCCGGGAGGGCTTCGTCTGCGTGGGTCTCTCCTGGCTGTGCATATCCGCCCTGGGAGCCCTGCCCTTCGTCCTGTCCGGGGATATTCCCAACTATGTGAACGCCCTGTTCGAGACCGCCTCCGGCTTTACCACCACCGGCGCCAGCATCCTCACGGACGTGGAAGCCCTCAGCCAGAGCAGCCTCTTCTGGCGCAGCTTCACCCACTGGATCGGCGGCATGGGCGTTCTGGTGTTCATCATGGCGGTGATGCCCATGTCCGGCAGCCGGTCCATCCATATCATGCGGGCGGAGGTGCCCGGCCCCGTTGTGGGCAAGCTGGTGCCCAGCGCCAGAAAGACCGCCGGGATCCTGTACCTCATCTACATCCTGCTCACCCTGGCGGAGATCGTCCTGCTCCTCTGCGGCGGCATGACCCTCTATGACGCCCTGATCCACGCCTTCGGCACCGCCGGGACGGGGGGCTTCTCCAACCGGGCCATGAGCGTCGGGTATTACCAAAGCGCCTATATCGACGGCGTCATCACCGTGTTCATGGTGCTCTTCGGCATCAACTTCAACCTCTATTTCCTGATCCTGGTGGGCAAGGCCAGGGAGGCGCTGCGGAGTGAGGAGCTGCGTGTTTACCTCATTCTCGTGGCGGCGGGCATGCTGATCATTGCCCTGAACATCCTGCCTCTGTACGGGAGCTTCGGGGAGAGCCTCCGGTACTCCTCCTTCCAGGTGGGCAGCATCATCAGCACCACGGGCTTCTCCACGGCGGACTTTGACAAATGGCCGGAGCTGTCCCGCTGGATCCTCGTGCTGTTCATGTTTACCGGCTCCTGCGCCGGCTCCACCTGCGGCGGCCTGAAGATGTCCCGGATCATCCTGCTGGTGAAGAGCGTCCGGAAGGAGCTCTGGCAGCAGCAGCACCCCCACGGGGTCCGGGTGGTGCGTCTGGAGGGCAAGAGCGTGCCGGAGGGCACCCTGCACACCACCCTGGTGTTTGCCGTATGCTATATCGGCATCCTGCTGCTGGGAACGCTGCTGGTCTCCCTGGACGGCTATGATCTGGTAACGAATTTCACCGGCACCCTGGCCTGCATCTCCAACATCGGTCCGGGCCTCAGCCTGGTGGGACCCACCGGCAGCTTTGCCCATTTCTCCGTATTCAGCAAGCTGATCCTTGCCTTTGCCATGCTGCTGGGGCGGCTGGAGATCTTCCCCCTGCTCCTGCTTTTCTCACCCTCCGTATGGCGCAAGCAATAAGAAAAAGACTGCGGAGGCTCTCCGCGGGCAAGACCATTGCCCTGGGTTTTTTCGACCTCATCCTGATCGGGGCCGTGCTGCTGACCCTGCCCATTGCGGGACAGGGCGGGGTGCGCGTGCGCTTTTTTGACGCGCTGTTCACCGCCGCCAGCGCCGCCTGCGTCACGGGTCTCTCCGTGGTGGAGACGGGCAGCACCTGGTCCGTATTCGGCAAGTCCGTGATCCTCGCCCTGATCCAGATCGGCGGCCTCGGCGTGGCGGCACTGGGCGTTTCCGTCACGCTGCTTGCGGGGCGGGACCTGCGGCTCCGGGACCGGCAGCTGCTGAAGGAGGGCTGGAACGTATCCGGCTACGGGGAGGTCTCCGGGCTTCTCGGCCGCGTCCTGCTCATCACGGTCTGCGCGGAAGCGCTGGGCGCGCTTCTCTCCTGGCCCATATTCGCCCGGGATTTCGGCGCGGGAAGGGGGCTGTGGATGGCGGTGTTCCACTCCGTTTCCTCCTTCAACAACGCGGGCTTTGACATTCTCGGGGACGGGGCCAGCCTCATGCGGTACGGAGACCGGGCCGCCCTGAACCTCATCACCGCCTTTCTCATCATCGCCGGGGGGCTGGGGTATCTGGCGATCCTGGATCTCATCCGCTTCCCCCGACACAGGCGTCTCAGCCTGCAGACCAAGGTCGTCCTGCTGATGACCGGTCTGCTCCTGGTCCTGGGCACGCTGCTGCTCCGGCTGGCAGAGCCCATCAGCTGGATGGGGGCGTTTTTCCACTCGGTCTCCGCCCGCACCGCGGGCTTCAGCACCTGGGACCTGGCAGCCTTCCGCCCGGCGGGGGTGATGGTCATGTGCCTGCTGATGTTCGTGGGCGCCTCCCCCGGCTCCACCGGCGGCGGCATGAAGACCACCACCATCTTTGCCCTGTTCCTCTCCGCCTGCTCCACCGCCACCGGGAGGCCGGCGCACGTCTTCCGCAGGCGCATCCCCCAGGAGACGCTGAACAAGGCCTTCATCGTGACCCTCATGGGCGCGGCGTTCCTCCTGCTGGCGATCCTGCTGCTCTGCCTGCTGGAGCCGGCAAAAAGCTTCATTGCTCTGGTATTCGAGGCCGTCTCCGCCTTCTGTACGGTGGGACTCAGCATTCTCCCCACGCCGGAGCTCGGCACGGCCGCCAGGGTCGTACTCATCGTCTGCATGTTCGTGGGCCGTCTGGGGCCCCTTACCATCGCCACCCTCTGGCGATTTACCGATGAAAGCGAATGGACATACAGTCAGGAAGGATTTACGATCGGATGAAAAAGAATGCCGCAGAAAAGGGCACCTACGGGGTCATCGGCCTGGGCCGCTTCGGAAGCGCGCTGGCCCGGGGCCTTTCCGCCGCAGGTGCGGAGGTCATTGTTGTGGACCGGGACGAGAGCAAGGTACATGAGGCTCTGAGCTATACGGAATACGGCTACGTGATCCAGAATCTCAGCAAGGCGAGCCTGGAACAGGTGGGCATCGGCGCCTGCGACGCGGTGATCATCTGCATCGGCGCGCTGGATACGAGCCTGCTCACCGCGCTGAACGTCTCTGCTCTGGGGGTCAAGCGGATCATCGCCAAGGCGGTGAGTCCGGAGCACGGCGTCCTTCTGGAGAAGATCGGCGCGGAGATGGTGTTCCCGGAGCGGGATATGGGCTCCCGGCTGGCCCAGCGGCTCACCGCCAACTCCATCATGGACTATATCCGGCTGAACAACGATATGGACATCACCGAATGTCCCGTGCCCAGAAGGCTCGTGGACGTGCGCATCACGGACAGCAAGCTGCGGCAGAAATACGGCATCAACATCATTGCCATTCAGTCCGGCTCCAGGATCACCACCCGCATCGAACCGGGCTATGCCTTCAGGGAGGAGGACAGCATCGTGATCCTGGGCCGCAGCGAGGATCTGCTGCGCTTCCAGACGGAAATGAATTCGTGACCCCGGCTTTTGTCCGGGCGGCGCGGGCGGGGCTTTTGGAGTTCTCTCCGGGAGCCCCGCCCGCGCCGTATCCGCCGGGTCCCGCAATATCGTCCGAGATCCTGCATCCCAGCGGGTTTTCGTTTACTTCTACAGCCGTCTATGATACACTTACATTGTAAAATTGGGATAATAGAATTTTCATCAATAACAGTGATAAGGAGGAAATGCCATGACGAGCAAACGCATGCTCAGTCTGCTCCTGGCCCTGGTGATGCTGCTTGGGCTGATCCCCGTCTCCGCAGGCGCGGAGGAGGAGCCGCCTGAATACGTTGCCCCCCCTCTGGTCAACATCAACATTTCCGGCGCCGGCGCGGCGGATCTGGCCGGCAGCTGGGCCAGCGGTGAATTCATGGAGGAACAGCAGGCCGTGATGGACCTGGGCCTCATGATTGACCACCACAGCACCTCTATGCTGAAGACCCGCATCATGGTGCAGGCCATGTACCTCTCCAGCGACTACGGCATCCCCCCGGCCTACTACTTCCCCGCTTCGGACAGCGGCTCCGTCCATGAGATCACCCTCTACGGCGGGGATCTGGATCCGGAGACCATCAGCATCACCGGAGCCCGGCTCATGAGCGGCTTCACGAAGCACGTTTACGGCAGCGGCAAAGGAAAGCTGTACTGGTACACCGCAAAGCTCTTTGTTCCCAATACGAACGCCGTGCTGGGGATCGGCGTCGGAGACGACTACCGGACGGAGGTCCCCTTTTATCACGTAAACGGCGCCACCCCCGTTCCCCTCATGACCACCCTCTGGGTGGAGGAATATGAGGAGGCGGACGACGGCAGCCTGGACTCCGTGACCCTGCGCATCTCCGGCATCGATCTGCCCGACGCGGCAGACCGCTATACCCTTTCCTGGGAAAACCCGGAGGATTACGAAAACCCCAATAAGCAGACCGCCGACTCCCTCACGGAGGCGGATGAGTGCGGCTACCGCCTGCTCACCTTCCGCTTCTCCCCCAGCGTGAACGGCGGCAGCCTCACCTGGGCACATCTGCTGGTAGACGACCGCACCGTGTATTTCTTCTCCCCCTGGAATCATCTGGTCACGAACGACCGGGAGCTCGTCGCGGATGCGGACGGGAACTACCGCTACCGCACGGATTATTCCTACGGCACGGATGAATGGTACAATCTGGGCGGCGTGTCTGTTTCGATGGGCAGCCCCTATTACTGTCTCACCGCCCTGCCCGACGGGATCCCGGAGGTGCTTCCCACCGTGAGCCTCCCGGCGGCGGAGACCAGGGAGGCGGCCGTTGCCGCAAGCCTCACCGCCGGCAGCTATCAGGGCGGCTACCTGTACGTCGCCGTGGACGACAATTACGCCGGCTGGATATCCTGCGGCGCCGTGGACGCGGCGGAATTCCAGCACGTGGTGACCCTGGAGGAAATGGGCTACCACAGCATCTATTACCGCCTGCACAAAAAGGGCCTGATCGATTTCAGCACCGAGCCCCTGGATATCGACTATAACGACGGACAGGCCAGCGCCCCGGCGAACCTGGGGATCATCGATCCGGAAACGGGCATGTATCTCAGCGAAGGCTCCACGGGCTTCGTGCTCACGGGCAGCGAGGACAAGATCTACCGCTTCTGGGCCGTCATCCCCATGTCCGGGGAGTTTGCCCTGGAGGCAGTGTTCCATACCGGCAATATCGACGAGCCGGTCTTTACCGTGGACCTGCCCTGGTCCGGGGAAAACTGGCGGTATCAGGCGGACGTGGCCCGGGAGAGCATCCTGGACGCCACGGACGTCACGGTACGCCGGAAGGCCGAAGCCGGTGGACTTCCCGGACACGGCCTCACCAAGAGTCTGGATAACCGGGAGACCTCCCCCCTGCGGATCCTCCAGGCTCCCCTGCTGAGCTTCCGGCTGGAACTGGACGGCGAAGGCAGCACGTTCAAGGCCATCGATCCCGGCGCCCCCATCACCGCCCTTTTCCTGGCCAATACGGAGAACGGCCGCTATCCGGAGGCCGCTCTGGAGTATACGGACATATACGGCGCAGCCCGGACCCTGTACCTCGAACCCTCCCTGCTGGACCGGAAATACGCCATTGCGGGAACCGTCCCGGATGACGCCGATACCCTGAAGCAGCTCCGCATCGCCCTGCGGGAGAGCGATTCCACCCTGGTGGAGGAGCGGGTCTATGATCTGAGCGATCACCGGGTCAGCGCCGAGGTGACCGTCAGCGGCTTTACGGAGGAATACATCGGCACCACCTTCACCCTGTACAGCGGCAGCCTGGAGAAGTATGCCGTGATCACTGCGGACAACTACCTGGGCGTCAGCTTCGGCGATCTGGCGCCGGACTACTACAGCTACGAGATCACCGGCGATTCCGGCCATATCCTCGGCGACACCCTGGCCATCGAGAGAGGCGCGGCGGTGACCCTGGACAGCCTTCCCGCCCTTGGCACCTACACGGCCTCTGCGGACGAAGCCGTGCGCGCCGCCGCCGTCCTGGAGCTGACCGCGCCGGACGGCACCCCCATGACGCTCCGGGGCGCGGTGAACAGCACCTTCCGGCAGCTCCCCATCGGCAGCACGGGCACGGCCCGGCTGGAGTTCGATTCCGCCGCCTATCCGGATCTGCGGGGCGCCTCTCCCTCCTCCCGGGAAGTGAGCATCAGCGGCGACGAGGCCCAGTCCTTCACCTGGATGCCCTTTACCATGCGCACCGTGCGGGGCAAGGTGAAGCACCCCACGCCCAGGCCGAATTACGCCCAGCACACCTACGTGGTCCTGACCCAGCACATCACCCGGGGCGGCACGGAGGAGCTGTATACCCTGACCCAGCGGGTGGACAGCGCCGGCAATTTCAGCTTCCGCTGCTATGACGGCTTCCCCGTGGACCTCTCCTTCAAGTCCATCTTCTTCGGCAATTCCAGCTATACCGTGACCGAGGACGGAGATCAGGATATCGGCGAATACACCCTCACGGCAAACGCGGATATCGTGATCCGGGTGAACCTCACCGTGGAGACCCCCACCACCCGGAACAAGAAGGGCCAGACCTATTACACCATCGGGGACGATCACATGGAGGGCAGCGCGGACAGCGGCACCCTGGTGCCGGTCAAGCTCGCCATCCAGCGCACGGTGGACGGGGTCACCGACTGGTATTACTACGGGCCCAATGACGGCGTCTATGAGACCCGGGTGATGAACGGGCAGCTGGAGATCCTGGTGCACCCCGAATACTCCGGGGCGAATATGCACGTGTATTTCCAGAACAACACCGTCATTGCGGGACAGAATATGATCCTGTACAATCCCGCCTCCCCCTCCAATCCTTTCACGCACAGCGTATATCAGGACAGCACCGGCGACCGGTACGTCAGTCTGAAGGCCAAGCAGGCCGGCGGCGAGATCCGGGCCACGGTGGTGAACGAGACCGCCTATCCCTCCTGCACCGGCTTCCTGGTGCTGGTGAACGAGCCCCTGACGGCGGAGAATCCCTATCCCTACCGGACCTGCTCCTTTGTGTACGGCCGGGGCGAGCTGCATCTCCCCTACTCCGGCGCCAGATCCAACGCCACCGTATTCTCCCTCATGTGCCGGGAATCGGACACCGAGGCCATGGCGAATCTTCTGCGCAGCAACGTGCAGAGGGTGCTGGACTTTGCCGCCACCCGCAACTTCACCATCCAGGTCATGCGGAACGTGGAGCTCCCCGCCAGCTCCTATGTCTCCCTGGGCAGCTACCCCAGGGACTATCCGGACTCCATGTATCCCTGGGATATCGTGGGCTCCGAGGTCCTGCCCGCCTACAGCTTCAGCTACTACCTCACCATGGGGGACACCGCCAACTCCGTGATCCTCAACGGCACGCTGACAAAGCGTCTGGCGGATGAGGAGAACACGGACCTGATCTCCTCCCTCAGCATCACCACCTTCAACGGCACGGATACCGCCACGCTCACCAACTTCACCGTGGACGGCCAGGGCGTCACTTACGCCTGGGGCAGCGGCGGGGTGAACCGGCCCGAGATCTCTGTACAGGCCGTGCTTCCCCTGACGAACAACAACGAGGTGAACTTCACCATCGACCTGAGCATGATCGGCTCCGCCGCCCCCCTCAGCCTGCACTACCAGGACGTCGTTCCCATTTTCACCCTTTCGGTGCCCCAGCAGGTCTACCTGAAGGATGTGCTTTCCGCCCAGTCCCTGCTCACCTCTCCCCCGGAACAGCAGGCCGCCTGGACCCTGGACCTGGCCCTGCGGGCCTTCGCCTCCGACAAGCCGGAGGAGAACCAGATCACCATTTGGGATAACGGCGTGCCCATCCTCACCACCGGGGTCTCCCGGGGCGTGGGCAGCGGCGTGATCACCGGCGGGGACTTCCGGAAGCTCAAGGTACGGCTGACGGATAATCTGGAGCCCGGCATCCACGTGGTCTATGCCACGCGGCTGTACACCTACGAAAACGAAGCCGGCGAGCTGGTGCAGGAGACCATCTCCACCGAGCCCCGGGCCTTCACCCTTCTGGCCGGCGACGGCACCTCCCAGGTCTACGTCTCCCATCTGGAGTGGACCCACTGGAACCACCGTATCAACTGGAACGAGCCGGACAGGATGTACTTTGAAAACCTGAACGACCTGGCGGGCGAGACCGTCTGGATCTGGCCGCAGAAAAAGCACACCTTCCGCTTCCGGGTGAACAACGCCACCTCCAAGGAGCTGGAGAAGGTCTATTTCAAGTACAATACCATCGCCTGGAACTCCGCCGCTTCCATCGACTCCCTCAACAACATCACCGCGGTGACCTGGAGCTACCCCGTGATCAAATCGGAGGAATGCTCGCTGGTATATGACAACCTCGCCGGCAACTACAGCGTCTGGGAGCTGAAGGACCTGTACCCGGGCTATATCTCCCACTTCGACTTTGAATTCTCCTACAAGCCCGCGATCGTCAACGCCATGAAGGGCATGAGCGAGGAGGAGCGTCGGCAGGCGGAGCTGCAGCTGTACTATGAATCCAACGGTCTGGGGACCGTGCCGGACGACACCGAGCTGGTGGCCGCCCTGGCGGAGGCCACTCCCGCTCAGATCCGGGAGAGCCTGAGCGAAAACGCCGAGCTTCTTCCCGCCGCCCTGCAGGATCTGGACATGCAGTATACCGAGAACGGCTCCAGCTGCGTCGCCCGGCTGGCGGCCCCCACCGCGGACGTGCGGGAATACAGCATCACCATGAACAAGGGCAGCGGAACCGTGAACGTCTGGGACGCCTGGATCCAGATGACCGAGGAGCGGGAGCACGGCTCCATCGAGCCGGACGAGCGCCCCGAGGACGGCTGGACCGTCACCTGGGGCGAGCTGGACGGCATGCAGGGCACCACCCTCATCCGCATGGCGGTGAAGAAGGAGCAGGATGCCGCGGGGCTGTGGCATCTGACCATGCACCGGCGGGTCTACGTCACCGCATCCGTGGCGGACGCCCTGGAGGACGGCGCCACTCTGGCGGAGGCCACCCTCATGCGGGATCTGCAGGACGAGGGCGATCCCCCGGATCACTGGATCAAGAAAACCTACGACGTCACCTCCAACCTGGTCACCGTTACGGATATGGGCCAGGATGTGTACGTGGCGGCGGTGAAGGACGCGGAATACTACATCACCAAGAGCAGAGACATCGCCGAGGAGGCGGGCGAGAAGGCCAAGTTCATTCCGGAAAAGGTCGGCACCGTCATGAACGTGCTGGGGGTCGTGGATACGGCGGTCGCCATCTACAAGGGACCCTCCGGCGCCGATCCCAACGGTCTCCGGGCCCTGCTGAGCAACGTAAAGGACGAAAACTTCCGCCGCAGCATCGAGACCCAGATCCGGGACTATGAGGATCTGCGGGAGAGCATTTACATCCAGGATATGCAGATGAAGTCCCTGGGCACCACGGCGGGCTTCGTGGCGAACGCCTCCGTCTTTACCAAGACCGCCGTGTTCCTGGGCGGCCTGGGCAACGGATACCTCTCCGACAAGGCCAAGGA
>JAEEGH010032439.1_pt1 | contig 10047 bp, 13 predicted proteins | sample 9134181 | NCBI WGS metagenome assembly JAEEGH01 (sample SAMN16246544, study PRJNA631951) | gut metagenome | biome: gut microbiome; feature: rumen; material: DP-attached | host: Bos | place: Iran: Karaj | collected 2018-10 | reverse complement strand
TTCCATGGAGTAAATGTTGTGCCACCATTATTGATAAATATGGTGTGTGCTGGTGGATATCAATTTAACAAAATCGGATTTGTCGGGATGAACGATAGAGCGTTATCTTATGAATATACAGGCCGGAGAGATAACTCTTCCGGCCTTATTGTATAATGGAACATATAATCATCAGAAAGTATTACTAAAGAACAATTTAAAGAATAGTGTTTGAAGGAATCGATTTTGATTATGGGGAAATGGATGAGCTTAACATGATGCGATTGTCAGCGGAACCCAAGCACTTGAAGGAGATGGGCAAGTCCATCTATGTTGTAACGCATGATTACGAATTCATCAACGAATGCTGTGATTCGGTAATAAAGATCAATGATCAATGAGGGTTAAATATTTTATCAGGCACTATCCGCTGCATTTTTGGCCTTCTGAGCCATTTGCCGATAACAGCACGTTAGGTGAATTACAGCCTGCTCGTATATGGGGCGGGCTTTTTCTTTATAATATATTCTTGGAATAGTTGGTTTAATCAGCGGTTAAAACAATAAAATTTTATAGTAATATAATATCAATATGAATCAGAATGCAAAAAAAGACAATGAGTAAGTTAAGAGTTATCATATCTACTGTTCTTTTCATCGCAGTATGCATAGCTGTTTTCGCAGGCTGCAGACCGGATATTGATACAAGGGTGACGGGAGCCGGTGGTAACGAGGCTATGGAAGCATTGAAGCCTGCGAAGATGATCAAGTTAGGAGATCACACGTACTATCCGGATTATGTTTTCGAGAGAAGGAACATAGACGCGGATCCTGAGGAGTATATTATCGAACGGCTTGAAGCAGCAGACGGGAGTCTGGATGAGGATATCTTTATCTGGGCTATCAGTATATCGGAGAACGAGGGCGCGACCACAGCCCATGCTTCATACATTAAGCATGGAATGCTTCTTAAGCACCGCGGATTGAGTTTTGACTATAAGATTGACCCTAAGCTGGGTGCTGAATGGCATGATTATGGTCAGGAGGATTATGATCCGTCCACGGATGGATTAATGCCTGAAGAGGAAATCGTGTCCATTGCTTACGAGGCAGCAGATAAACACCGTTCACAAATGAGAGGAACCGGAATCAGCGGAACATACATTATCTGGGCCGAATACTCAGGGAATATATACTATGATTTTACCGTGAACACGTGCAGCAAAATCAGAATCGATGCCCGTACCGGAGAAATCCTGTATGAAAATTATTGGGATGGAAAGATAACGTGATCTTTGTATATAAAAATGAAAGCACAGGAGAAGCTTAGGAGATAAGAAGCACAGCGGTAACATGGATTGAAGGAGTCTTAAGCAGTGTTTGAATTTAATACACCGTTGGGAAAAATTAAATGTTTGAAAGAATCGGGTGAATCGGTTTCTTTTGAAGTGGCGGCTTCAGATGAGAAGTCTCACTGCCGTGCGAAAGTATATGATGACGCTTTAGAAGAGTGGTTTTCTGTCGAGATGGAACAATATGAGATTTCGATAGAGAGCAAAGATCTGCTTATCGGAGAGAAATACGTGTTGAAACTATATGGTGGTCTCAATTTTTCTTATGGCAATGCGGATGAGTACACCTTGTCGAATGCAGTTTCATCAGACGAAGTGAGTTTAAGTTTGGGGGCATATGATCCCAACGACAATGAAAAAGACCGTCAGTTGCTTCCTGTCTTTGATAACGAAGGATATAAGGTTGGATTGACTCCTCCACTGGATTATGACACATCGCGATTCCGAGGTTATATACTTGATCCTCTTAATGACTGGTCCGGTTTTTGTTTCTCGCTCATTGATCTTACCATTCCGATAGTAAGGTTTAAGATCGCCTGGGTCTATCACACAAGAGAAACAGATGCCGGATATTATAGAGACGCGGTAGCCGGTGCGACACTGTTTTGAGCTGAATCCAAATCAAAACTAAATCTGTATACCGTAACTTCTATACTATCCTATAGATAGTTTTATATCAGCATAATGATTCAACAGGATTCTAAGATATATAGACAGGTGAAAATATGAACTCTGAAACATATCAGGTAACAGTAGCTGATCTGGGATATTACGGGAACGAGAAGCAGATTGATATTCTCGTAAATCAATATGATGATCATTTTGAATTAAAGACTGTGGTTGACGGAGTAGAGTTTGAAGCCCGGGCAGATGATATGTTTTCCGCATTCCAATTGCTTAGGGACAGACTGTTGGATATGGCTTGGGGAATCATGTGCAATGCTGCAAGGAAAAATGCTGTTCAATCAGGGATGATGCGGGATATGGACGTTGTTTATCTGGTGGAATTGGGAAAACAGGCAAGATCGGAAGATGTGCATGGTTTCTGGGATTATTGTGAAATGGATGAATATGTATTCACTGAAGAACAAAAGGCGTTCTTCAAGAAGTGGATGGATAGTCTGAAGGATCATTGATCACAGGGGTATATAAGAAATGAGTGTAATCGGTTTTCACAATCCGGATGAACCATACGGCTTTTTAAGCAATTGGTATTTATCAGAGTTTACTGTTGACGGGGTCAGCTTTTCGTCAATGGAGCAGTACATGATGTATAAAAAGGCAGTCCTGTTTGAGGATACTGATATAGCAGCACAGATAATGGATACGGATGATGTTGTTGCCATAAAAGAATTCGGGAGAAGGGTTTCCGGATATAACGATTCTGTTTGGAATGGTATGAGGCAAGTCATTATCTATAAGGGTTTGATAGAGAAGTTCAGACAGAATAAAGACTTGTTGAAAGCATTATTGAATACAGGAAACAATATCCTTGCTGAGTGTGCGGTAAATGACCACATTTGGGGCATCGGGTTATCAATGACGGATGATCGCAGAAACGACATTAATGCTTGGAAGGGACAGAATCTGCTCGGGTATTCATTAATGCTCGTGCGTGATGAATTGCGCAAATAAACTAACCTTTTTCAGTTGTTTTTTGAAAAGACGTTTTATACGATATGTTTTATAACGATGCAATTATATGGGGAATAGCATGATAGAAGTTTGCAATCTGATTAAAACGTACAAAAGCTTTAAGCTGGACAACGCTTCTTTTGATCTGGCATCAGGCAGAATAACCGGTCTGATCGGCGCTAACGGAGCCGGCAAATCAACGATCCTGAGGATCCTGATCGGACTTGTAAAAAGTGAATCGGGCGAGATATCAATAGATGGCAATAAGGTTTCCAATCTTGGTGAGAAGCTTAGGGTGGGATTTGTCTCGCAGGAACTGAATATATATTCTGATCAAAAGATGTCTTTGCTGTCTGCGTTTGTTAAGGACATTTATAAGAAGCAGTGGGATGACGAACTGTTCAGACATTACATGCGTGATGTCTTCGCATTGAACGATGATCTTAAGATAAAAGAGCTTTCTACAGGCATGAGAGTGAAGTTCTTTCTGGCCATGGAACTTGCCAAAAAGCCTGAATGCTTATTACTGGATGAGGTCACTTCAGGTCTTGATCCGATGATCAGGGATGAAGTCCTTGATATCCTGCTTGAAATAGCTCGAAGAGATAATATCCCGGTCCTTATGTCATCTCACATCACAGAGGACTTGGAGAAGATCGCTGATACGATCATCTATATAGATTCCGGGCGGATCCTTCTTGAAGATACGGTCGACAATATCAAGAACGATTATTTCAAAGTCACCGGGGAAGAATTAGGCAATCTTAGCGAAGATATAAGAAATATCGTTTTGAGCAAAGGCATTAAAACGCATCAGTATTATGTTTACGATGCAAGCGGATTGGAAAGCAACGAAAGAGCCGGAAGTCCGGCAATGCTGTCGGATGTTTTGTCGTTCTTAAGAAAGGGATAAAGATGATCAGTTATTTGAAAAAAGACATTCGGGTCTCCGCTAATTGGTTGATCATTGTTGTGGTTTACTGCATCGTGGTCGGATTCCTGCTCGTAAGAGAAAGAGGTGAATCCTTATACTTTATTGAGTTTCTGATCCCGTTCTTTGCAGTTTATTTCCCGCTGGGAAGACTAATGAATGCAGAAGATTCCAAAGATACACGCGATTTTCTCAGAAGAATGCCTCAAGGCGTTTGCGGCAGAGTAATTGCCAGGATCATTTACATCCTTGCACTTCTTATATTCTCGTCCGCGGTAAAGATCTTTTATAAATACCTCTTGATCGAAGGATACGATCTGTTATCCGAAGGTAAACTGGAAAAAGAGACATTCTTCTTCCTTGCGTTTATCAGTTATTTCCTGCTCCAGCTGATCGTCTATTACAGAACTTCATACCATACGGCCCAGAACACAGGTCTGATCGCATGTGCGATAATTTTCATCATAGCTTTGATAGGCAAGTACACAGATATCCGTATCAGTATCCCCGATATCAATATCGCGGTTATTATAGCTGTTTTTGTTCTCCTGATAATCGGCTTGACCATCGGTGCTGTTAAGGCTGAAAAGGCTCATTTATCGTAAAAAGAGAATTACTGATGAATTGAATTGAAAAAAATTTCTCGAACCACCCAAGAAATCATATCCGTTATTCGTCTAATAGATAGATGCGGATAGAAAGGAGGCAAAAAGATGACCGATAAAGAACTCGAGCAGATCTATAACGAAGCCTATAAAGCAGTGTATTGGACAGCGTTGGGATTGCTTAGGAATGAAGCAGATGCAGAAGACATTGTACAGGACACTTTCGTTACTTTGATCGAATCTTACGATTCCATCAAAGATAAGAGCAAGGTCACAGCCTGGCTTAAAAAGACTGCTGCCAATAAGTGCCTGGATCGCATAAAACTTGCGAAAACAGACAATATGGATGAAGAGTTTTTTGACAGTGTTGAAGCTGTTCCGGAGGATTTCCTGCCTGATTCTATTATTGAGTCAGAAGATGCACGAAGGATCGTCATGGATATCATCAATAACAAACTGTCTGATGATATCAGAAGAACACTTATATTGTTCTACTTTGACGATATGAGCACAAAAGAGATTGCTGAAGCACTCGGAATTCCACAAGGTACAGTCTCGTGGCGTCTGAACTTTGCCAAGAAAACAATCAAGAAGGAGGTCGAGAAGTATGAAGAAGATAACAAGACGAAGTTGTTTGGTATGGCATTGCCATTCTTGAGCAAGTTCTTTATGAAAGAAGCAGAGCAGGTTCCTTTTAAGAGCATGCCTGCAAAGTTAGTATCTCTGTCCGCATCAACACAGGCTTCTAATGCAGGAGCCACAACAAAGATCGCTGCTTCAGCAGCAAAGAAAGGAACAGGGATTATGATAAACAAAGTGTTGATCAGCGGTATTGCTGCAATAGCAGCAGTTGCAGGTATAATATTCGATGAGAAAGCCGGTGATGATCTGCGTCCGGAAATGGATAAAGAAATCGATATAATGATGAAAACTGTTCGAAGCGAAAGAGAAAAGGAAGGTATACCGGTAGATTAAGTCCCGGTGCAGGAATAAATGGATTTTAAGGCGTTAATGAACACAAGTGAATATGACTTTCTCAGAACCAATGAGAGACTTGGAGACAGGATCGTTCTGCTTGGTTTGGGTGGAAGTTATGCTTATGGAACCAATAATGAGGGAAGCGATATTGATTTTCGCGGGTGTACATTAATGATGCCATCCGACCTGCTGGGACTGACGGAGTTTGAACAGTATGAAGATAAGAACACAGATACTGTCATTTACGGGTTTAACAAATTTGTAAAACTGCTTCTCGAATGCAATCCGAATACGTGCGAGATACTTGGTCTTGATGAAGATCAGTATCTTATAAAGACGGCTGTCGGTCAGGAACTGATAGATAACAGTCATCTGTTCTTATCGAAACGCGCGATAAAATCTTTCGGCGGATATGCGGACACACAGCTCCGAAGACTGCAGAATGCGATAGCAAGAGATTCAATGCCGCAGAGTGAACGGGAGAAACATATCTTCAATTCAGTTAGGAATGCTCTGGACGATTTTAACCGCAGGAAAGCAAATAGCGCGAAAGGAACGGTAAAGATCTATATCGACAAGGCTGAGAATCCGGAGCTTGAAACGGAGATATTCGTTGATGCCGATTATAAACATCTTCCTTTGCGTGACTACACTGATATGTGGGGTTCGATGAGAAATGTTATACGCGATTATGACAAGATAGGTCAGCGCAACAAGAAGAAAGACGATAACCATTTAAACAAGCATGCTATGCATCTTATCAGGCTTTTCATGATGGCTGTAGACATACTTGAAAAAGGTGAGATCAGAACTCACAGAAACGAAGATCTTCCTCTGCTTCTGTCGATCAGGAAGGGAGATTATATGACACAAGAAGGAACGTTTTCGAGTGAGTTTTATGAGATCCTTGAGGATTACGAGCACAGACTTGAACTGGCAGCAGAAAAAACTGAACTGCCCGATAATCCCGACATTGAGAAGGTGGAATTGTTCGTTGAACGGGTCAACAGATATTCAATTACTGGTGAGTTGATATGAAAGACATTACTGAAAAGATAAACGACAAGCTTTGTGAGATAGAAGAAAAGGAGAATGTGCGTGTTCTTCATGCCGTTGAATCGGGGAGCCGAGCATGGGGCTTCGCATCCCCTGACAGTGACTATGATGTCCGGTTTATATATGTCAGAACAAAAGATGATTATCTGTCTTTGAATGAACCCAAAGACACCATTGATTGGCAACTGGACGAGGTGTATGACATTAATGGCTGGGATCTTAAAAAGGCGCTGAAACAGTTCGCAAAAGGAAATGCCACTTTATATGAATGGAGCGGATCTCCGGTCGTTTACCACACGACTGAAGAATGGGAAATGATCCGTGAAGTATCAAAGGCTTTCTTTTCCGAAAAGAGTGCAGTCTATCATTATTACGGAACTGCAAATAACACATATTACGATCATCTTCAGGGCGAGACGGTGCGTTACAAGAAATATTTCTATGCTCTGCGTCCGCTTCTTGCTGCAGAATACATCGAGAAATTTCATGAAGCACCTCCGGTGCGTTTTGATGAGCTGCTGAAGCTTGATCTGGAACCCGAACTGAGAAATGCGATCGACAGACTTCTTGAGATAAAAAAAGTTACCACCGAGAAAGAATTGAATCCGCAGATACCTGAGATCATTGGATTTATTAAGGCTGAGCTTTCGAAGCAGAAAAGTATCGCTGATGCATTGCCTGATGATCACAACAAGGACTGGGATAGCTTGAACATGCTTTTCAGGAATATTTTGCAGTAATGAAAATCGCCTGCATACACAATCAAGATTACAGGAGACAAACATGAATAAAGAATGGTCTGAACAGAATAAAAGAATGCAGCTGCTGATCAAAAAGGCTGATACTTTTGATCAGGGTAAAGATGTCCTTTTCAAGCTTCGAAATGATCTTATGGATACCCTGCTCTCATTTAAGAAAGATCTTAAAAGAAATGATTTCGATGCCATGCCTTATATGAATGCCGATGGATACCACAGCAAGAATATTGCATATTCCATTTGGCATATTTTCAGGATAGAGGACATCGTTGCTCACACTCTCGTTAGCGGCGATGAAGAGATATTGTTTGCAGGAAACTATCAGAACCGGATCAATTCGCCGATAATAACAACCGGAAATGAACTCGTTAAGGAACAGATATCTGATTTTACGAAGCAGCTTGATATAGATGAACTGTATTCGTATGTTGCTGATGTAAATAAGAGTACGGAAGAGATAATTCGCAGTCTGACTTATAGCGATCTTAAGCTCAAGGTTTTGGATGAACGAAAGGAAAAACTGATATCATTGGGTGTTGTCAGCACTGATGAGAATGCTGTCTGGCTGATCGATTACTGGTGCAAAAAGGATGTGCGAGGTCTTATTCAGATGCCATTCTCCAGACACTGGATAATGCATATAGAAGCGTGTCAGAGAATACTCAACAAGTTGAAATAGGAAAGATTCCCTTATTTGTGTGGTTTTCCCTTAAAACAAGTCAATTTTTAAGGAAATAGTTCGGAGGATCGGATATCTAATAGATTTATAGTCTATAGCATTCTTCCAACACCATTGATATTTCTCCCAAATCGTTATATGATTTGGGAGAAATGCGAATTGGTTGGGAGAAAGGACGGTTATTGAATGAGACAATTTGATTATTCAAAATTGGCTGACAGAACGTGGGATAACGAGATAATATCATATGTTTCGAAGATCCATGAATTCAAAGGAAAACAGGAACTGTTTCTCCGTCAGAAACCTGTTGAACTTAACCGTCTTATTGAGATAGCCAAAGTGCAGAGTACGGAGGCTTCAAACCGCATAGAAGGTATAATTACCACTAATTCAAGATTAAAACAGTTGGTAGCAGATAAAACAACGCCAAGAAACCGGGACGAGGAAGAAATCCTCGGTTATCGCAATGTGCTTAATCTGGTTCACGAGAGTTATGAAGCGATTCCCGTAAGAAGGAATTATATTCTTCAGCTTCACAAAGAACTTTTGAGATATACAGATTTATCTTACGCAGGTCAGTTTAAGACTACACCCAATGAGATTGATATGATTACAGAAACCGGAGAGAAGATAGTCTTATTCAGACCGGCAGAACCTTATGAGACACCTGATGCGATCGATCAGATATGTGAGAGTTTCCAAAGAGAGTTAGACAAGGAATCAGTTGATGAGCTGATCTTGATATTCTGTTTTATTCTCGACTTTCTGTGCATTCATCCGTTTAACGACGGAAACGGAAGAATGAGCCGTTTGCTGACCCTTCTTCTTCTAAACCGGTGCGGATATCTTGTTGGTCAATATATAAGTATCGAGAAAGCCATAGCTGATACAAAGGAAGCATACTACGATGCTTTACAGAGAGCAGATAAGAACTGGCACACCGGGAAAAATGATCCCAAACCGTTCGTTAAATACATGCTGGGAATAATCCTTGCGTGTTATCGTGATTTTGAGAACAGAGTCTATACTATTCATGAGGCCGGTGCTAAAAGCACTTCTTACGACATTGTAAAAGCGTGTGTAACAGAAAGGATCGGGAAGTTTTCCAAGCAGGAGATCTTGGCATTATGTCCGAGTTTAGGAAGTTCTTCCGTAGAATCAGCATTGAAAAAACTTGTTGATGAAGGTTATCTTGTCCGTATCGGATCAGGACGCAATACGATGTATGTAAGGTCTGATGCATTCACATAGAATAGGGAAATTTATGATGTACCGTGAAGCCAACATCGATGAATATAAAACTATTTGCAGACAGGTCAGGAGCCGATCCGTCCTGGTTGTATGTCTGATGTCGCTGGTCATACCGGTAACTGTTTTATCAACAGTTCTTTCGATCAACATGATGATTCGAAAGAACTATGACAGAGCATCTTTTATAGTGTCGACATTGCTACTGGTTTTGTTTTTAATTTTCTTGGTGATATTTGTGATCTCATTTCTGAAAGGTTTCTTTAAGCGTATCTCATGTATCAACAATCACAAGTATTATGCTGCTGACTGTGTTGTGTCAGCAAGGGAGAAGCAGAGAAACACAAAACACACTCACTATTTTGTTACAGTCAGTTTCCCTGATGGAAATGAGCAAAAGGTCATGGTCTCTGCAAGTGTGTATTCTCTGGCTGAAAAGGGAAAGCGTGCCTTGTTCCTGAAATATGATGAGCCTGAGGGAATAAAGAATAAACTTCCTTTTGAAATTGCGGTTATAGAAAGATAACTTATCTGCAGATAGAAATCAGCTTTATCAGGAACGATTGAAAAAATGTTATATGCTTGTTATTATAAATTAAACGCGTTCAATAATGAGGAAAATATATATGAAAAGGACTTCACGGACGGGGTTATACCTGATCCTGATCATATTATGTGTAATCGGAATTATTACAGGGAGTTTCTATGATCTTCCGATATCGAAGACTGTCTATATAGGAGACTCTCTTCCTTCAAAGTTGATCAGTTTTTCGACAGTCATTATCTTTTTCGAGTCATGCATCTTTTTTCTCGGAGTTCTTTTCAGA
>JAEEGH010032437.1_pt1 | contig 10047 bp, 8 predicted proteins | sample 9134181 | NCBI WGS metagenome assembly JAEEGH01 (sample SAMN16246544, study PRJNA631951) | gut metagenome | biome: gut microbiome; feature: rumen; material: DP-attached | host: Bos | place: Iran: Karaj | collected 2018-10 | reverse complement strand
GGCTGGCTCTTTAAGATTCAGGGAGACGGAGTTTTTGGAATTCTGCTTGGCTTTGTAATTGGTACTGTCATTACAGCTTTGCTGCATTCTTCTTCTGCCTTTTCTGCAATTGTAATTACAATGGCCTACAACGGACTTGTAAACTGGGAAATGGCAGCTGCCATGACTCTTGGTAGTAACATTGGTTCTACAATAGATGCCGTGCTTGCTGCTATGGGAACAAATGCAGATGCCCGCCGTTCAGCAGTAATTCACGTTCTGTTCAACGTGCTGGGTACAATAATTGCGCTTTGTTTCTTCCATCCTTTCTTGAATCTTGTAATGCTTGTTACACCGGGTGGACACAATTCAAACATCGCAATTCGCATTTCAATGCTCCACACCGTTTTCAAGACCCTTTCTACTGTAATTCTTCTGCCAATGCAGAATCCTATCGTTAAACTTACAAAAATCCTTATTAAAGATGATGATAAAAACACTGCAAATGTTTACAAACTGGAATTTACCGGCCTTATTGCAAAAGACAGTGTTGCAACTCACATTATTCAGGTAGAAAAAGCTATTGCAGATATGACAGATGTTGTAACAGACATGTTTGATAAGATTCAGATTGGTGTTACAAAACGCAATAACGAGTTTATAGAAAAATACCGTGAAGAAAGTGTGCTTGCAGAAGACTATGTAGACCAGATGCACGAACAGATTACCCACTATCTTATTAAGTGCGAAGCTTTGCAGGTAACAGAAAAGCAGCTTAATCACATTTCTAATATGATACAGATTGTTGATGAACTGGAAAACATGAGTGATAGTTGTTATGCAACAATCATGTTGATTATCAGAAGTATAGAAAAGAAGATGAAGTTCCAGACAGAAGATATGGAACGCCTTCTTCCTTACATTGAACTGGCCCGCCAGTTCCTGCAGTTCATCAGAATTAATATAAACAAGACTCTTACTCCAGAAAAACTGGAACTTGCCGCAGAACTTGAAGACGGAATTGACGCCTTCAGAAAAGATTTGAAAAAAGTAGCTCGAAAACGCCTTGAAGGTGGTGCAGATGTAAAATCAGAGTTGCTTTATATCGATATTGTGCGTACAATAGAACATATCGGTGATAATTGTTTTAACATTTCGGAGACACTTACTGCCGTATAAATCTTTTTGATTTTGGAGAGCTAAGTGAAAAAAAGAGTATTTTTCTTATCTTTACTTATTCTCGCATGTGTATTTGCCTCGGTTCTTTTTCAAAGCATTATACGAAAGAATGTATATCAAAGCTCAAAGGAATACCTGGAAGACGCCGCTCTTCTTTACGCTGGTACTTTTAAAGTAAAAATTAATGACCAGCTGCAGATGCTTGAATCTCAGGCTCGTTACTTTTCTGACATTGATATGGATGATTACAATACCCTTAAAAAAACAATTATGATGACAAAGGGTGTTGGTGAATTTAAACGCATTGCCGTTGCAAACTCTAGTGGTATGACCGTAAATTATGATGGTAAATCATCTGGAAACATCATAATGAACGATTACTTCAAAAAGGCCATGAAGGGTAGGGCTCAGGTTTCTTCTACCATTTCTGTGGACGAAGACGGAGAAAAAGTTCTTTCCCTTGCTGTTCCAATTTTTCAGAAAAAGCAGGTTGTTGGTGTAATTGTCGGAACCTTCTCTTATTCTGTTTTGGATAATATCTTTTCTGTAGATACCTTCCGTGGTAGCGGATATTCCTTCCTTGTAGATAAAGCTGGTTTAATTCTTGTAGGCAGTAAAAGTTCTAAGAGGCTTTGCTATGAAGAAAACTGGCTGGACTTCCTTGTTCATAACAATGCCATTACTAATGAGCAGTTAACTTATATTAAAAATCATATTGCAACTGATAGGACCGAGTTCCTTACCTATGAGGTTTTTGGCAAGGGCCGTGTAATGATTTATACGCCGGTATTCCTGAATGACTGGTACGTTCTTTCTGTTGTTCCATCTGAGTATATTGATCGCCAGCAGTCTGGTATTGTTCGAATTACCGGAATCTTCTTTATTGTGCTTGGTGGGGCAATCATTGGTTTTATTCTGATTATTACAAATCTGATTCAACACTCACAGCAGATTGAAAGAGATAATGTTCGTTATGCAGCCTCTACAGAAAGCATGCAGACTATTATTTTTGAATACGACTTTGAACGTAAGGTTATTGAATTTACCGGAAATACCGTATTCTTCTTTGGCCGTAAGGTAAAGAGCCTTCCAATTGAAGATTTTGATGAGTTTGAAAGACATGTCCATGAATCTGAACGTGGCATGATCAACCGTATAAAAGATTTTATTTATTCTGGTGAAAGTTCTTATTCTTCGGAATTCCGTGTTCGTGGAGAAGGCGGAAAATACATCTGGTTTAGAATTACCGGTTCTGTAATTTTGAATAACGAAAAGCGTCCTGTTAAATTTATTGGAAACGCTGTAAACGTAAACGACCAGGTTGTTCATGAACGCGAATTGCAGGAAATGGCAGAAACAGATTTGCTTTCCGGCCTTTTGAACAAGACCTTTATGGAAAAGTATGTTAGCGAACATATTGCTAATAATGACTGCCTTGGTGCCATGTACATGATAGACCTGGATAACTTTAAGCAGGTAAATGATAGAATTGGTCACAGTGCCGGTGATAAGGCCATTTGCGATGCTGCCATGAAGCTTAAACTTGTTTTCTCTGAAAAGGATTATATCAGCCGACTTGGAGGAGACGAGTTCTGTGTATTTATGTGTCTCAAGTCTGATATTACTCCAGAACGGGCAGATGAACTTATTAATGAAAAGGCCAAGATTTTGGGAAGCATGCTGCTTGATGATTATACTTCAGAAGATGTTAAGGTACATGTAACAGCAAGTATAGGAATTTCTTTGTATCCTCAGGATGGTAAGACCTACAAGAGCCTCTTTGAATGTGCCGATAGCGCCCTCTATTATGTAAAAGAAAACGGAAAAGACGGTTATGAACTGTTCGATGAAAAAATAATGAAGAAGGCAGGAGAATCAATTTATGGAGCTTAAAAAGACTGTATTGTTTTTTCTTAGTGTGATTGCACTGTGTGCTTTTTCTGGTTGTTCAAAGAAAGAGAACAATAGTATTGTCCAGGAAAGAATTTCAGAACCTGTAAAAGATTCTGCAGGACCTCTGGAGATTCACATCGGCTTTTCTACAAATATGGAAGATCCTCGTGGTCGTGCAAGCCTTTTGTTTAAGAATGAAGTAGAAACAAATACAAAAGGCCGCATTCTGGTTTCTATTCATCCAAACAGCGAACTTGGTTCAGATTCAGAACTGATAGAAAGTGTTCTGAACGATTCTCTGGATATGACTGTTTCCAGTGCAGGAAACTTTGGCGTATATGCAACAAAACTTGGTATTTCTGCCATGCCTTTCCTTTTTTCTGATTTTGAATCTGCATGGAAGTTTATGGATTCTCCAATTATTGCTAAGGTAAATAAAACTCTGGAAGATTACAACATGGTAGTTCTCTGCCATTTTGATAACGGCTTCCGTTGTGTTACAACAACGTCACGCCCTGTAAAGTCTGTTGCAGATATGGCCGGCTTAAATATGAGAACCCCACCAAACCAGATTGTAATGGAAACTATGTCTGTTCTTGGTGCAAATCCTAAGCCTTACGCTTTTAGTGAATTAAAAGAAGCTCTTCGTACAGGTTTGTTTGATTCTCAGGAAAACCCGATTCCTGTAATTTACAACAGCGCCCTTTATGAAGAACAGAAATATCTTTCAATTACAAATCATAGTTATGATGCAATGCCTCTTGTTATAAGAAAGTCTTTGTGGGACATTCTTTCTAAAGAAGACAAGGATATTATGCTTGCGGCTGCTAAAAAAGCCCAGGATGAAAACCGCCGCCTGGTAAAAGAGCAGACCGAATCTTTTGTAGAAAAACTTAAAGACAAGGGAATGACAGTTATTAATCCTGATTTGCGACCATTCGAAGAAGCAACTTCTGGTGTAATAGATACCTTCTCTGCAATCTATGGTGAAGAACTCATAGAAGAATTTAAGGCTGCCCTGAATAAGTAATAACATATTATTATTACAAACCTATTGACATAGTAGGTAATTAAAAGTATTGTTCTCATAATATTTCAAAAAAAAGCATGGGGGTTTTTATGAGAAAAAATACTTCAAAATTATTGGCCGCACTTTTAGTGCTGATTTCGGTTTCTCCTGTCTTTGCAAAGACAAGAAAAATTCATGTTGCACACACAATTACAAATGTGCCTTACGACTACCTTGATGAAAAGGGAAAGGCAGACGGATTTGAAATTGCTGTTTTGCGTGCAGTAGATGACCTTCTTCCACAGTATCAGTTTGTTTTCCACGGAGTTTCTGATGAAGAACTTTTGATTGGAACTGAATCTGGTAAGTATCAGGTTGGTACAAAGGGTGCTTGGATGACTGAAGAACGTGCCAAGAAGTTTACTATTCCAAATGAACCTCTTGCTGCCAGCGTAATTGGAATTGCATACCGCGCAGAAAATAAAGATCAGATTACAGACCTGGAAAGCTTTGCCAGCTATTCTGGAAAGCTTATTCCAATTTCTCCACAGAGTGCACAGTTCTCTGTAATTCAGGACTTTAATGAAAAGCACCCTGACAATCAGATTAAACTGGTACCATCAGATGTATTTGATATTGCCGATTCATACCTTTGGGTTTTGGAAGGCCGCTACGACGCTTACTTTGTTCTTAAACTTTCTTTTGAAAAGAACGTTTTGAATGAAAAGGGACCTTACCATCAGTTTGCAGATAAGCTTGCTTATGTGCCTTACAAGGGAATTCCAACATGGCCACTTTTTAATAAAAAAGAGGTTCAGCTTGCCGCAGATTACGATAAAGCCGTGCAACAATTGCGCGAAAATGGTACTATATCTAAGTTGTCACAGAAGTATTTTGGAGAGGACGTATTTACCTTCGTGACTAAATAAACTTTGTGAGGTAGGGAATGACTAGACCGTTTTCGGGTATTCAAATCTGGAATAGTTTTTTGACAATCATTCCCTACATTGGAGTCACCTTTGGGGTGGTGCTTGGAACCATCGTGGTGGCTCTTGCCCTTGCAACACTTCTTTTTGTCTGGAAGCTGAGTCATCGCCGTGCCCTTAACCTGCTTTCAGATGCCTACATCAACATCATAAGATGTACACCTTCTATTGTTCTTCTTTTTATTGTTTATTACGGAATCCCAAAACTTTTTCTTGCCCTTTTTAATCTGGACTTAAACTTTACTTCAAAAATTATTTATGTGATTATTTCACTTTCCCTGATTTACGCTGCCTCTCTTACAGAAATAATGCGCTCGGTATGGCTTGCAATGGGACGCCAGCAGTACGAGGCAGCTTTGAGCGTGGGGCATTCTCCGCGTCAGGCAATTATGCGCATAATGGTGCCCCAGGGCCTGGTGATTGCCCTGCCAAACTTAGGCAATTCGCTGATTGCGCTTTTTAAGGAAGGAAGCCTTGCCTTTACAATTGGCCTTATAGACATGATGGGCGCCGGTAACCTGATTATCTCAAGAAACTACGGCGCTTATTCTCTGGAAACTTATATTGCGCTGGCAATTATTTACTGGGTGCTGACCTTTGTTATTGAACAGAGCTTCCGCGTGCTGGAGAGGCACTTTGGAGGGGCACATGCAGTTTAATTGGTCTTACCTTGCCCGTACCTTCCTTTTATGTGTGCGCGCAATTCCCGTCACTCTGGAAATTACAATTGTTTCTCTTTTGCTTGCGGTGGTCCCAGCCATTTTGATTGCCCTCTGCCGCATCCACAAGATTCGCGTTTTAGATATCTTATGCCGCCTCTTCGTATCTTTTATTCGCGGCACCCCAATCGTCCTTCAGATTCTGATTGTTTACAGCCTTTGTCCTAGCCTTTTGAATGCCCTGGTAAAGCGCATGGGACTATCAGTTAATGTGTTTGACTTGAACCCTATAATTTATGCTTTCACAGTATTTGGAATAAACTCTACGGCTGTGCTCTCCGAAGCCTTCCGTTCTGCAATCAGTGCGGTAGACAAGGGGCAGATGGAAGCCGCTTTGAGCGTAGGAGAAAGTCCTGCCCGAGCCTTCTTTAGAATAATTTTGCCCCAGGCGGCGGTTTCGGCACTCCCGAATCTCTGCACTTTGACTATAATTTTGATTAAAAATACTTCGCTTGCCTTTATGATGACCGTTCGCGAAATTACTGCCGTTGCAAAAATAGAGGCTGCTTACGGCTACAATTATGTGGAATCCTACATTGATATTTTTGTAATTTACATTATTATAGGACTTGTTGTTCAGTATCTGTTCAGGAAGCTGGAAAGCAGGCTGGTTTTTAGAGGTGTGAGATGCTCAAAGTAAGTGATGTATACAAATCATTTGGAAAAACAGAAGTTCTCAAGGGCATTTCGCTTGAAGTAAAAAAAGGTGAGGTGCTGGCGGTGATTGGACCATCGGGGGCTGGAAAAACCACACTTTTGCGCTGCCTGAACTTTCTGGAAACTGCCGATTCCGGCTCTATGGATTTTGACGATACTCATGTAGATTTAAGCCACGTTTCTAAAAAGACTATGCTTGAAATCAGACGAAAAACTGCCTTTGTTTTTCAGAACTATAACCTTTTTGCAAATAAAACTGCCCTGGAAAATGTAATGGAAGGGCTGCTGGTGGCAAAAAAGATGCCTAAGGCTGCTGCCCGCGACCTGGCACTTGCCGCTCTGGAAAAGGTTGGGCTTTTAGACCGTGCTGATTATTACCCGACCAGTCTTTCTGGCGGCCAGCAGCAGAGAGTGGGCATTGCCCGTGCTTTTGCCCTTAACCCGGAAGTTATTCTCTTTGATGAACCGACCTCTGCCCTTGACCCGGAACTTATAGGTGAGGTGCTTGGTGTAATCAGCAATTTGGCGTCAGAAGGGGTAACCATGGTAATTGTCACTCACGAAATGTCTTTTGCCCGCGAAATTGCCGATCGGGTAATTTTTATGGAAGATGGCGTGATTGTGGAAGAGGGTAGCCCTGACCAGATTTTTGGCTCACCTAAAATGGATCGCACCCGCGAGTTCCTGTCTCGCCTTGATAAGCGCGGGTAATTACCTACCACCCTACTAGACATCTTGCTGATTTTCAAAAATGCTGATATAATCAAGCCATGATAGTTTCAACTAGAGGACGCTACGCCCTGCGTGTTATGATTGATCTTGCGGAACAGAATGCAGAAACTTATGTTCCTCTTAAAGACATCGTTCAAAGACAGCAAATTTCTCAAAAATATGTAGAAGCAATTATGACGCTTCTTTCTAAAAACGGTTTTGTTACAGCCCTGCATGGAAAAGGCGGCGGTTACAAACTGAACCGCAAACCAGAAGAGTACAAGATTGGTGAAATCCTTCGTCTTACAGAAGGCACTCTTGCTCCAGTGGCTTGCCTTGAAACTGGTGCAGAACCTTGCCCTAGAAAGCCTGATTGCCGCACCCTTCCTCTCTGGGCAGAACTGGATAAAATTGTTTCCGGTTTCCTGGACAGCAAGACTCTCGCCGACTATATGCGTGTAAGTCCTCAGGATGGTGACAAATAAATGACATTTTCAGCCCTAAATATGCCCGCTGCCGGCGACACCGTTGTTGTCGGAATGTCTGGCGGTGTGGATTCTACACTTACAGCTTATCTTTTAAAATCCCGCGGTTGCCGTGTAATCGGTGTAACTATGTCTCTTTGGGATGATTCTTTTCCCATTGCCCGTGAAGATGATGGTACTGCCAAGGCTGTAAAAGACGCCTGCTTTGGTCCAGGTGAAGCTGATGATATAGAAGAATGTAAACGCTTCTGCGCAAAGTACGACATTGAATACCATGTAATCGATGTAAAAGAGCAGTATAAGCGTGATGTAATTGAATATTTTAAGTCTGAATACCGTGCCGGCCGCACTCCAAACCCATGCATCCGCTGTAACCGCATGATTAAGTTTGGGGCAATGCTGCAGGGAGTGGAAGCTCTTGGTATTAAGTATGACTATTTCTGTACGGGGCACTATGCAAAAGTTGTGCGTCCAGACCAGGGGCTTTTTGGTACAGACATTCGCCCTGCAATGATTGCAACTGCAACAGATATTTCTAAAGACCAGACTTACTTTATTTACCGTGTGCCTTCTTCTGTCCTGGAAAAGGTTCGCTTCCCTCTGGCTCTTATGAAAAAGTCTGAGGTATTTGAACTTGCCCGCGAGGCAGGCTTGGAAGCTGCAGAAAGAGCCGAAAGTCAGGACTTTATCAGTTCAGAATACTTTGATCTTTTGTTTGCCGATGTGCCGTCTAAACCAGGTGATATTATCGACCTGGATGGTCATGTAATTGGTAAGCACCGCGGAATTGAACACTACACTGTAGGTCAGCGCCGTGGGCTTGATGTCGCCGTTGGTTATCCTGTTTATGTTCATTCTATCGACGCAAAAAATAACCTGGTTGTTCTGGCGCCTAATGCTGCCCTGGATTCAAAGGGGCTCGTTGCAGATGACTTTGTCTGGGCAGGCGATGCTGAACCGCCAGCTTCTGTTAATTGCATTGAGGCTATGGTAAAAATCCGCCTGGCAAGTAAGCCTGTGCCTGCAAAAATTGAACGCTACACTCCTGCTGGCGACGACTCTTTTGAATACCGCGGATCTGCATGGAAGGTTACCTTTGAGACTCCTCAGCGCGCGATTGCCCCGGGACAATCAGTTGTCTTGTATAACGACGGCGTGATTCTTGGCGGTGGAATTATTATTCGAAGCTTGTAAATCAGTAAAATTAAAAAGACATAAAAAAAGGATGGCTCCGTGGAACCATCCTTTTTTATTTGCCGTCAGCTTAGCGGCTAAGCTTTCTATACTGTACGCGTTTTGGAACGCCGGCTTCTTCACCGAACTGTTCTTTCTTCCATGCAGCGTAGTCGCTCCAGTTTCCTTCAAAGAAGCGAACTTCTGAGTTATTTTCAAAAGAAAGGATATGTGTACAGATGCGGTCCAGGAACCATCGGTCGTGGCTTACTACAAGGGCACAGCCGGCAAAGTCTTCCAGGGCTTCTTCCAGGGCGCGAACTGTTTCTACGTCCAAATCGTTTGTAGGTTCGTCGAGCATAAGAACGTTTCCGCTTTCCTTGAGCATAAGACCCAGGTTCAAACGGTTGCGTTCACCACCACTCAAAACAGAAACCTTCTTGTTCTGGTCGGCACCGCCAAAGTTGAACCATCCGCAGTAGGCGTGGGCATTTACTTCGCGCACGCCGCCTTCCATAGCGCGACCCTTTTCATCAACGGCACCAAGCTTAATCAAGTCTGCACCGCCGCTCAATGTTTCGTAAACAGTTTTGTTTTCGTCCAGTGTGCTTCTCATCTGGTCAACGTAAACAGCCTTTACAGTAGAACCAATCTTAATTTCACCGGCATCTGGTTTTTCAATGCCCGCAATCAGCTTGAATAAAGTTGTTTTACCGGCACCGTTTGGACCAACAATACCAACAATGGCTCCTGCTGGGATGTGAACGTTCAAGTTTTCAAAGAGGAGCTTGTCGCCAAATGATTTTGTAACGCCTTCCAGATCAATAACCTGACCACCAAGACGTGGACCTGCAGGAATAGAAATCTGAGTGTCTTTGAGCTGCTTCTTAGATTCCTGAGACATAAGTTCGTTATAGCGAGTAATGTGTTCCTTGTGTTTAGCCTGGCGGCCCTTAGCGCTCATGTGAATCCATTCCAACTCACGCTGAATTTCCTTCTGGCGTGCAGTTTCGTTCTTGTTTTCCTGAGCAAGGCGGGCATTCTTCTGTTCCAGCCAGCTTGAGTAGTTACCCTTGAAAGGATAGCCTTCGCCGCGGTCCAGTTCCAGAATCCAACCGGCAACGTCATCAAGGAAGTAGCGGTCGTGAGTAATGGCAATAACAGTTCCTGGGTATGAATGCAGGTGATTTTCAAGCCATGCAACAGTTTCTGCATCCAAGTGGTTTGTAGGTTCGTCCAGCAAGAGAATGTCCGGC
>JAEEGH010032435.1_pt1 | contig 10048 bp, 6 predicted proteins | sample 9134181 | NCBI WGS metagenome assembly JAEEGH01 (sample SAMN16246544, study PRJNA631951) | gut metagenome | biome: gut microbiome; feature: rumen; material: DP-attached | host: Bos | place: Iran: Karaj | collected 2018-10 | reverse complement strand
CTGATCCTCTCCGTCATCGACCTCTTCAAAAAGTAACCCGATGCGCCGACCGCTGCTTCTGACCGCCCTGCTGCTTCTGCTCTTTTCCGGCAGAATCGCAGCACAAGTCCCTGCAGACTCGATTCCGGGTCTGCCGGAGTTCACGCCGCTCTGCGATTCGATCGTGGCCTTCATGAAACCGCGGGCCGAACTCTACAAGCCGATCTTCGTGGACAAGGCAGTCTGGCTCCCGCGCAAAGGGGTTTTCCAGATCACTTTCTGCAAGGACCTGGCCACCTACCCCTTCCGTGCGGGCGACGCCGCCCACATCTACGCACTTCTCCGGGAACAGATGCCCGAGGCGTACAGCTCCTATGCAGACCGTTTTGTCATCATCAGCAACGGGCACGATATCAAGGATATCGCTACCGATTACTTCGAAGGAGGCAAAACCCCGGTCCGCGAGTATGAAAAGCTGGTGGCCCCGCGCCGCGACAAGGGATTCGTGCCGCTCGTCACCCCGCTTTCGCGCCCCTACAAGATCAGCCGGGGCCTGCAGGGACGCCACATCGCCCTCTGGCAGAGCCACGGCTACTATTATGAATCCTCCCTCGACCGCTGGGAATTCCAGCGGGGCCGCATTTTCGGCACCGTCGAAGACCTCTATACGCAGAGCTACGTGCTCCCATTCCTTGTTCCGATGCTTGAGAATTCCGGCGCCGTGGTGTTGCTGCCGCGCGAGCGGGACTGCAACCCCGTGGAGATCATCGTGGACAACGACCAGCCCTCCACCGGCTACCGGGAAAGCGGCAAGTGGCGCAATGCCCCCCACAGCGGCTTTGCCGACCCCAAACCGGCCTATACGACCGGCGAAAACCCCTTCCGGATGGGAACGGCCCGCATGATTTCCGGCAGCAAGAATGCCGCTGCGGAGGCCTCCTGGACGCCTTCCTTCCCGGTTGCCCGGGACTATGCGGTCTATGTCTCCTACCAGTCGCTGGACAGCAGCGCCACCGACGCCTGCTACGAAGTCCGCCACAAAGGCGGCAGCAGCCGTTTCGCCGTGAACCAACAGATGGGCGGCGGCACCTGGATCTATCTGGGTACCTTCCCCTTCGACCAGGGCGCGGCCAAGGGACAGGGCGTCTATCTGACGGGCAAAACCGCTCGCAGCAAGGCCGTCATTACGGCCGATGCCGTCAAGTTCGGCGGCGGTACGGGCAACATCATCCGGGGCGGAGAAAAGCCCGGAGAGGGCACCGTATCGGGCTATCCGCGCTTCACCGAGGCCGCCCGCTACTGGCTCCAGTGGGCCGGTTTCCCCGATTCCGTCTATGCGCCCAACAAACTCGCCAGCGACTACCGGGACGATTTCCAGAGCCGCGGGCACTGGGTCAACCTGCTCTCGGACGGCTCCTATCTCAAGCCGGAGCGCAAGGGATACGGCATTCCCATCGACGTCTCCTTCGCCTTCCACACCGATGCCGGCCTGCTGGAGGGCGATTCCATCGTCGGCACGCTGGCCATCTACACCGAGCGCGCCCACGGCAAGGTCAAGTTCCCGACGGGCGTCTCGCGCAGCGTCAACCGCGACCTGGCAGACCTGGTGCAGACCCAGGTGGTGGAGGACATCCGCGCCCGCTACGACACGGCCTGGACGCGGCGCGGCCTCTGGGACCGCTCCTACTCCGAATGCAGCACGCCCGAAGTCCCCTCGATGATTCTGGAACTCCTTTCGCACCAGAACTTTGCCGATATGCGTTACGGCCTGGATCCGGCCTTCCGGTTCGACGTCTCGCGGGCCGTGTACAAGGGCATTCTGAAGTATCTCTGCTGGTTGAACGACCGGCCTTACGCCGCCCAGCCCCTGCCCGTCACTTCGCTGGCGCTCGAGGTGCAGCGCAGCGGCGCACAGGCTACGGCGGCCCTCAGCTGGACGCCGGTGGAAGATCCGCTCGAGCCGACAGCCAGTCCCACCTCCTACCGCATCCGGATGCGCGTGGACGACGGTGCCTTCGATGAGGGATTCATCGCCGACTGGGTGAGCGCCCGCATTCCCATCGAACCCGGCCATCTCTACAGTTTCCAGGTGACGGCCCTCAATGCCGGCGGCGAAAGTTTCCCGTCGGAAATCCTGGCGGCCGGAATCGCGGAAAAGTCCCGCTCCAAAGGAAAAACCGCGCTGATAATCAATAATTTCAATCGCGTCGCTGCGCCAGCCAGCTTCTCCGACTCCACCTTTGCCGGTTTCTTCCCGGCCATCGAGAGCGGTGTTCCCTATCTCCGCGATATTTCCTTTACCGGAGACCAGTACGAATTCCGCCGGCTCGTTCCCTGGATGGACGACGACAACCCGGGATTCGGTGCATCGGGCAGCGAATGGGAGACCCGCGTCATCGCCGGCAACAGTTTCGACTTCGTTTCCGTTCACGGCGCCGCCCTGCTCAAGGCGGGCTATGACTTCGCCTCCGCCAGCCGGAATGCCGTCCTGGAGGGCCGCGTAGCGCTGGGCAACTATCCGGTGGTCGATCTTCTCTGCGGCAAGCAGCTCTCCACGCGTACCGGTCGCAACACCTGGCGCCACCAGGTCTTCCCCGCCCGGCTGCGGGAGCGGCTGAAATCCTATGCAGACGGCGGCGGCAACCTGCTCATATCCGGCGCCCATATTGCCTCCGATGCCTGGGACGACCTCTACAGCACCACACCGGACTCCGTCTGGTTTTCGCAGGAACTGAAACCCGCCCGCGACTTCATCCGCAGCACCCTCAAATACAAATGGATGACCACGCGTGGCACGACTTCCGGCCGGGTCCGCAGCGTGCGCAACGACGCCGGTTTCCCGGACGATCTCGCCCTCCGTTTCCAGAACCGCTACGATGCAAATCTCTATAGCGTAGAGGCCCCGGACGGCCTGATTCCGGACTGCCCGCAAGCCCGGACCATCCTCCGCTACGGCGACAACAACATCTCCGCAGGCATCTTCTACCAAGGTGCCTACCGGGTCATCGCCATCGGCTTCCCCCTGGAGACAGTAACAGGCGACCGCCAACGCGACCGCCTGTTTGCCGAATTGCTCCGCTTGTTCGAATAGCGGAAGTCTCTCAATTAGAAGAAGTAGCCGAACGTAAAGTAGGTTCCGAAACCGTGGGTCTTGCTCCAGCTGCCTGCGATATGGAGCGGGCCGAGGAATGACTTGAGGCCCAGGTCCAGGGCGAACGCGAAGTCGTTCACCGGCTTGTGGAAGAGGTTCTTGAAATCGATCGTGGTGGTGTAGGCCACCGGATTGGTCGGAGAATACAACTCAATCTCGCTGTTCTGCAACAGGGCGCTCCGGGCCGTCAGGTAGCTCTTGTGAGTCAAACGAAAGCGCAGATCAAGCCCCATACTGAAGGTGTGACCAAAGCACTTCTGATAGCCGTGGGTCATTCCAAAATAAGGAATCTGGTAGTCATAGTAACGCCCTTCCTGGATGCCTCCGGCATAAACATCGTGTGCCTCATGGATATCTTCTTGCATCTGACTCGGCCGGTATCCGTAATAGAGATGCGGGAGAAGGGTGAAACGGCCTATCGAAATGGCCCCTTCCAGGACTCCTATTCCCACCACGTAAGGATCCACTTTCGCAGGCTTGATGCTCTCAGAAGCATCATCCCATTTGTCATAGAGACCGCTGTACATATAGCGTCCTGAAAGGCCGAACCGGAATCCTTTCGTGGGGAAATACCCGTCGTTGAAGGTATCCAGCTTGAAATCGACGAAGGAGGAGATCCAGGCGTTCTTAAGATTCCAGTCGAACATCCGGCCTTGCCCCCAAAGATAGTTGTACAGCGGAGCGGTATCTGCCGAAACGCCCACGCGGAAATGACCGAAAACCAGGTTTCCGTCCTCCAGGTAGAAATTCACACGGGGATAGAACGTATTGTAGGAAGAGCCGCCGGATTCCTCGTGGCGCAGGCGGGTGTCCAGTCCGATACCCAAGACCGGCAGGCGGTTGAGCGGCTTGTAGGAAGCCTCCAGGTTCAGATGGTGGTTGTTGCCGAACTTGAGTTCGCCCAGGAAGCGGAAGCCATTGAGTTTGCGGGTGTTCAGACCCAGCAGCAAACTGGCATACACCACCTCGTCGCTGTCGGCGTGGAGGCCTACACCCACCTCGTTGGTCTGCCCTTTCTGGCAATCGAAAACGAGGATGTAAGGCTCCGAATTGCCCACCAGATGGTACGTGACGGATTCAAAGGCGCGGGTACCGTAGAGATACGAGATCAAGCCATCCACTTCCCGACGGCCGAAATAGGCGTCTTTGGGAATCAGACGGGTACCGATCAGCCGGTTCTCTTCCTTGTGGGTCACCCCCTTGAGGGCGATGCCGGCGATGCGGACCTTCTTCTGTCCGAGGTCGATCGCGCAGGCTGCCTCCCGTTTGGCCGGCACGGCGCCCACTTTGGCGGCAATGGCGTCGAAATCGGCGCTGTGCTGCTGCGCGAGTTCGTAGCCCTGACGGATGATATCCGCCACGCTCGCATCGTCAAAGGAGAGCATCGTATAGCCGGGCAGCTCGTGCTGAAGCAGCACATCCGTGTTTTCGCGGTTGGGACGGGCAGCATCGGAGGCCATCATCGTGATATTCTGCATCGCCAGGCTGGCCACGGTACCCAGGTCCGCCAGCGAACGGGGAACCGGCATCTCGGAGCCGATGACGATATCCGCCCCCATGGCGCGTGCCACGTCCACCGGGAAATTGTTCCGGGTACCGCCGTCCGAGAGGATCATGCCTTTGGTGCGGACCGGACGGAAATAGAACGGAATGGCCATCGTGGAGCGCATGGCGTCCACCAGGTCGCCGTCCATCCAGTTTTTCTCGCTCATCGAATACATGTCGGTCGCCACGCAGAAGAAAGGAATCGGCAGCGCGTCAAAGGCAATGGAGTCCTGATAACCGACGGAGAGGGAACTCAGGGTATTTCGGACATTGAAGCCGAAGAGGAAGCCGTCAGGCAGACCGAGGCCGGCCTTGGCCAGCATTTCGGAGGCCATGTCGGCAGTATTGGTCTCCATATCCTTGATGGAGCGTTCAATCTCGACCTCGCGACGGACACGCGACAGGACATCTTCTTTCTCGTAGTGGAAGGGAACCGTCAGCGCAAAACGCTCGCGGTTCTTACGCTGGCGGAAACTCTGGTAGGAGTCCGGCACACGGTCGGACATCATGATGGACCAGTCGATATCGCGCACCAGGGAGTCCAGGTAATTGGCATCGTATCCGAGGGCGTACATGCCGGAGAGCAGACCGCCCATGCTGGTACCGCCGATCAGGTCGACGGGAATTCCACGCTCCTCCAGGTAACGGAGCAGACCGATATGAGCCATGCCGCGGGCACCGCCGCCGCCAAGGATCACGGCCACCGTAGGCCGGTGCTGCCGGATGGAATCCATCCTGGCCCGCACGCGGGCAATGGCGATCGAATCGCCGACCGGATCCACACTGGGCATGACCAAGCCGTTGGCATTCTGTGCATTGGCCGTTGTGAACGCCAATAACACAGTCCAAATGACGAACAGTTTTTTCATGTAAATGAGGATAATTTAGCGGAGCTAAGTTACGACAAAAATCGCAAAGGTGCTAAATTTGCACCCGCATGGAAGGTCACTACGGATATCGGCGCATCCTGAAAGAACTCTGGCCCATGGTGCTGATGCTGATGGTCACATCGGTTTACAGCATCGTGGACGGTTGGTTCATTTCCAACTTTGCGGGCAGTACCGCCTTCGCCGCCATGAACATCATCTGGCCGGCCGTGGCCATTCTCTCGGCCCTGAGCCTGATGGTGGGAGCCGGCGGCAGTGCGCTGGTATCCAAGACTTTCGGCGAGCGGAAGGTAGAACGCGGAAACCACATCTTCACGATGCTCATCCGCCTCACCTTTCTCGCCGGTGCAGGAATCTCCCTTCTCCTCTTCGTGGCCATGCGGCCGGTTGCCGTCGCGCTGGGCGCCGAAGGCGACATGATCGGCTATGCCGTCACCTACGGCCGCATCCTCACCGCCGCCCTGCCCGTCTATATGGTCCAGCTGGCTCTCCAGCCCTTCTGCATGACCGCCGGCCGGCCGGAGATCGGCACCTATACCAGCATCGCCTGCGGCGTGACCAATATCGTGTTCGACGCCCTGTTCGTGGCGGTATTCGGCTGGGGACTGACCGGTGCGGCCATCGCCACGGCACTTTCCTTCCTCGTAGGCGGACTCCTCCCCGTTCTCTTCTTCCGCTCCCGCCGCAATACCACCAACCTGCGGTTTCTTCCGGAGAGTCCGGCGGAAGGGCCGGCCATCCGTCAGTCGCTGCTGAACGGCCTCTCCGAATTCGTCGGCAACATCTCCTTCAACGTCATTGCCATCTGCTATAACCTGCAGCTGATGAAGTATATCGGCGAAAACGGCGTCTCGGCCTACGGGGTGCTGATGTATGTGGGATTCATCTTCGGATCCATCTTCATCGGCTACAACATGGGTGTTTCCCAGGTCATCTCCTTCAAATACGGCGCGGGCGACAAGGCGGAACTGCGCAGCCTCCTGCGCAAGAGCAGTACACTGATTGCCATAGGCGGCCTGCTCATCACGGCCGTCGTGGAGGCCCTTGCCCCGCAGATCTCCGCCCTCTTCGTGGGCTACGACGTGGCCCTGCGCGATCTGACCACCTACGCGATGCGCATCTACATGCTCTCTTTCCTCATCTGCGGCTTCAACATGTTCGCCTCCGCCTGGTTCACGGCACTCAACAACGGACCGGTTTCCGCCGTCATCTCCTTCACGCGGACGCTGGTATTCGAACTGGGCTGCGTCTTCCTGCTGCCGCTGCTGCTGGACATCGACGGCATCTGGCTCTCCGTCAACGCCGCGGAAGTCCTGGCGCTGATTCTCTCCGTGATTCTGATCCGAGTTTTTCAAAAAAGATATGGTTACTAATCCTGGCAAGATGCCGCTGTTCTTCGCGGCTGCCCTTCTCCTGGCGCTCTTCACCGCCTGCACCCCCAGACAGCAACTCCGGCTGCGCACGGTCGAACTCTGCCGTCATATCCCCAATTCGGAGTCTCTGGAACGCTCCCGGGGCTTTCTGACCCCCGATTATTATGCGGCACTCGAAGCGGTGTTCACCTCACCGGACTCGGTTCCTCTCCTCCATGAATGGGAATTCTGGTTTGCCGCCGCCGACGGCAGCCCGATTGCCGAGATCAACTGCAAGGTGCGCTCGGTCCGCCCCCTCGACAGCCTGCATGCCCTGGCCCGCCTGCTCATTCATCCCGCCGACCAGGACTATCCGCCTGAGGTTCACTTGCTTCAACTAGAAAAACAGGACGGAATCTGGCTCATCTCCGACTTCGACGACACCTACGCCGCCGCCCTCCGCCGCCTGAAGGAATAGCGTGCAACTCAAAAGCGCCTGTCAAGGCGCTAGCGGAGCGAGGGCTTGCCCCGAAGCGGGAGCGGCGGGGGTTCGGGGGTGTCCCCCGTAACAACAATGTTCCCACAAAAAAAAAGAGTCGCGTATGCAACTCTTTTTTTTTGTGGGAACAATAGGAGTCGAACCTATGACCCCCTGCTTGTAAGGCAGGTGCTCTAAACCAACTGAGCTATGCTCCCGGTTTGGGAGCGCAAATGTAGGGACTTTTTCGGTTATTCACAAATTAAATCGGATTTCCCTCCCCATTAATTGCGATTGCGGGACCGGCTGATTGTGATTACTTTTGCAAAAAAACGAAAATGGAACACGCGGAACATCCCCATACACATCATCACGCCGACGCGCACGACCTGCAAAGCGCTTCCCTGCGCCGGGTTTTCATCCTGTCCATTGTATTGAACCTGGGATTCGTCCTGATTGAAGCGGGAGTCGGCCTCTGGAAAGGATCCCTCGGGCTGCTCTCCGACGCCGGCCACAACCTGAGCGACGTCTTCTCCCTGCTGCTGGCGCTGGTCGCCTTCCACCTGGCCGCGTCGCACGGCACCAAACGTTTCACGTACGGTTTCCGCAAGGGCTCCATCCTGATTTCGCTGCTCAACGCCCTCATCCTGCTGGTAGCCGTCGGCGCCATTCTGGTGGAAAGCATCCACAAACTCCGCCATCCGACCCCGCTGGACGGAGCAGCCGTGGCCTGGACCGCGGGCATCGGCATTCTGGTCAACGGGCTGACCGCCTTCCTGTTAATGCATCACCAGAAGCAGGACATCAATACCCGCGGCGCCTTTCTCCACATGCTGGCTGACACGCTCGTTTCCGTGGGCGTCGTCATCTCCGGAATCGTGATTTCCCTGACCGGCTGGACCCTCATCGACCCGATGACCGGAATCGCCATTGCACTGGTCATCCTCATCAGCACCTGGAAACTGCTCGCCGAGAGTCTCCGGATGAGCGTAGACGCCGTTCCGGAGTCCATCAATCCGGACGAGATCGTGGGTGAGATGAAAGAAGTTCCCGGCGTACAGGACGTTCACCACCTGCACATCTGGCCCATCAGCACCACGGAAACGGCCCTGACCGCCCATGTGGTGCTCCGGGAAGGTGCGGACAGCGCGGAGATCGTGGCCGCCCTCAAACACGAACTCGCCCACCACGGCATCCGGCACGCCACCCTGGAAACCGAACGCGAAGGGCAGCCCTGCACCAATCCCCACTGCGCATAAAAAGGCCGCCCTGCACTGCGGCAGAGCGGCCTTTTTCAGAAGATGACAGACCGGTCTATTCTGCGTCGGGACGATATTCCAGGAGGTCGCCCGGCTGGCAGTCCAATGCCTTGCAGATGGCCTCGAGCGTGGCAAAACGCACGCCTTTGGCCTTCCCGTTCTTGAGAATCGACAGATTGGCCGGGGAGATTCCCACCTGGGCGGCGAGATCTCCCAGCGACACCTTGCGGCGGGCCATCATCACGTCGATATTGACAATTACGGCCATAGAGCCTATTTTTCAACCTTTTCGGGTTCGACCTCTTCCACCTTGGCAGGCGCGTCAGTCTTGCCCTTCAGGTAAGACGGGAGTTCCATTCCGGCCATCTTAAACAGATCCTGGAGCGGCGGAACAGCGCCCATCATGCCTGAAATGAAATTGGAGGTAGCGGTTTTGCCCTCTTTGCCGTTGCCGCCGTCCCAGACGGTGACCTTGTCGATCTTGATGCCCTTGACGGCCTCGACCTGCGTACGGACCAGTTCAGGCAGCTTGTCGGAGATGAGCATCGTGATGGCGTCCTTGGCGTCTCCGCCGGCCGCTTCGACCAGTCGGTTGAAACCTTCTGCCTGCTTGGAGAGGATTTCGTACGCACCGCGTGCCTGCGCGTCCATCTTGGCGAAGATGGCGTCGGCCTCACCCTTTGCCTCGCGGCGCAGACGCTCTGCAGCGGCCTCCGCCTCGATAATCATCTTCTCTTTCTCAATCTGCGCAGCGACCACGATGTTGGCCTTCTGCGTAGCCTCTTCGCGCTCGGCGCGGGCCAGCTCGGCCTCACGCTCGCTCTTGTAGGCCTCTTCGAGGGCCTTGGCAGCCTGCACCTTTTCGGCAGCAACCGCAATGCGGGCAGCCTCCGCCTCTTTCTCGCGGCGGGCGGCATCGGACTGAGCGATAGCGATCTTGGCGTTGTTCTCACCCTTGACGGCGTCTGCATCGGCGGCAGCCACGTTCACGCGGGTATCCTTGTCGGCGTTGGCCTTACCGGTCTCACCGTAACGATTCTGCTCGGCCACGCTCTTCTTGGCGTCGTTGATGGCCTTGGCAGCCGCCTCTTTACCGAGTGCCTCGATATAGCCGGATTCGTCGCGGATATCGGTGACGTTCACGTTGATCAGCTTCAGACCGATCTTGCGGAGCTCGGCCTCCACGTTGGTGGAGACATTGGCCAGGAACTTGTCTCGGTCCGCATTGATTTCCTCGATATCCATCGTGGCGATCACCAGACGCAGCTGGCCGAAGAGGATATCGGTGGCGATGCTGCGGATGTCCTCGGTATTGAGGCCCAGCAGACGCTCTGCGGCGTTGGTCATGCTGTCGCTCTCGGTGCTGATACCCACGGTAAAGCGGCACGGAACGTCCA
>JAEEGH010032434.1_pt1 | contig 10048 bp, 5 predicted proteins | sample 9134181 | NCBI WGS metagenome assembly JAEEGH01 (sample SAMN16246544, study PRJNA631951) | gut metagenome | biome: gut microbiome; feature: rumen; material: DP-attached | host: Bos | place: Iran: Karaj | collected 2018-10 | reverse complement strand
CGAGCCCGAGAGCTCGCTGGCCCTGGGCTTCGGCTTCCGCTGCGGTTTCCTGGGTCTGCTGCACCTGGAGCTTGTGCAGGAGCGCCTGTTCCGCGAGTTCAATATGGACGTAATCACCACCGTGCCCAACGTATCTTATAAGGTATATACCACCAAGGGAGAGGTGATAGACGTCCATAACCCGTCCGGACTGCCTTCGGCCACCATTATCGACCATATTGAAGAGCCCTATATCCGCGCCCAGATTATCACCAAGAGTGATTTCTACGGTCCCATCATGAAACTGTGTATGGACAAGCGCGGAACGCTCATTGGCCAGCATTACATTACCACGGACCGTGTGGAACTCAATTACGACCTCCCGCTGTCGGAAGTGGTGTTTGATTTCTATGACAAGTTGAAGTCCATCTCCAAGGGCTACGCTTCCTTTGACTACCACGTCACGGATTTCCGCCCGGCCCGCCTGGTGAAGTTGGATATCCTCCTGAACGGAGACCCGGCCGATGCCCTGAGCACCCTCATCCATGAGGACCACGCCTATGATTTTGGCCGAAAGATCTGCCTCAAGCTCAAGGATCTGATTCCCCGCCAGCAGTTCGATATTGCCGTGCAGGCCGCCATCGGAGCCAAGATCATTGCCCGCGAGACCGTGCGCCAGGTAAGAAAGGATGTAACCGCCAAGTGCTACGGCGGTGACGTTACCCGTAAGCGCAAACTCCTGGAAAAGCAGAAGGAAGGAAAGAAGCGAATGCGCCAGATTGGTACCGTCCAAGTTCCCCAAAGCGCCTTTATGGCCGTCCTTAAACTCGACTAGCACCAAACCTCCCCCATACTATTTTAAAGTCCCTCCCCCGAGGGGAGGGGTTTCGGGAGGGGGTAACGTGGATCTTTTTTCTCTTTTTTCACTGAAAGGGGTAAAAAGAGAAAAGCACCCCTCCCCAAGGGTGCTTTTCAAGTATATAAAACGAACTTAACAAAGGACACGAATCACTTCGATGTCCGGTGCAAAGTTACGGTTTTTTATTCTGAAAACAACGTTTTTTACACTTAAACGCAAAATAAAATATTTTAGTTTTAAAGTGTAAGGCGTAAATGGTTCAGATTCACTAGAGTAGCGAGACAATGGCGTCGTAGTATTTTTTGCTCACGGGGATGTTTTTTACCCCGTGCTGGTCCAATTGGGCCAAGGCATAGCCGTTGGCGTCCTTCTTGAGAAGGTCCACGTGGGCGGCGTTTACAAAGAAACTGCGGTGGCAGCGCACCAGTCCGTGGCGCTGGAGAATTTCTTCCAGGGCGCGCATAGAGGAGCGGAGTTCGTAGTCCTTCACCTTTCCGTTGTCCAGGTGCACAATGTGGACGTAGTTTTCTTCGGCCTCAATATAAAGGACGGCCTCGGAGGAAACCACCAGCTTGAGGCGCTTTTGCTCGTCCTGGAAGCGGATGAGGGTTTTCTCGTCCACTACCGGGGCTCCTTCCAGGCGCTTGCCCAGCACGTGCAGCTGAACGGCCATAGAGATGATGGAGAGCGGGAAAACCAGGATGCCGGCCATATACAGCACGCAGAGCGACATAGTGGCAAAATACGGCCTTACGCCGGCCCAGCCAATACCCATAGGAATGCTCAGGAACAGACCGCAGAGGATCACTTCTCCAAAGCACCAGAGAACATAGAGAGACCAGTTGAGGTCAATGATGCGCTTGAGGAGGAACAGCAGCAAACGGGAGAACACCATCACACCCAACACAATGAGGGTAGCCACAATGAGGTTGAGGGCGTAGAGGCCCTTTCCCACGGCCAGGAAGGTGTCTATGTCAAAAGGCTTGTAGGCCAGAACGAACAAAAAGAAAAAGATGGGGACAGCCGTGAAGAACATCACGTTCACGGGCATCTTGTAAAATGTACGGGCTATGGTTTTCATGGTCTCTTTTCTGGCTGACAAAGATACAAATAATTCCGGATAAGGCGCCATATAAGGCTCAAACGGTCAATCTGTTTCAAAATTGCCAAAAAAAGTGTATATTTGCACGTTTATAGCTGTAGGAAACTAAAAATTATTATAAACTAATTAGAGAATTTATGGCAGACAAGAAGAAAAGAGTCTATCGCTTTGGCGGAAAGCACGCTGAAGGCGATGGCAAGATGAGAGAACTTCTGGGCGGCAAGGGCGCCAACCTGGCCGAGATGAACCTCCTCGGTATGCCCGTTCCCGCCGGTTTCACCATTACCACCGAATGCTGCACGGAATATTATCGTCTGGGCGGTGGATATACCCCTGAACTCCGTGCCGAAGTGGCAGACGCCCTCGAAGCCACCGAAAAAATTATGGGCAAGAAATTCGGAGATCCCAACGACCCGCTCCTCGTTAGCTGCCGCTCCGGCGCACGCAGCTCTATGCCGGGTATGATGGATACCATCCTCAATATCGGCCTTTGCTCCGCTACCATCCCCGGTCTTATCAAGAAGACCAACAATCCCCGTTTCGTATATGACGCTTACCGTCGTCTCATCATGATGTATTCCGACGTTGTGATGGAGAAGGCCGAAGGCATCGAACCCGCAGACGGCCAGGGCATCCGCCAGCAGCTGGACCGTATGATGGAAGAGGTCAAGAAGGCCAACGGTTACAAGAGCGACACCGAGCTCACCGCAGATCAGCTCAAAGATCTGGCCGAAGCTTTCAAGGTACGCATCAAGGAAGTCCTGGGTGTAGAATTCCCGGACGACGCCAAGGCCCAGCTTTGGGGTTCCATCGGCGGTGTGTTCAAGAGCTGGAACGGCAAGCGCGCTATCCGCTACCGTCAGATTGAGCACATTCCGGACGATTGGGGTACCGCTGTGAACGTACAGTCCATGGTGTTCGGTAACATGGGTGACACCTCCGCTACCGGTGTGGCTTTCTCCCGTAACCCCGCCAACGGTGACAACAAGTTCTATGGTGAGTGGCTCATCAACGCCCAGGGTGAAGATGTGGTGGCCGGTATCCGTACCCCCAACCCCCTGAACGAAGCTACCAAGAGCGAAAAGAATAAGAACCTGGCCTCTCTGGAAACCGCCATGCCGGAGGTTTACAAAGAGCTGGACGACATCCGCAAGCATCTGGAAGAGCATTTCCAGGATATGCAGGACATCGAATTCACCATCCAGGAGGGCAAGCTGTGGATGCTGCAGTGCCGTATCGGCAAGCGCACCGGTCTGGCCGCCCTGCAGATGGCCGTTGATATGGTAGACGAAGGCCTCATCGACGAAAAGACCGCCGTGATGCGCGTAGCCCCCGCCCAGCTGGACGAGGTCCTGCACCCCATCCTGGATCCCGCCTCTGAGAAGAAGGCCTCCGTGCTGGCACAGGGTCTGCCCGCTTCCCCGGGCGGCGCCGTGGGTCAGATTGTCTTCACCTCCGAAGACGCTATCAAGTACAACCAGGCTGGCAAGAATTGCATCCTGGTCCGTGAAGAGACCTCTCCCGAAGACATCGACGGTATGCACGCCTCCGTGGGTATCCTCACCGAGCGCGGTGGCATGACCTCCCACGCCGCCCTGGTGGCCCGTGGTTGGGGTAAGTGCTGCATCGTGGGCTGCGACGCCCTCAAGATCAACTTCAAGGACAAGACCGTTTCCTTCGGCGGCGGCAAGCCGTACAAGGAGGGTGAATGGCTGTCCCTGAACGGTGCCAAGGGTCTGGTGTACGAAGGTGCCATCGAGACCATGGACGCCAGTGAGAACCCGCTGTTCGCCAAGTTCATGGGTATGTGCGACAAATTCCGCAAGCTGGGTATCCGCACCAACGCCGATACGCCGGAAGATGCTGCCCGCGCCCTCAAGTTTGGTGCTCAGGGTATCGGCCTGTTCCGTATCGAGCACATGTTCTATGGCCGCAACTCCGAGCAGCCGCTGTCCAAACTGCGCAAGATGATCCTGTGCAACACCGACGAAGAGCGCAAGGAAGCCCTCGCCGAGCTCGAGCCTTACATGAAGGCCGCCGTGAAGGAAACCCTCCGCGTGATGGATGGCAAGCCCGTTGTGTTCCGTCTGCTGGATCCGCCGCTCCACGAGTTCGTACCGCAGGGTAAGGACAAGAAGGAAGAACTGGCCAAGGATCTGGGCATTTCCGTGAAGGAAGTGGAGAAGCGTGGCGAAAGCCTGCACGAGGTGAACCCGATGATGGGTCACCGCGGCGTACGTCTGCACGTGAGCTTCCCGCTCATCGCCGAGACTCAGTACCGTGCCATCTTCACCGCCACCGCCGAACTCCAGAAGGAAGGCCTGCACCCGCACCCGGAAATCATGATCCCCGTGACCATCAGCGCCCGCGAGCTCAACTTCCAGAAGGTGATCTGCGACCGCATCAAGGCCGAGGTTGAGGCCCACACCGCCCAGCTCATCGACTACCAGTTCGGTACCATGATTGAGATCCCTCGCGCTGCCCTCACCGCCGACCGTATGGCCCGCACCGCCGAATTCTTCAGCTTCGGTACCAACGACCTCACCCAGATGACCTTCGGCTTCAGCCGCGACGATATCGGCACCTTCATGGGTGACTACCTGGGCAACAAGATTCTGGATTCCGACCCGTTCCAGACCATCGACACCAAGGCCGTCGGCCAGCTGGTGCAACTGGGTGTAGAGCGTGGCCGCAGCAAGCGCCCGAACCTGCAGTGCGGTATCTGCGGTGAACACGGTGGCGATCCCAAGTCCATCGAGTTCTTCAACACCATCGGCATCGACTATGTGTCCTGCAGCCCGTTCCGCGTGCCCATCGCCCGCCTCGCCGCCGCTCAGGCCCAGATCCAGCAGAGCAAGTAAAGCGCCACACATTGAAAAAAACCGTGATTCCGGAAGGAACCACGGTTTTTTTTATAACAATTTCGAAGCAATCTCCGAAAGCATGGAGCGTTCGCCTTTTCGCAGGAAGACGTGCTGGAACAGGAACTGGCCCTTCATCTTCTCTCCCAGGTGGGTGAGGCCGTTAGACCACTGGTCCAGGTAAGGCTGGTCAATCTGGAAGACGTCTCCGGTAAAGACCATCTTGGTGCCTTCTCCGGCGCGGGTGATGATGGTCTTCATCTCGTGCGGAGTAAGGTTCTGGGCTTCGTCCACAATGAAATAGACCTTGCCCAGGGAGCGGCCGCGGATGTAAGCCAGCGGGGAAATGAGCAGTTTTTCCTCCTTGAGCAGGTTTTCCAGGCGCTGGGCCTGCTTGCTGCCGGGTTTGAAGCAGTGCTTGATTACTTCCAGGTTGTCCAGCAGCGGCTGCACGTAGGGGCTCATCTTGCTCTTCTGGTCTCCGGGCAGGAAGCCGATATCCTGGCCGCCCAGCACCACGGTGGGACGCGTGAGCAGAATCTGGTCGTATTCGTCCTCCTGTTCCAGGGCCGATGCCAGCGCGATGAGCGTCTTCCCCGTGCCCGCGCCGCCGGTGAGGGATACCAGCGGAATGTCCGGGTTCAGGCAGGCGTCCATGGCAAACTTCTGTTCGTCGTTGCGGGGACGGATGCCATAGGCCTGCTGCGTGCGCACCAGCACAATCATTTCCCGCTGGGCGTCGTAGCGGGCGCACACGGTGACACCACCGTAATTGAACTTGTATAACTGGTTGGGCCGGGGCTCCTTGGAACTTACTTCCAGCCAGGGAATACTGTTGTCCTGGCCATAACAAAGGCGCTGCAGGGCTTCCGAGGAAGCTTCCATCTCAATGACCTCCTTCTCCAGAGCGTCCATCACCTCGTTGTCCACACGGTCCGTGAGGTAATCCTGGGCTTCCATTCCGGCAGCCTTGGCTTTCAGGCGCAGGTTGATGTCCTTGGTGACCAGGGCCACGAAACGGTCCGGATTGTTGTCCCGCACCCACATGGCGGTGGCCAGGATGCGGTGGTCCTGGGTATCGTCGCGGAACAGGGTCTGCCATTCGTCGGAGAAAGGATGGTTGGGTTCAATCTTGATGTAACCCATCTTGGGGCCCAGCGGAACACCCCGGGGACCCATTTTGTGGCTCTCCACCAGCGTATTGATTTCCCGCATGAAAGCGCGGGTGTTGAAGTTGATGGTTTCGTCGCCTTTCTTGAACTTGTCCAGTTCCTCGATCACCGCGATGGGAATCACGATATCGTTGTCCTTGAACTGTTTTACGCTTTGGTAGTCGTGCAGGATGATGTTGGTGTCCAGCACAAAGATTTTGGACTTGGTCTTGGTCTTAGTCTTCACCTTCCAGTGTATTTAAGAGGGATTCGAGAATTTGCGGGATTTCCACTTTGTCGGACAGCTGTACGCCGGGTTTCCCGGGAACGGGATGGCCGATGGGAAAGTACACCACGTCCTGCAGAATGAGTTCGGCGTCCACGTAATCATAGTCGATGTCGGCTATCTGGATCACCACGCCGGGAACTTCGCCGAAGAGCACCCGCACGGGCTTTTCGTCGCCGTAGGCCTTGCAGATGTCCCGGATGCATACATCGGCCCCGTTAGCGGTGGCAAGCGAGCGCAGGGCCATCATCAGGCCGCCTTCGCCCACGGTGGCGCCGGCTTTCACCACGCCGTCTTCCACCAGTTCCCGCACCACTTCGTAGCAGTCGATGAAATAATCGGCGTCCTGGATGTCCGGGGCCGTGGAGGGTGTGGTATGCAGTGCCTGGGACAGGGCGCTGCCGCCCAGGCGGAAGTCGCAGGGGTCGAAGGGGATGTACAGGAGCCAGTCGGAGGGTTCCGGCACCAGGGACGCGGCAACCTTGCGCCGACGGGACATGCGGGGATTCACGGTGCGGTACGGAAGGTCCCGCAGCAGGCTCTCCTCTTCGGTGATTTCGTCGTCGTCCACTTCGGCCACGGTAGAAGCCTTGAAGGCCACGGACGGCACACCGCCGGTAACGCTGTATTTCTCTATCTTCACGCCCAGGGCGTCGATGTAGCTGCAAGCCTCTTCCACCGAGTTGTAGAATGCGGCGGGCAGGCCGATTTCCTTGTCGTTCCACTTCCATTCTGCCTTGAGGCTCAGGTCTCCCAGGCGGAAATGGCCATTCATCCAGATGGCGTCCAGCAGTGCCTGGGCCACTTTTCCGGCCGAATAGGGACCGGCAAAGGGAATGGGCAGCTCCCGCTTTTCCAGATACTGGATCAGCTGGGCATACCGTTCGATAAGGGATTCGTCGTAGGAGTAATTGTCCGGTGCGGGGTCTTCCCGTTCATCGGCCAGGGTAGGGGCGTCTCCGTCCGGTTCCAGGGGCGGTTCCACCATACATTCCCGGAGCATCTTCTGGGGCGTGAGCGCCATCTGTACCCCGTCAATAATGTAATTGCTGTTTAACAGGTCTGCTTTCCCACTCATGCTTCAAATTTAGGCAATTTTCCGCGAATTGGCAAGGGTTAGTCCTTCGGCATTTTTTTGTATCTTTGTGTTACTATGGATACGGTATTCACAGAAGCGGCTTACCAAGCGCTGGTGCAGGACATTTTCCGGCGGTTTCCGTCCGTGCAGAAGGATGGGTTCAGCGCCGGGGCGTACAAGCCGGGGCTGGAGCGGATGCAGGCCTTTGAAGAGGTCCTGGGACATCCCTCCCGGCAGTTCCGCAGCATCCACATTGCCGGTACCAACGGCAAGGGTTCGGTGGCGAATATGTTGGCATCGGCCTTGTCATCCTGCGGGCTTAAGACCGGCCTTTTCACTTCGCCGCATCTGCTGGATTTCCGCGAGCGTATGCGCACCGCCGAAGGCCTGGTGTCCAAAGAATACGTCTTCGACTTCCTTACGCGGTGGATGCCGTGGATCACGGAGCACGAACTTTCCTTCTTCGAAATCACTACCGGCCTGGCGTTCAAATGGTTCGCCGATTCCGGGGTGGACGTAGCGGTCATTGAAACCGGCCTGGGCGGGCGCCTGGACAGCACCAACATCCTGGAGAAGCCGGCGCTTACCGTAGTCACCACCATCGGCTTCGACCACATGGCCCTGTTGGGGGATACGCTCCCTAAGATAGCGGGGGAGAAAGCGGGCATTTTCAAGGCCGATGTCCCCGCGCTGGTAGGAGAGTGGCAGGCCGAAACTGCACCGGTGTTTGAGGCCGCGGCGGCTGGCGTCGGGGCTGCGTCCCTCACCTTTGCGGACCAGGTCCAGCCATCTCTCTGGCCCTGGCATGCTGAAATTCTGGCTGCTATGGACCTGCAAGCCGATGTCCAGGCGCGCAATCTTCGCACCGTACTGGCGGCGGTGGACCTACTTCGACCTAACTTGCCGGCCCTTGACGATGACGCCCTGCTGGACGGCATCATCCACACCGCCCGCAACATGGGCTTCCACGGCCGCTGGGAGCGCCTTTCCCAGCATCCTACGGTGATAGCCGATATCGGCCACAATGCCCACGCCCTTCGGCACAACTTCGCCCAATTGGAGGCCCGCGCCACCCACGGCCTCATCATCGTCTACGGCATTATGGCCGACAAAGACCTGGACGCCATCCTGCCCCTGATGCCCCGCGGCGCCACCTATATCTTTACCACTCCCGACACCCCCCGCGCCCTTCCGGCCGAAGAAATCTTACGGCGATTCCAAGCTTACGGCGCCGAAGCCCCCGCCGTCGCCATTCCCTCCGTGCCGGCCGCCGTGCGCCGCGCCCTGGAACTTGCCACGCCCGATACCATTATATATATAGGCGGAAGCACCTTCGTGGTGGCCGACGCCCTGCCGCTCTTTCAGGCATAATAATTGAGAGATAGGGCAGTGAACCATGACTGTTTGTTATGAAACGGATGCTGATAACCGGGATCCTGGCCTGGCTGGCCGGGTCCATTTCGCTGTTTGCGCAAGAAATGAATGACGCTCACGTATTAACCGCGCTGTGGAAGCAATATGAGCAGGCGCACAAGGCCGACCTCCCGCAGAAGGAGGCCGATGCCCTGGCCAAGATTAAGGCAGAAGCCACGGAAAGGCATCTGCCCGTAGATTTTTACGATGCGGCCACGGCTTATGTTAGCACCGTGCAGCGGCGGGACTGGAAGCAGCGGGATACGCTGCAAGCCCAGCTGGCCAAGGAAGTGGAGGCCTTCGGAGACCCCCTGGTCACCTTCCTGTGGAAAGCGGAATGGAAGAGCGAATCCGTGGATAACCTGTGGGCTTACGTACAGGCAAATCCGGATGGTTTTATGGGCTGCAACAGGGGCCTGCACCGCGGTGTGGACGGGATTCTGAGTGGGAGCCTGAAACCCTTCATCCGTAGTGACAGGGAGTATACGCTGTGGTATCTCACTGCCCGGCGTTACAGCGATAACGAGGAAATCAAAAGGGCCCTGGAGGCCGAAGTAAACGGTATTTACCCCAACCAGGCGGTGCTGGAGTTTGTCAACCTAAGCCGCAAGAGTTGGAAAGATTACGAAGAAGAAAAACAGGCCTATGAAGCCCTGGCTGTCAAGTATGCCGGCCAGGCGTTCTCTGTCTATCCCCAGGCAGAAGTCTTGAGAATCCGCTTCTCCCAGCTGGGAGAGGAAAAGGCCCAGGAAAGGGCCTACGAAGCCCTGTATAAGGACTTGGATGCCCTGGAGAAGGAGCGCAAGGCCTACACCGGAGAAGCCAAAACCCTGGTGACCGGCTGCGACTACCTCAAGGACCTGATGGAAACCCTTACCGCCCAGTCGCTGGAAATCAACTACCAGGACGGTCAGGCTCTGGTGCTGTTCCGGAACCTGAAGAGCGCCACCGTTACCCTGCGGGAGGATAAGAAGACCCTCAAGACCTGGAAGGTAGAGAATACTGCGGCTTCCTTCTACGTGCAGGATACCGTGAAACTGGACCTTCCCACGCTCCCCGACGGAGAGTATACCCTCGAGGCCAAGAACGGGAAGATATCGGCCAGTGAGAGGTATAACCAGTTTACGCTGTCCATCGCTACGCGCCGGGACAGCCGGGGCGTGTGCGTCTACGTCGCGGATTATGAGACGGGCGTTCCGCTCAGGAGCGTCACCCTGCACCTGAAAAAGAGCGGCAAGGAGGTTGCGTCCTCCACGCTCAAACTGGACGGCTTCACCCTGCTGCCCACTGCTTTGTCCAAGCATCTGGACGACTCCAAG
>JAEEGH010032433.1_pt1 | contig 10048 bp, 6 predicted proteins | sample 9134181 | NCBI WGS metagenome assembly JAEEGH01 (sample SAMN16246544, study PRJNA631951) | gut metagenome | biome: gut microbiome; feature: rumen; material: DP-attached | host: Bos | place: Iran: Karaj | collected 2018-10 | reverse complement strand
CTACGCGCACTGGACGACCGAGCAGACGGTGATCTTCGATGCGCAGGGTGGGGCGTGCGATCCCACGACGATGGTCGCCGAAATGGGCGGCCGGTACGGTTCGCTGCCGAAGCCGACGAAGGCCGGGTACGCATTCGTCGGATGGTACACGAAGGCGGAGGGAGGCAACCACCTGACGGCAAACAGCATCGTGACGCCGCTGAAGACACGGACGTTCTATGCGCACTGGACCAACGAGCAGACGGTGACGTTCGACGCACAGGGCGGGACGTGTGATCCGAAGACGCTGGTGGCGACGGTTGGCGAACCGTACGGCGTGTTGCCTGTGCCGGAGAAGGAGGGCCAGAAGTTCCTTGGCTGGTACACGAAGGGAGAGGGGGGCTCGAAGGTCTCCTCGGCCACCATCGTGACGGCTGTGACGAAGCGGACACTGTACGCGCACTGGAAGGAGAGCGCCGGCCCCTTGTCTATTTCAGGTTTCTCGAGGTCGGCACGTGCTGGGGCACTCGCACGGAATGCCAAGTTCGACGCTGATGAGTACACGCTCGTGTTCGAAACAGAGGCCGGGGGGACGTACGAGGTGCAGTGGACGCCGGAACTGGGCGGCGAGTGGACGACGCTGAAGCGCTGGACGGCCGACGAGGATGGCGAGACGGCTGTGACGGTGTCCGAGCCCGCCACCTCGCCTACCGGCTTCTTCCGCGTGGTCGAAGTGGACGCGGAATAAGCGGGGCTTCCGCGTCGAATCCAGTCGATTGCATTTGAGGGAAGCCAGTGCCGCGATAAAGCACGGCCCGGGCGAATTTGAACTCACACAGAGTGGTGACTGAGGAGCGTGCAGAGCATGGCGGGAGAAGAATAGCAGGCCCAAGGGGCGGAAGAGAAGGAAGAAGTAAAAAGTACGAAGTGGTGACTGAGGAGTCAGAAGCTAGGAGCGCCGAAAATAGGCGGGAGGAGGACAGCGCGAATCCCGAGCGAACACTTGGCGCAAGGGGCCGGAATTTCGGAATGCCGGAAAACCACCAAGCCGACAAACTATCGGACGATCCAGCGATATAACGATCCAACGATATGACGATCGAACGATCAAACGACGCCTTTCGGCTGGGCCAATGGGAGGGAGAGGCGGAGCGGGAATCAGTAGAGGAAGCCAAAGAGCCAGAGGGGGATGCGGTTGGCGCGGCCGACTTCGAGGTCGTCGAGGGCGAGGTAGGAATCGGGGGCGTTGGCGATCTGGCGGAAGGTCTTGCTGGGGCCGCCGACCTCGAAGAGATGGCGGTCGTCGACGAGAAAGTCGCCGCGCGGGGGGTAGGTGAGGATGTGCCCGGCGGCGCGGAGCTGGTTGAGAAAGAAGGTTTCGCGGAGGGTGCCGGGGTCGGGAGAAGGGGCGAGGGCATGCATGAGGTTAGGGTCGCCGCAATAGATTTTTTCGGGGGTGGCGAGGGTCTTGAGCTTGGCTTTGCCAGAGGGTAGGAGGGCGAGAAGGCCGGCGCTCTCCAAGGCGTAGAGGATGCGGACGCCTTGTTTGCGGTCGACGCCAAGCGAGCGGCAGAGAGCGGTGACGTTGGGCGTCTGCGGGGCGGTGGACGCCAGGATGGCGAGCATGCGGCGGGCGTGGCGGAGGGTGCGGGGTTCGACGGGCTCGATCTTGGGCCAGTCGGAGTCGAGGACTTGGTTGGCGGCGGCGAAGAGCATGTCGCGGAAGGCTGGGCCGGCCTCGCGGAAGAAGGGGTAGGCACCGTGTCGGAGATAGGCCTCGAAGTGTGGAAGGACGATGCCGAGGCGGTCGAGGACGGTGCGGGCAAGGGGGACGTGGGTGGTCAGAAGGGTGGGGAGTGGCACGGGCTTGAAGCGGGCGAGCCCCATGAACTCGAGATATTCGCGGAAGGACATGGGTGGGAGGCGCCAGACGGTCTGTCGGCGGGAGAGGTCCCCGGCGGCTGCGTCGATGCGGAGCAGAGAGGAGCCCGTGTAGGCGACGCGGAGACGCGGAAAGTCATCGTTGAGATTCTTGATGAGGGTTTGCCAGCCATCGAGGAAATGGACTTCGTCGAGGAAGAGGTGAGTTCCTCCATGGGCGACGTGGTGTTCGGCAACTTCGTAGGCTTCGCGGTCGGACAGCCAGATGTTGTCGAGGGAGAGATAGAGGGACGTGGCGGGCGTTTCCTTCATGCGCTGAAGCAAGAGCGTGGTCTTGCCGACGCCGCGGGGGCCAAGGACGGCCAGCAGGCGGGAATCCCAGTTGATGCGGGCGGCAAGGGATCGGCGAAAGCCGGCGGGCGCGGTGGCCAGACGGCGTTCCGAGATGGCGTGAATACGATCAAGGCGGGTCGGATCCATGGAATGACTCCTCTTTGGTTCTGAAACCAACGAACTTGTGAAAAAATATGGTCTGCAAACCTAACGCGCGCAAATATGTCCCGTTTGGCTGGGGAAGTCAAGTGCAAAGGCGATGCAAACGAAACGTTGGAGTTAGACAAGAACCATCCCGCCTCAGCCAGAGGCCGGAATCAGGAGTCAGGGACGCGCTTCCGCGCGTCCTGGTTGCGCGGAAGCGCAACCCAGGGAACGCCGAAAATAGGCGGGAGGAGGGCAGCGCAAATCCTGAGCGAACTCTTGGCGCAAGGGGGCCGGAATTCCGGAATGCCGGAACCCCGGAATCCCGGGAAAACTGAACTTGCTCAAACCAGGGGCGCGCCTTGCGCACGGCCACAACGAAGCGCGGCCCGGAACGCCCTCCCCCCGCTCCCAGCTCCCCCCCCCGCCGCCGGAAAGCCGAGAAACAGCCGGGAGGTTCATCAGCTTTCGTGCGGGCCTCGGAGTGGCGAAAATTAGACACACATGGCGAATTTTTGCCAGATTGGGCGTGTGAAAAGGCCGCCGGACCTGGAAAATCGGATTTGGCACGGAGGGTGCTACGGCGAGGATGGAAGATGTCACGGAAGGAAACGCAGGGTATGTGGGTTGATCGTATTTCTGTCTTGTCGACGGGGAGGCGGAAAGGTAGAATGTGCCTGACAACTCAAACCATGCGTTCTTCGTATTGGTGGTCCTGGTGAAACCGCGAATTTTACTTGGGAAGTCCACGTTGCGGGAATGCGTCCTGTCTCAGGGGCGCATTTCCTTCCGTGATTCTTCCCAAGGCTTTCGCGGGCCTCACCAGGAATCCGGCGGGAAGGTGCGCCCTTTCCTTTTTGCTGGGTTGGAAAACAAGGGGCAGCAATACGGAAGGATGCCAACATGATTTCGAATCTCATTGACCAGCCGACCCAAAATGAGAACGATGACAGCCTGAACATGAAAGCCTACGGGGGTGCGCTGACGGAGTTCATCGCCAATGCCCAGTCGCCTCTCACGATTGCTTTGCAGGGGGAGTGGGGTAGCGGGAAGACCTCGTTGATGAACTCTCTTGAAGAGAGACTGGTGAAGCAGAAGCCGGGCGCGCCGTATTTCGGCGTTTGGATCAACACGTGGCAATACGCGCTTCTGTCGGACCCGGAGGAGGCCATCCTCAAAATCCTGGCGGGCATCGTCTCCCAAATCTCGAAGGTGGCGGGGACGGGCGACGAGGAGCGCGGGCGGATACTGAAGAAAGTGTGGGCGGTTTCGTGGAGCGTCGTCTCGCAGGTGGTCGCCAAGCAGACGGGCGTCGACGGAAACAAGGTCAAGGCGGAATGGAACGCCGGTGAAATGGCGGCGGGAGCGCCGGGGGTGGAGGAACTGAAGCATGAAATCGCCTCACTGGTGGACAAGGCGCTTGCACGCGACAAGCTCAAACGCGGCTTCCTGTTCTTCATCGACGACCTGGACCGCATCGACCCGCCTGTTGCGGTGCAGATTCTGGAGTTGCTGAAGAACATTTTCGACCTGGAGCACTGCATTTTCGTGCTGGCCATCGACTACGGCGTGGTGGTCAAGGGCCTCAAGCCCAAGTTCGGCGAGATGACGCCCGAGAACGAGCGCGAATTCCGGTCGTTTTTCGACAAAATCATCCAGCTGCCGTTCTCGATGCCGGTGGGAGCGTATCGCATCGACGGGTTCCTCGTGAAGTCGCTGAAGACAATCGGCTATCTGGAAGGGGAAGATGACGCGGCAATTTGCAAGGCGCTGACGGACTACGCGCTGGAGTCGGTTGGAACGAATCCGAGGTCGCTGAAACGCCTCGTCAATTCGCTGTCGCTCATCCGGTTGCTGATTGCCCGGACGGCGACGCGGGCGGATGATGCGGATTTCAAGGCGTGGAAGGACGTGATGTTCGCACTGGTGTGCCTGCAAATCCAGTATCCGCGGGTTTACGACGCTTTGCGTGCCGAGCCGGACTTCCCCGGCTGGGACGAAAGGAGCGCCCGGGCGATGCGCCTTCCGGCGCTCTCGGAGGACGAAAAGAAGAAACTGGCCGAAATGGCGGAGTTCGACGAGGAGTGGGAGCAGGTGCTGTTCCGGTTCTGCCGGGGCGATGCATTCCTGGAGTCGCGGGCACTCAAGATTTCGCAGACGCTCAACCGCGTGAAAGCCCGCATTCTCGCGAAATTTCCGGAGCAGGAAAGCGGCAAGGTCGGCGAGGTGCTGGACCGCCTGCTGAAGCTGTCCGCCGTGACGGACGTGAAGTCGGCCGGCGCGGAATCGGGCGCGGGCAATGGCGATTTCTACCGGCCGGCGTTCCTTCACGCCCTGCGCGACAGCGCACTCGACCTGCGCTGGACCCCGGGCGCAAACGCCTGGGAGTCGCGGCTGGACAACGGCGCCGTCCTGTCCAGCACCCGTTCCCGCCTGCAGACCACCTACGATTGCAGTCTGTGGAGCGGCAAGGCCGAGGCGGGCGGAAAAGGCGACTTTCTGACCCAGCCCTGCTTCCGCATCGACCCCGACGGACCGGGATTCGTGTTGAAGATCTGGGGAGACATCTGGGGCAACCAGCCGCAGGACCAATACTCGGGCCTTGATTTGGCAGCGGAGAGCGCGCAAGCCGACGTCGCGAAGACCGAAGAAGGCGTTCGCGGCGCATGGTGGGCGTTCAACGCGACGGGAAACTGCGCCCACGACGGAGCCCACCTCTGGTGGAACGCGTCGATTCCCTTCGCTTCGCTCCACGAACTGTCCGGCAACATGTTCTCGCATCACCTCCGCGGCGCGCTCGCGAAGCTCGCGGAGGCGCTGGAGCCGCTCCTGGCGCACAGGAAACTGAAGGAATGACGGGAGCGGTGTTGTCGGAATGTGGTCAAAAATTGAACAGGGTGGTCAAAAATTGGTCGGCTGGCGGGCGGGAGGAGGGCGGCACGGCGGCTGCAAGAGCAAACGGGACGGGGGGTGAACAGCACGGGAGAGTGTTGGCACGGGTATTGCTAGCGGGTGAAACGGATGATTGAAAACAAGCAGAAACGACAGGAGAAATGGAATGAGCAAGGAAGACGAACTTTTGAGCCAACGGCACAGGGAAGTTTACGGGCCGCGCGTGGACGAGTTCTTCAAGGGTCTTGAGCAGGAAGGCTTCACGGACGCGGAACTCGCGGCGGTGCCGGAGTTGTTTTTGCCGGCGTGCGGGCCGCTGTATGCGACGTCGCTGGTGAAGGTGGCCGTCATCGGCCAGGAGACGCTGCGTTGGGGGTGGGACAACGGAGGGCTTGCGGCCAACCGGCGGGCGTGGAAGGCGGGGACGTTCGATCCGCAGATGTCATGGCGGATTTTCCGGGAAACGGGGCCTGTCGAGTGGCAGAACCGCTTTTGGCAATACCATTTTGCGGTGCTGGAAAAGGTTTACAGGCGGCCCGGTCTGCTCGCGGGGCACAACGCAATTCTCGACGGCATCGCGTGGTCGAACCGCTTTGCAGTGGAGCGCAACGGGGCCAACGTCGGCGATGGAGAGGGGCGGATTTCCGAGCCGCGGTTCTGGAAGTGCCGGGGACTGTCGGAAACGGCGGGGCTTACGTCGTTCCGGGCGTTCTGCGACGTGTTCGCGCCGGATGCCATTCTGTATTCGTGCCGGAACGAGGCGATGGGGTCGGATTCGGCTTTGGTGGACGCGGAGCGGGTGGAAACGCGGGAATGCGACGGATTCAAGATTTGGACGTGGAAGCTGGGAAAGACGTGGATTTTCCAGACGTGGCACCCGTCCTATCTGGCCCAATGGAAGGGCGTGGGCGTCGAGGCGTTCGCGGATGCCCTCCGTGACGCCATGCTGGACCGGGACGTGTTCGCTCCCATCGGCGCGAAAGCCCATTACGCCTCGGGTGGCGACCCGGCGATGGAAACGTTCGCGCGGTGTTTGGAGGAGGAGGCCGGACGCATTGTCGCGGGCGAACCCTCCATCAGCGACAAGGAGCTTTCGTATCGGTTGCTTGGGGCGCTGGCGCTGGAACTGGGCAAGCAGCGTGCGACCATGACGGCCCGGCAGGCTGGAAGGCTGCTGAACCGGATTGGGCGGTTCAAGCAAAACGGCTATCTCTTCGCCTCCGAGGGACACGGTCCGTGTGCGGTTGTTGCGGCAGTCTGGCGATATTTCAATTTCCGGGAAACCGAGGAATCCCATCAAACAGCCGAGGCTGTGGCGGCAGCCTATACAACGGTTCGCGGGACGTATGCCTATGAAGAATAGAAAACCATGTCAGGACCACCCGATTTTTCGGAAGTCCGAAGAACAACCAACAACCCAACACAAAACCAACCAACAGGAGAAATGAAATGAGCATGAGAGTAGATTCGTCATTGGCCCACAGCGTCCTTCAGCGATGGGACAAGGAAGAAACAAAGGAATTGATTAGCGACATGGCGCGCGAAATGAGCCGCGCAGCAGAGAACGGACAATTTGGAAGAAACGACTATGATGTTGATGTCGGTCGTAGTCTCGCAGCCTCGCTACGTGACCCCATCTTCTGGGGAAAAATCGAAATTCTCCTGAATTATCGCTTTGATGTTTGACTGGTTGCGCTAGCCGCGATGGGTGGGGGATGTGCGGCTTGACGGGACAGACATTGTGAGAGGCGTCCGCCGGGGTGGCGGTGGATGCCCAATTCAGACAAACGAAGACGAGGAGAACAGGACATGGGCAGAAGCAGAAGCAAAGACGCGGCGATGCAGGCGGCGGCGCTCACCCTTTTGGCGGCGGTGGTGGTTGGGGTGATCAATTTGCTGTTTTTGAGCAAAGGTAGCTTTGCAAGGTTCATTCGCCCATTTGCCTGGACGATATTGCTGGCGATAGGGCTTTGGTATTTGCGTGAGTGGACGCGGCCCGAGTTTTACATATGCGAGGCGTGCGGATTGGAATACACCTGTGAAGATGAGAAAGGGCATGAGCTCCACGGATACTGCGAGAAGTCGGCGTCTCACAAGCACCATGGGGCTGTTGTCGAGAGATATGACATAGCCCGTGGAGCGACGCAGACGGGCGAGTGGATTCGTGGCTGCGCGGACAACATTAGACGGGCCTTTTCAATTGAAGGCGAAGAGGCGCCAGAGGAAACGACCGCAGGAAAGCAACAAGCAATGTGAACGACAGAAGCCGAGCAGTTCAAGCTAGCCATTGGCGGGTATAGACAGAACTGGAAACAAGGAGGGTGAATCATGGGAAGAAGAGGTAAGAAGCTTGACGCGGGGACGAAATTATTGCGCGAAATGGAGAACTACTGGGCTGAACTGGATCGAAATATTGCCAAATTCAATGCTGACCATCGAAGAATTGCCGTCAACGCCCGACGGGCCAAATACTTTGTCGAGCATTGGGATGCCGAACAGAATGTGTGGGGAAGTGGGCGTGTGCATCCGATCAGTGAAGAAGTGGCGTCCGAGGTCGACACAATTCGCTGGCAAATCAAAGAGTTGATGAAAATACAGCCCGAATTGCGTGAAAAGTTAGAGATTCTTCATGAGGAGATGGGAAAAAAGGAGTTCTGGAAAAACTTGGCGGATAACATGGTGGGGACGAAACTTGAGGCGTGTGGGCTGGGATTCAAACAGCTCACGTACCTTAGTGATTGGAAGCCTTTATGGGAGTTGGAAGTAGACGAGCCGAGTCCCAAAGATGAGGTTCCTCCCGATGTGTCATCACCGTCGCCGATGGTTCCGCATTCTTCGCAATCAACACTGCCAGCACCGCAGCTCCCGCTACCCGTCGCACCTTTCCATCCGGAGCGGAAGCGGAAATGGGGGTGTCATCCGATTGGGTGCCTGGGGCGTCTTTTCAAGCTTTTCTTGAAGCTGTTGTTGCCTATCGGGTTGCTTTTGTTCGTCATTCATCTTTGGAATCCGCCGGCGGGCGATGCGCCGAAGCCGGATTCAGCGAAGCCGAAGACGGCGGTGGCGGAGAAGAAGGCGCCAGAGGAAAAACGGGGGACTGAAGCGTTGGCGGTGGGGACGCGGGTGGTGGCGAAGAAGGTGGTGCCGGTTTACCGGTTGAATGCGGAGAAGAAACCAGTGGTGGCGGGGCGGGTGCCGCCGGGCGGGGCGCTGGAGGTGACTGGAGTGGTGAACGCGAAGGTGGTGCGGGTGTCGGTGGAGTTGCCGAACGGAAAGACGGCGAAGGGGATGGCGAAGGTGGCTGATTTGGAGTGAAGGAGCGAGCCGCTCTGCGGTCGTGAAATGTGAAAAGAGAAAAGTGGGGCGTGTGGGTGTGCTGATGTTTTACGGAGAAATTCGAGAAAAAGCGGACACGACAAGCGTGTCCCGGCGGGGCATGCAATAAACTGAAATCGCACCCTGTTTCGGGTCAGGAGAGGGAGCAGGGGCCGTTCTGGCAGCCACCGGGGCAGGCCATGACTTCGAGGAAGTTCACGGGAATCTTGCCGGAGGCGTAGAGCTTGAGCAGGGTGCAGGTCTTGCGGTCGATGCCGTTGACCTGTTTCGAGTCGAGCTTGAATCCCGGAATCTTGGAGGTCGCCTCTGTGAGGACGGCCTCGGTGACGCCGCAGCTCTTGGCGTAGTTGCGAGCGGTCGGGTTCGCGGGGCGCTCCACCGGCCAGGGCTCGCATGCGATGACGTCGATCTTGCGTCCGGCGAAGATCGCGCCCAGCTCCTCGAACGAGAGGACGTAGTCGACGTCCTTCCGCCGCGCCTCGCTGCGTTTTGCGACGCAGGGGCCGATGAAGACGGTCTTCGCCCCGGGGTCCTTCCCCTTGACGATGTCCCGCGCGTAGACCATCGGGCTCGGCGTGTCGGAGACGTGTCCGGCGAGGTCGGGCAGATGCTTGGCGACGAGGTTCACCCACGCGGGGCAGCACGAAGTCGTCATGAAGGTCTTGGGGTCCTTCTCCATCCGTTCGATGAACTCGGCGGTCTCGTGTTCGGTGGTCATTTCCGCGCCGAGAGCGACTTCCATGACATCTGCGAACCCCGCCTTGGCGCAGGCCGTGAGGAGCTGTTCGATCTTGCCGGGGAACTGCCGTTCGGCCGCCGGCGCGACCATCGCGACGAGCTTCTCGCCGCGCTTCATCGCCGCCAGCACGTCCACGAGCTGCGACCGCTCCATGACCGCCGCGAACGGACATGCCGAGAAGCATTTTCCGCAGAAGATGCACTTTTCGAAATCGATTTCCGCGACACCGGAATCATTCTTGCGGATCGCGCCGACCGGGCACGCCTCCTCGCAGGGGACGGAGGTCTTGACGATCGCGTGGTACGGGCAGGCCGTGACGCACTTGCCGCACTTGACGCAGAGCGACTGGTCGATGACGGACTGCCCCCCGACGACGGAAATCGCCTTCTTCGGGCAGTTGTAGACGCAGGGCCGCGCGAAGCAGCCTCGGCAGTTGGGCGTTGACACCACCTTCGCGTCGGGGCAGCCGCTGCACGCGGGGCCGCAGACGCTGAGCGGCGTTTCGGGGCGGGCGGCGTCCGCCGCGCCGTCGCCGCGTGTCTTGTCGGCGAAGTAGGCGGCGAGGGGCTTGGCTTCGTCGGTTTCGTCCTCGACGGAGACGCCGAGCAGGGCCATGAGGCGGTACTTGAGGACGGCGCGGTCATGGTAGACGCAGCAGCGCGAGGAGACCGAGTTCTTGGGGCGGAGCTTGATCGGAATCTGGTCGAGCTCCGTCTCGAGCGCGCCCTCGTCGAAGGCGCGCAC
>JAEEGH010032427.1_pt1 | contig 10049 bp, 8 predicted proteins | sample 9134181 | NCBI WGS metagenome assembly JAEEGH01 (sample SAMN16246544, study PRJNA631951) | gut metagenome | biome: gut microbiome; feature: rumen; material: DP-attached | host: Bos | place: Iran: Karaj | collected 2018-10 | reverse complement strand
TTGCCATCTGCGAAAGCGCCGCCACCCTTCCAGGCATAGAAACACTCATCGGCACAAATCTCATAGACCACGCCGATGAGGATCTCCTTCCCTTGCAGCAATGCGATGCTCACGGCATAGGGAGCATACCTATGGATGAAGTTCGTCGTGCCATCGAGCGGATCGACCACCCAGCACAGGGGAATTGTCCCAGCTGTGTTTGGCTTGCCGAACGCAGAGGGACTGTCCCCCTCTGCGGTACCTTCTTCGGTAATAAACCCCGCCTCGGGCAATAACTCCTTCAGCGCAGCAACAATCAGCCGTTCCGAGCCTTTATCCACATACGACACATAATCGTGGGCATGTTTCCGCTCGACACTCTCAAGGGAGAATTTCTGGCGTTCCTCCCTGATATAGGCACCCGCCCGCCGTGCTATCTCACATACGGCCAGCGTGCATCTTTCCAAATCCATCTATCGCCTTATTTCTTGAAGAAAGAGGCAATCCACAGGATGGCTACAGCACCGATGATGGCTGTGCCGAGCTGACCAAGGAGACCTCCCCATGAGATGCCCAGCATGTCGAACAACCAGCCGCCGAGGACACCGCCAAAGAGACCCAACACAATGTTCATGATGATGCCGAAGCCACCACCTTTCATCAACTTGCCGGCGCAGAAGCCAGCCAAACATCCAAGAAGGAGTGAATAGATAATACCCATAATTGTCACTTTTAAAATGGTTTGATGCTGCAAAGGTACAAAAAAAAGTGAATAGTGAATAGCGAATCATGAAAAAAATAACATAGAAAGTTTGGATAATTGAAATAATATACTTAATTTTGCAAAAATTTCGGTGCGAACACATGGATTTTATCGGTGACCGGATCAGGTTTAAAAGTGTTGAATAAAGTATTAAATTATAAACTAACAAACATCACAAAAGCAATGAAAAAGATATCAATCCTCACTGCAGTTTTCGCAGCAATCGTTTTTACAGCATGCGGCAACAAGACCGCACAGAATGCAGAGTCGGCTGACTCTACGCAGAGTTTCGAACAGGCTCAGATTGCGGCCAACATCAAGATGCAAATCGACAGCATTGCCGTTGAGTTCAGCAAAATTGACCAGCCCCCCTTCTTCAAGACTACCAAGGAAGGCATCCAGATCTCCGAGGAAGGAAAACTGGTTAAGCCCGACTATCTGCTGGCTGCCAGTGTGGCTGAAGAGGCTGCCACCCTCGCTGAGAAGTATCGCGTAATGACCGCCCTCAGCATCGACAAGAAGGTTGCCGAACTATACGAGATGCCTACAGAAGACTATGAGAAGGCCATCGGCAAACTGGCTGCCGATATTGCCGACCCCTCTTTCAAGGTTATTGAGAATCCAGATGCCGTCTTTGAGACCACGTCTGCCCTCTATCATGAGATGGAGAAGAACGGTCGCATCAACTTCTTCTGGCAGATTGCCGCTGCCGCTCTCGTTGAGCAACTCAACGTGATCAGCCAGACCCAGGATCAGTTCCTGACCCCCTTTACTGATGAGACTGCTGCCAACGTCACCTACCGTATCATCTTGATTCTGGATGCTGTCAACCGTCTGTCCCAGTACGATCCCGAGATCAAGCCCGTAGCAGAGGCTCTTGCACCCCTCGACGCTCTTAATGCCACCACCGTTGCCGAAATGAGCGAGCAGATGACAAATATGAAGGATAAGATCGATGCAGCCCGCAAGGCTCTCATCAAGTAGCGGACTCCCTCGCGCCAGAATGCGGATGGTTCCACCTACACCACAACTTTCGAGATGACTCGCGTGAATCCGTAACCTTTGACTCACGGGGACAGGTCCCGTGAGTTCTGGATAATCATACAAATAATTCACCCATAGCAGCTGACAATGACACCTTACATCTATCACATATGTCAGTTATTGTTGCTCCATTAGCAGACAACCCATAGAAATTATCTTCACTAATAAGCACATACTCCCATTTGTGACCCATTCGTACCTCAGGTTTCAGTTCGTTAATCTTACGAGTCCACTCTACTGCTGCTGTCTGCTTTTGACGTACATTCTTATCAAAGAGTTTATCATTACCCTTAGTCTCTATCAGATAGATCTTCTTTTCTGTAGCTACGATAAAGTCAGGATGATAAGTAGCCATTAGGCCATCCTTTCTCATATAATAGATGACTGCGAAGGGATGTTGACTCTCATTGATTTTCAAGAAACGCTCTACTTCACCATCCTTATCAAGAAACTCCATAAACGCCTTTTCGAACCCTCCACGAGTTGTGGGATATCCCAGCCGTTCATAGATAGCCTTGTGGACTTCTATTGAATACGACTCGCGCATCTTAATCTCCACTACAGAGGAGAACTTAGTATGCACCACTTGGGCATCCGTTGTCATGATATTGTTCTGGATGTTAAAAATGGCACGAGCCATTTCTTCAATGATATGCTTCGTAACAATCGCATCCTTCGATAACAATATCTTCCAATCGCTGCCGTTGAATGGATTAAAGGGTTGGCCGAATAGTCTTGTGCGGATAAATTGATCTACAACTGCTATCGTGCGAGCCTCGTTAATTTGTAGATTAGGAACAGGCATCTCTTTGTGCGATGAAACCCTGTCAAAACGGAGTGTAATAGTTCGAAGCAACTTTTGTAAATACTCATTATAGCTGGTGGCCGTAAACAGATTGGCTGTCACCTTATACCTTCCAAACTGTGTCTTTGATAATGCTTCCTGAGAAATAAATGTCTCACCGTCTTGAGCTAAGAACTGGCGCAACCTTTCCAATGGAAAAGCTGTAAACGGCTGAAGAGTACGGATGTCTATCTCTACATCTTCCAACTCCTCTTCTGCCTCCCTGACTATCCTTGGCCACTCAAAGTCGAATTGTTCATAATCCTCGCGCAGTCCCACTTTGATTAAGTCTCCAGTAGAGCCACCCTCACCAGTCTCTCCAGTTTCTTCGACAGCCAAGCCTTGAGCAAACAGTTCCTCATAGAATTGCAGGAATGCAGGATGCTCAATAATACTCAACATATCAACATAAGTCTTAGGCTGAGTATGCAATTGCAGCACACGTTTGCGATCATCTTCCTTGATACTCTGATAGTCTGGCTCTCGCCACATCAGTCGCAAACCACGTCCTATGATTTGTTCCAACAAAATAGGAGCCTCTGAAGATCGAAGTGGTACAATCACACAGATATTGTTCACATCAAAACCTTCACGCAGCATCAGCACCGAGATAATCACCTTGGGCTTCTGGTATTTATCGATGTCGAAGAGTTTCTTTTTGGTTTCCTTCCATTCCTCTTCCGACACTTCACCTTTGGCGTTACTGTCAATGGTAACTACATCTTCCTGTGACAATCCATCTTCCAGCATCAACTGATTCACAAAAGGAGCCACGGAAGTATCCTCACAGATAACCAGCATCTTCGGATTCTTCTTCTCATCAAGCCTTGTAAAATCCGTTTCTAGTTTCTTCAGCTTAGCCAAGCCTGCTCTAAGCATCAGCCTTTGTCCGTCGCTCAAGTCACAAACCTTATTGCGTTCGTCACGTACAGCCTTATAGTCCAACTGCCCAAGTTCTGTTAGCTCCTGTCTCCTATCTAAAAGCAGTGTCTTCACCAATCCTTTGCGCATAGCTGTTGCCAAGTCGAAGTCAACGACGATATGAGGGAAGAAACACTTTTGTGCCTTCTTGCCTGAACCCCTTTGGTCGTATGGCGTAGCTGAGAAATCCACTTGAAAGAACATTTCGCCTTTCTTCTCTGCAATGACATTCAAACCTTTCTGCCATTCCACTTCTTCAATCTCGCCATTACGTTTCAGTTCATGGATATGATGGGCCTCATCATTAATCACCATGATATCTTCCAAATCTGCAAGGTATTCCAATTCTGAGCCTCGCAGATAGCGACGATCCAGCATTCCTAGGTCATTACCAGCAGCCTTACCTGGACGAATAGGCAGCAATTGGTCGATAATCTCCGATGGTGTCAACTCACCACTTTCACCAGTTTCCTCTTCATCTAATTGATTCTCAAACAGATGCCAGTTCGTTAAGGCGATAAGTCCGTCGCCTGTGGTCTTTCGTCCGATACCCTCATCTTTCGTCACTACATTGTTTTGGATAAACGAAAAGACTTCCTGCCGATAGTGAACAGGTATAAACACTTCCTGATTCAAATAGAAATCATTGGTCTGAATGTCACGTTCTTCCTTATCTCGCTGCATCCGTCCGCAGAAAGCATCCAACAGGCGATCATAGACTATCAGACCAGGAGCAACTATCAAGAAGTTCTTGGTGAAACGTCCGCTCTTCACATCTTCGTGTCTGGCATTCAGCATCTGCCAAAGCAATAGGGCATGCATCACCCAAGTCTTACCGGTACCTGTTGCCATCTTCACTGCATACTTTGGCATCTGATATTTCTGTTGTCCCAAGGCTCCTAACTCCACAACAGGCATCAGGTCTGGTGTCAGTTGTTCATAGTATTCCAACACATTCTTTGCGCCCAGCACTTCATGCAGATAGACGATATTCAGAATGGCCTGTCGCTGGCCTGCATGAAAATTCTGTTTTCGCTGTGAACAGTATTCCTCAGAGAACCACCACCTCAACAGATTCTGAGTCGTAGGTGTCACCTGATCCAACAGTTCCCCGCTTTCCCATGCATCATTTACAGTCTCACTTAGCCTCTTGGCCAGTTCCAAAGAGGCATTCATTCCGTTTGTTGCCATAGCCTACACCTCCATTATTACCTGACTCTCAAATCCGAACACATCTACAGCCTTAATGCATACTTGGCGATGATCCTTGTGAGCAACCCTTAGACGAGTTTTATTGACACAATGCAGCGGATCGTTGTCATTCTCGATATTCTCCCGATAGTCCTGCCATGTAGAGCGGAAGGTCACACCGTCGTAGTCAGGATCGATGCTCCAATATTCTATTAGCGACAGTGGGTCACGCTCCAATACCTCTTGTAATTTCTCTTTATCCTTATCGTCAAGTGGAATATTGTCAGGTGACAGTAGCACATAGTTCTCCAACTCCACATCTATCTCGTCCTGCTCACCAGCAGGTGTCACCACTAATGGCTTTGCCACCAAATATTGCAATGACGAGAATCGCACAGACTTATCATCAATCAGTTTCTTATAACCTTTCTTGGCTAACTTATCCAACAAGTCTGGAGGTATAACCAGTACTTCCACATTCGAATTCTGATACTTCTGAATGGCTTGCGATATATCAAAGGCAAAGTTCCATCCTAATACGATGACTTTTTCCCAGTCACCACCCAACAGCGATGCCTTTGCTTCTACTGCTTTACGGATAGTGGCGGCTGTAGTCAAGCGATTAGGAGAATCAACCATTACTAATGTTCGCGTACCTTTTATATAACCAAAGTTCCTGTCGTTCGTCTGCTCAGGCGTAAACGGTAAAGCGCCGTAAAGTCCCAATACCACTTGACTTAAATCGCCCACATGCTTATAGCGTTTATTGTTTCTAAACGCCTCCTTCTGATAGTCGCCAATGCTCTGATAAAGGAAAGGCTTCACTTCTTGGTCAATAAAACGCTTGCGCATTACCAACGAAGCAGGCTTACCTATATCACAAGTTATCCATCTTCTGCCTAAACGTTCTGCTACAGCAGCAGTTGTGCCACTTCCTCCAAAGAAATCACAAATTAAACTGTCTTTATTAGATGATGCAGCAATAATACGTTCAAGCAACCTTTCTGGCTTTTGAGTTGCATACCCTACTCTTTCTGAATCTTCTCTGTTCAATTGCTCAATATCAGTCCAATAATCATTGGGGATTTTTCCTTCGTCAACATAGTATCTATATACTTTTCCTGACTTCTTGTCTGTTTTCTCTTGGTATTCCCTACCATCTTCGTCTACTTTTACACGCATGTGAGAGTTTTCTTTTCTTTCGGTAGCTACCAACTGATCTTTACCATTGAATATATAGCCAGGTCCCTTGGAATAGAGAAAAATGACATCATGTTTTCTTCCAAAAAATCGACTTCCTTTACCTCCTATCGAATAGCACCACATAATTTCATTCAATAAAGAGTCTTTACCGAACACCTCATCAAGTAAAAGTTTTACATAATGCCCAACATGCCAATCAATATGTACATAAATGCTTCCACGTTCAGACAACAACTCTTTCATCAAAACTAATCGTGGATAAATCATTTTAAGGTAAGAAACCGTTCCTTCTTCCCAAGTATCTGCATAGGCAAACTGCTCAATAACTGTTGGCTTTTGCTGTATATCCATTCCTGGTAAAGATATCTTGGTTCGATAATCCGCTTTCGAATCAAATGGCGGATCAATATAAATTAGGTCAACCTTGCCACGAAGTGAGGGTAAGCCCGTTTGAGCATCACCAGCAAGCAACGCCTGCATTGCTAAAAGGTTATCACCGTATATGAGGCGATTCATCCAATCCCCATTCCCACCAGCCATATTAAAGGCATTAGGAATTTGAGGGGTACTGCCTTTAAACAGTCCGCTTACATCCTTACTCGGCAGTACCAGTTCATTGGTCTGAAGCCCAATCTGTGTACCACTACTCAAGCGCTCCAATATCTGAGCCGCTTCTCTTCTGCCCTCACTCACAATACGGGGCAGTTCTTCAATTAATGATTTAGCCATGTTAGCACTAATATTATTGTATTAATGCGTAGCCACCAAACAAAATCCCTACAAGTACCAAGACACAAAACGTGGACGAATCCCCGTTCAGTGTTCCAGGTACTTGCAGGAAACCTAAATCTCAAAACAGGAAAACGCCCACCATAGCAGTAGGCGTTACCACTATTCTGAGATTTGTTCTTTCTACCTGCAAGTTTCGGAACACTTTGAATAATAGCCAACGCTAATGTTTAACCCTCAATGTCCCACTGGCCCTCCACTGAGGTCTGCGCCAGTGATTAGGTGCAAAGATACAACGTTTTTCCGAATCCTGCAAGTTTTAGGCCTAAAAAGTGCTATAACTCACGGAACCTGTCCCCATGAGTTGCACTTTTTCGACATTTTCTTTGGTAGAAAGGAAAACAAATCGTAACTTTGCAGCATCAACTTAAATTTATCATCTATGTCAAGACACGCAAGAATCCAATCTGGAACAGGTATCTATCACACCATGCTGAGGGGTGTGAATCGTCAGGAGATATTTATGAATGACGATGATCGTATCAAATTCATTCAAATATTGACTCAGCAAGTATCACCTAAGGATGATTTGGGACTTCCATTGCCTGCTCGTTGCACCATCTACGCCTATTGCCTCATGCCTAATCATGTACATCTTCTAATGAGAGAATCATCTGAAGCAATAGGTGAAACCATGAAGCGTATTGCCCAGACCTATGCACACTATTTCAACTGGAGGCATCAGCGTATCGGCCATCTATTCCAGGAGAGATTCAGAAGTGAACCTGTCAACGATATGGAGTATTTTATCACATTAATAAGATATATCCATCAGAATCCCATTGCTGGAGGATTAAGCAAAACTGTGGCTGATTATCCTTGGAGCAGCTGGCATGAATATATCTCCCAGACAAGTAACTGTCCAAAAATTTGTAATACGTCACATGTCTTTAAACGAATTACGTTGGAGGATTTGATAGAACTAGTGAATGAACCAATGGCTAAGGCATCCAAAATATTAGACATTGATACTGTAGGCAAGCGTACAGATGAAGAAGTAAGAGATTTCTTGTCACATATTTTTCCGCAATTGTCAATATCAAACCTAACAAACGTGGAAAGGTATCAACAGAAGCAAGTAATATCAATGGCTATAGAATATGGAGCAGGACTTAGGCAGATCGTAAGAATCACGGGCATTCCGTATGGAATTGTAAGACAAATCAAATAAACCCACGGGACCTGTCCCCATGGGTTAAGATCCAAGGAAATCGTCAATGGTTTGGATATCTTTGGTTCGATCCTCTACCCTTTCGATGGCTGAAAGAATGTCTTCTAGGATGTCAATTGCAATACTATTCGATTCAAAAGATAAGAATTCCATCCTTCAATATGCGTTTTTTTAGTTTCGGATTCAAATTCTGATGATTGCGAACTATATCAACTGAAGAACCAGACTCATTTTCCAGAAATTCTTTCGCATCCATTAGTAAGAATGGATTGGGCGTTTCAGTATCCACAAACAAGTCGATATCACTATTTGGTTTCTGACTTCCTCTAGCAGTCGATCCAAATAGTGACAAAGAAGTGATGCCATACTCACTCTGGAGTTTTTTCATATACTTCTTAAGGAACTGAATGCATTCTTCTCTTCCCATTATTACCAATTTTGCTGCAAAGATACAATTCTTTTCTTAATCTTCCAAATTTTGATAAGTTTTCTTGCATCTTTTATTCCTCTGGTAGGGTTTTATCCTTCTCGAAGGTGATGTCTTTGTAGAGTTCGGGGGAGCCGTTTTCGCTGGCGGGAATGAAGTGGAGGCGGACGCCTCGGATGTGCTTCTTGGCTCGGAAGTCCTTGAGGTTATCGACCTTTTCGCTTTCAATCTCGAGTTTCAGCAGGCCGAAGTCCTTGAGGCGCACCTTGTCGCCATTCTTCAGATGACGACGGACCGTCTCTGCCACCGTCATCATCAGTCCTTCGAGGACACCACCGCTTACTCCACTATGTCTGGCAGCCTCTTCATAGAGCTGCCTGCTCTCAATGGTCTGGTTGTGAACTGCAACAGCCTTGTATTTGCCGAATGTGGGCAATGTGGGCTTGGTCTCTTTTTTGATTCTGTATCTCATGAATTCCTGGTTTTTGTGCAAAAATACATCATTTTCTAGAGAATCCAATGAAATCGGCGAGAAAAATCACAATTTTTAAGAAATAGGAACTCGGATGAGCGTAATTCAATGACAAAAGTTTATAAATTGAATATGCATTTTAAAGAAATTACTGACATCCGACATAAAATGATATCTATTTTGCTTATAATCAAACATATATATAAATCAAAATACTGAAAATACTGACATAATACCGACATAGAACAAACATTATACCAACATATAATAAAATCAATCATGATATATTGTGAGCAGGCATTGAGTCCTAATCGATAGCCTATGGGAGCAAAATGAAAAACGGACTTCTGCAAACTATCTCTTAGGAGTAGTAAGATAATTCTCTAGAGAATTCAACAATTAGGAGGGGGTTCTTCAATAGCAAGAAGGCATGTATCGCTTCAATTCTCTAGAGAATTTATTAACGGAAATACGTAGATAAACTGTAGAGATGCCAATATGAAATCTGCGATTAAGGCTGAAGAGATTAAAGTACCTGTTTTATGTCGGTTTTATGTCAGTAATATGTTTGTTTTATGTTGGTAATTAATAACAGATTTGAATAATATATGCTTGAGAATCAATGAAAAATGAAAGAAGTTATGTCGGATGTCATTAATATTTGAAAATAATAAAGTAAAAATGCAAATTGTTGCGATAATTTTTGTATCTTTGCACTCTGGAACAGTAAAAACAAACATAGAATGATGAAGATAACCCTGATTAGGACAAAAGGAGAGAAAGAAGTGATCAACCGCTACTCGCTTGAAGAAGTGGCTGGTGCCATTCAAAGCGGTTGGCGCAAGCATAACGTGACCCATTTAAGAGAGGTGTACCACCTGATGAGCAAGGAACGCCAAGCAGACGGACAGATTCTGACCAACTGGGAAGGCGGCATCAAGCTGGAGCGCATCTGCTTTGCACAGGAATTCGACAGATATAAGAATGAGCGACGTATTCTGGGTTACAACGGATTAATAGTGGTCGAGGTGAACAATCTGCCGACATACGAGAAGGCCGTAGAGGTGAGGGATCAGGCGAAGAAGATGCCTGAGACGCTGATGACGTTCTTGGGAGCATCCGGAAAAAGCGTGAAGATTGTGTGTAGGGGCCAGTTGTTCCCCCATCAGGACAATGCCGAGAAGGCAGAAGCGCTACTACTCCCTCAGACAGACGACGAGATCCAGCAGTTCCACCTGAATCTCT
>JAEEGH010032426.1_pt1 | contig 10049 bp, 7 predicted proteins | sample 9134181 | NCBI WGS metagenome assembly JAEEGH01 (sample SAMN16246544, study PRJNA631951) | gut metagenome | biome: gut microbiome; feature: rumen; material: DP-attached | host: Bos | place: Iran: Karaj | collected 2018-10 | reverse complement strand
TCTACCGCAAGCTCTGGACCGCCTTCCGCGCCGCAACGCTGAAGGAACTCATGCGCATCTACGACATGATGGGCGTGGGCTTTGACCACTACACCGGCGAATCCTTCTTCGAAGACAAGATTCCGGCGATTCTCGATGAACTCCGCGAAAAGAACCTGATGGTGAAGAGCCAGGATCTGGACGTGGTGATGCTGGACGAATTCGACCTGAATCCCTGCCTGATCCGCAAGAGCGACGGTTCTACCTTGTACGCAACCCGCGACTTGGCCGCCGCCTGCTACCGCAAGAAGGAATACAACTTCGACAAGTGTCTCTACGTGGTAGACCTCGGACAGGCGCTCCACTTCAAGCAGGTGTTCCACGTGCTCAAGAAGATGGGCCGTGAATGGTACAAGGACATGTACCACATTCCGTTCGGCGTGATTCTGCAGCTGGTAGACGGCAAGTGGGAAAAAGGCAAGACCCGCACGGGTACCGCAAGCCTGCTTCGCGACGTGATTGAAGCCGCCCAAAAGAAGATTCTCGAATTCATTGACGAGAAGAATCCGGGCCTCGAAAACAAGGAACTCATCGCCCGCCAGATTGGCATTAGCGCTCTCACCTTCAACGACCTCAAGAACAGCCGCCTGAAGGACGTGCGTTTCGATTGGGATGCCGTGATGAGCTTCGAAGGCGATACGGGTCCGTATGTGCAGAACGCCCACGTGCGTCTTTGCAGCATCATGCGCAAGGCCGGCATTGAACGTGCCGACCTCGCCGCCGCAATCAAGGACGTAAACTTTGCCGAACTCGGCGACGATGCGGCCTACAGCCTCATCAACGTCCTGTCGAAGAAGGGCAAGAAGATTCTGGATGCCGTCGCCGGTGACGAACCGAGCGTGCTCGCCCAGTACGCCTTGGAAATCGCGGAAGCCGCGCACAAGTTCATCCACGAAGATCGCGTGCTCGGGAGTGCCGAAGAAAAGTCCCGTCTGTTCCTGGTGCAAGCCACGCAGATTGTGCTTGAAAACGTGCTCGACCTGCTCGGACTCTTCCCGATTCGCCAGATGTAGCGCGCTTTGTGCACAGTAGACGTAGGCAGTAAATTTGCTGCTCAACTGAAATCAAAAAAACGAGAGCTTAAAGCTCTCGTTTTTCGTAGATCCCGTCGTTCACTACGTTCGCTCCAGGATGACATACTAGTGAGAGTTTGTCTATTTCGTAAAGCGTTTTAATTCCGTTCGCTTTCCATCAGTAACGGCAACATGGTAAACGCCTGCGGGCAGATTTCGCACATTCATAGCCGCCGTACGGAAGGCTTTGTAACGCATCAACTCGCGGTCCTGCAAATCCAGAATGCGAACAGTCGCGCCATTCTTAAGGTCACTCGCCAGTTCTACAAACAACTGGCCGTCGGCGTAATGCACCGAGGTTCCGTACACGTTTGCGAAATTGCCTAGATTCGGGAGCGCAGTCTTGCCGGTGTCAGTTACAGACGTATCTTTCTTCGTCGTATCCTTCGAAGGAACCACATCGTCCTTGCCAAGCAAACGCCACATCTGGTTCCATTCCCAGTCGTCGGCCCAGCTCTGCACCACGCGTTCGCCATCGGTCGTTGCACGCAAGTACATGCCGCTGTGCAGCATCTTCATGCGCACCACGGAGCCTTCGTAGCCGGACTGTTTTTCCATGACAACCTTCTGGTGTCCGCCGCCATTCCACTTGTACAGTCCCATCGAAACACCCGCATCCGTGGATTCGTTCGGGGTATCGAGAGAGATGTCACCAAAGTTGATGCGGAACGTGGTCGAAGAAAGCGGAGTAATCGTGACGACTGCTGCATCGGAATTGCAGTCGCCGAGAGCAAGTTTGTCTTCTGCAGTTCTAACCATGCAGGTACCAAAGTTCATCGAGAAAATGCGAACCGTATCGGGCTTCGCAGGTTTCGCCTGCCACACGCGCACCCAATCCGCCTCGAAGTATGCAGGCTTGTCCGCCGTGATGGCGATATCGTCGCCGGCCCAGCCTCCAATCGCCAGGTTCACGATAATGTACTGCGCCGAGAGCTGCTTGATTTCAGTCGGGCGGTTGTAACTTGCAAACTTCTTGTCGTCAAAGTAGAAGCTGAGGGTTGATTCATCCCATTCCACGGCGTAGTTGTGGAAGCCTGCGGAACGATCCACGTCGTCATCCTTGTGGCCACCGAAAGACGCCTCGTGGTCCCAAGCCGAGCCATGGCTGTTATACCAGCTCGGGTCCGTGTAATGCAAATAATAATGGTGCTGCTTGCGCGAAGCGGGAATTTCCAAGATATCGATTTCGGGAGGCCAACCGTCTTGCAGAGTCCAGAAGGCAGGCCAGGTTCCCTTCTGCGACGGAGCCTTGAAGCGGCCTTCAATGTAACCGTACTTGACTTCGAAGTGTCCCTTGGTATCGATGGCGCCCGAAGTGTAGTCGACGGGGATTTCCTTGTTGTTGAACTTCGCCTTTTTCCCGTTGGCATTCGGGTGAACTTTCTTTTCGCCCTTCAGCTTGAGCGTACCATCGGAGACGATGACGTTCTCTTCGGCGCAGTAGGCGCGGTGGTTGTGCGTCGGCCCCCAGTTATACGTAGGGTTCCACTTTTTCTTGTCGAGGCTGGTGCCGTCGAAGTTATCTTCGAACACCTTTTCCCAGCCGCTAAAATTAGCGGGAGGATCAGCCAAGACCAAAGAGGCTGACAACGCCACCATGCTTGATATAATAAAAAGCTTTTTCATATCCAACTCCAATCCTCACCCACAACACCAAAAAGCCGTAGGCATTATAAATATACCTACGGCTTCGCTTTTTTCAAAGTCAAAAGTTATTAACAAGCCTTCAAGTAGGCTCTATCTAGTGCGGCGCGGCAGTTCCGAGGCATGCTTTTCGAGCCACACGGCATCTTCGAGCGCACGTTCGGCTTCGGCCGCCCAGTCGGAATCCGGGAACTGCTGCACCACTTCGCGGTAACGCACCACGGCGCTGTGGAAGTCGCGGAGTTCGCGGTAGGCGTTACCCAGCTGCAACATGGTAAAGTAGCGATCTTCGGGCTGCTGTTCAGTCTCGAGCAGAGCCTTGTACATCTTGAGGGCGGACTCGATGCTACCTGCGCTGTAAAGCAGGTTTGCATTGGCGAGAGTCGGCGTACTAGACGGAGCATCGGCAATGTCAGCCACCTTCGGTTCTGCAACCGGAGCTTTGGCAACTTGCGTCGGCGCGGGCTCAACCGTTTTCGGTGCTTCGGCAGGCTCAGCGACCTTTGAAGTGGCGGCAGGCTGGTTCTTACTTTCCTTTTCAGCCTTGATTTCTGCAATACGGGCTTCGGCGGCAGCGCGGTACTTGGCGTTCGGCGCCGCCTTCTTCATATACGCGGCAAGGAACTTGAGTTCCTGATCGGACTTGTTGGACTTTTGCGCAATCTTTGCCAAGAAGAAGTTCGCGTCGTTGCCTTCTTCCTTGTATTCAAGGCCCTTCTTCAAGTTGAATTCAGCCTTGTCCATTTCGCCGAGTTCATAACGGGTAAGGCCCGCATAGAAATACGCACCGGCGTGTCCCGGCTGTTTGCGCAGCACTTCGCGCCACAGGGGTGCAGCTTCCTTGTACTTGCCTTCGGCGAAGAGTACCTTTCCCTTTTCGAACGGGTCAGTCGGAAGCGCGGCAGATTCTTCTTTCACAGGTTCGGCAGCCTTGGTCTCGGCAACCTTTGCTGGTTCCGGTTTCGCCACCTCCGCAGTTTTTTCGACGGGCTTCGGTTCCGGAGCGCTCACCGTTTTCGGCGCCTCAGCTACAGGCGCGGCAGGAGCGGTCTCCGCCTTCGGAGCATCAGCCTTCGGAGCTTCGGTAGCAGCAGGAGCTTCCGCAAGAGCGGCGGCTTCCTGGACCGGTTCCGCGGCAACAGGATTGTTCTTCGGATCCTTCGCGCGTTCGGCATCCGCTTTTGCCTTCTGACCGAGGACCTCATAAACCTTGGCGGCACCTTCGTAGGCGGCACTCATGGTCGGTTCAAACTTGTAAGCAAGGCGGTAGTTGGCAAGCGCCCCGCTGTAATCCTTCATTTTCATGCGAACTTGCGCGGCGGCAAAGTAAGCTTCGGCACTCTTCGGATTTTCGGCCAAGACGGCTCGGTATTCGCCGAGTGCCATTTCGAAATCACCCTTCGCCTCAAAACGGGCGCCCTGTTCCATTCGCGGGTCGGCACTGAACGACAGTCCCACCAAACAAGCCAATGCAATCGCAGAAATACGGATATTCATGTGTTCAATTTAGCAAAATTTACAGCAAAAACATTTTCCTTACGCCAAAGAAATACTACATTCAGGGTATGAGCAAAATTATCGCACGACTTCTTGTTGGGATTCTCGCCGCACTCGCCCTGAAACTGATCAGCACCCTGCTTCTGCCCACGGCACTTACCGAAAGCGAGGGCTTCGACGCCGTCATCAGCCTTTGCTACGCGGCATGCATCATTGTCCCGTGCGTCATCTACTTCGTAAAGGCTCCCCCCGGAAAAGACAACCGAGGGTAAAAAAGGTCTTTTTCTCTGACAAACTGTCATAACGATTGCCACAAAAAAGCCCTCCTGCGGGGTAGCAGGAAGGCTCATTAAAATCGATTGATTTAATTTGTTCTAACTAGATCAGGCGGAGGATTTCCTGGGCGGTCTGTTCTGCGAAGGTATTGTCCTGGACAAAACGACGCACCTCGGTCGGGTTGATTCGGGCGTATTCCGAAAGGGCTCGACCAATTCCGTTCCTGATGTAGTAATCGTCGTCCTTGGCGCAGGTCAGGCAGAACTCACGGAGCAGCGGCCAGTCGGTGCGGTCCTTGTACTGGATCTGGAAGATGATTGCGCTGCGGCGGACCCACACATTCGGATCGCGGATCCAGGATGCGATTTTACTGCGGAGCGCGGGGAGGCGGAGAGCCAGGTCACCCAGGACGCATGCAGCAAGCGTATCGACCGTGTCGCGCCAAGCGCGGGTCTTGATGAGCTTTTTAAGGAAGGCAAGGTGCTGACCACCGAGCAGGGCCCTGTGACGGAATAAGTAGTCGCAGGCCGCATACTGAATTTCACGATACGGCTGTGCCCACATGTCCTCGACCCTGGCCACCAACTCGTCACCGTCTTTCGGCGGGTACTTGTCGAAAATCGGATAGGTCACCTCGCGGCGGGGAACAAGACGAATTCCGAGGAAGTCGAACTGCTCACGAGCCTTCTTAGACATTTCATGTGCCTCCTCCTCATTGGAGATGGCGCGGAGTGCAAGTAATATATCTTGTGTAAACCGAAGCATGTTATGCCAAAAATAGTCCAAAAAAAATTTTTTTTCTAGGTCTTGACAAGCATTTTTTTTCATTTTTTTTAAATTTGGTCTGCATTTTTTACAATAAAATGACATTTTTTACTCTTGACAAGTTAAAAAAAGGCCAAAAATCAGTTTTTATGCATCAAAACACGGTTACGGACGCACTGAACACCATTGAAGTTCCCCCCGAATTACGGGGTCTTTCCGACGAAGAAATCATCCGGAATTCCGAAGAATTCCAGAAAAAATTTGAAGGCAAACGTAAAAACGGGGCAGCCCGCCCCTCCAAGAGAGAACGACTCGCCCAGAAAGAAGAAAAAACCAGACGCGAGACCGAAAAAATCGCCGCTGAAATTTTCGGGAAGAGCCCTGTCCTGGGCAATCTGCCGAATGCCATGTCTACGCCGTTTCCGCCAGTTACGCCCCTCAACGAACTTCCGAACGAAAAGCGAAAAATGCTCGAGGACGCCTTCTCGCCAAGCAGCAAGGGATACTCCCTTCTCAAAACCGACGAAAAGAGCGTACACGACGCACCCCGTTCCATGATTTCAGAAATGCCTAAACCCGCTTCGGGAAGAGTCCTCAAGGTCTCTTTCGGTGCCAAGAACGGCCCCGCCCCCAAGGCAGTCATCGTCTCGGCGGCAGACCTCGCAAAACAAAAGGCCGAAGAACGCGCCAAGAAAATCCAGGCGTTTTTCAGGGCCAAGCATCCGGAAGCAACTACGATGCCCGACGGCGCTCCCATCAAGCGCCCCCGCGGCAGGCCCCGCAAGAACCCCCTTTAGCACAAAATTTCGTTTACAAACAAAGAAATCGTTTAAAAAAAACTTATTTATATATGGCAATGGGGCTGTTTGCCCCATTTTTTGTGTAGATTTATTTTGATATGAGTCAATTCAAGCTTATTTACCGCCCGTTGGGCACCATACCCTGCTTCGTGATGCAACGCGACGACGGAGCCGAATTTGAAATTTTGAGCGGATTCGGCGGCGGGCTCAATGCCTGGCGCGTACCGGTTGAAGATCCGGAAAACTCTCACAGCTCCAAAATGCTCGACCTGCTCTACGGCTACAGGGACGAGCCGACACTCCGCAAGATTTCGCCCGACACCAATGCAGGTTGCAGACTCACACCGTTCCCCGGACGCACAGCTTACGCCCAGTTCAAATGGAAAGGCGAAACCTACAAGTTGATCAACAACGTCAGCTGGGCGCCACATGCCCTGCACGGTTTTCTGCAAGATAAGGAATGGACTTTCGAAAGCTTTGAAAGCGACAGCGACAGTTGCACGGCTATTTTCAGCTGCGACTGGCCCGGCGCCTTTACGGGATTCCCTTTCCCCTACCGCGCCATCAACGAAATCACCTTTACGGGCGAAAGTGTCACGGTTACGGCTAGGGTCCAAAACATCGGCAAGGCGGAACTCCCCTATTCCGAAGGTTGGCACCCCTACTTTATGCTGGGCGAAAAAATCGACAACCTAACGATGACGCTCCCCCGCACCTCGCTCGCGCTCCTGGACAGCGCCGACCTCCCCACGGGCAACTTCAAGGATGATACGCGTTTCGTGGACGGTCGCAAGATTGGCGACGAATTCATCAACGACTGTTTCTGCCTCGAAAAGGAAGTGACGCAGCTGAAGGCGACCGATTCCGACTTCATCAACAATGTACACGCCACACTCGAAAGCGACCGCTATACGCTTGACATTTGGCAAAAGGCCGGCATAGAACAGTACAACGCCATCCAGATTTACACGCCACCCGACCGCATGAGCATCGCCATTGAGCCCATGACCTCCGAACCCGACGCCCTGAACCACCAGCGTGGTCTGATCGTGATCCAGCCCGGTGAAGAACGGACATTCACGTTCGGGTTCCGTTTCCATGAAAAAACAGGTATCGAACTTTAAGTTTGAAACCGATTTAGCGCGTTTTTTACGCATTTTTCGCGAAAACCGCGTAAAAATATTTTTTCAGGATCCGCCTTTCGGGGCGGATTTTTTGTTGAGAAATACCCAACGATTTATTCAACGCCACACAAAAAATGCTTTGAGGAGCCCCTTTTTTAACCTATTTTCCAAACGGACAATATAGGAGTTATCATGAAATTTACTAAAACCATTCTCGCATTCGGTCTTGCTGCAGCAGCTACCGCTAGCGCTGCCATCAGCTACAGCCCAGTTACAGCTAACGCTACCGAAGGCGCCCAGAAGCTTTACAACTTCCTTGCCACGAACTACGGCGTTAAGACCGTTTCCGGCGTGATGACCGGCGATGTCAACTCCGCCACCGTCAAGGAGCTCCCCGACGTGATTTCGTTCCAGGAACACACGGGCAAGCTCCCGGCCCTCGTGGGTTTCGACTTCCTGTTCGCAACCGGCGTGAAGGCTAGCGACGACTGGTACCAGAGCTACACGCAGATGGCTCTCGATGCCGCCAAGGACCTGTGGAAGCAGGGCGGTATTCCGGCCTTCACCTGGCACTGGAAGGATCCCAGTGACCAAATTGACGCGTTCTACACCAAGTCGGGCAACGACAAGGAATACACCGAATTCGACTTTACCAAGGGCTTTGCTGACCCCGCCTGCACGGCGAACTGCACCTGGAATACGGAATCCGAAACCTACAAGCAGCTCGTAAGCGATATTGACGAAATTGCCGACATGTTCCTCGGCCTGCAGGAGGCCGGCGTGGCCGCCATCTTCCGTCCGCTCCATGAAGCAAGCGGCAAATGGTTCTGGTGGGGCACCAAGGGTGGTGCCGCCTTCCAGGCCCTCTACAACCTCGTCTACGACGAAATGGTTTCGGTGAAGGGTGTGAAGAACCTCGTGTGGGTGTGGAACCCCGAATACAGCAAGGATACCGACTGGAATCCGGGTGCCACCAAGTACGACGTGATTAGCCTCGACATCTACGAAGCGTGGGACTACACCACCAAGTACACCAAGGCTTACAGCGAACTCACCACGAATTTCGGCACCGACAAGATTCTCGCCGTGTCCGAGAACGGCTCCATCCCCGACATGTCTGCCATGAAGGCGGGCAACACCGTGTGGTCATGGTGGATGCCCTGGTACCAGACCTGGAACGGCAAGTTCCTCGACCAGACTGTAGAAACCGTCTGGAAGGCCAACCTGAAAAGCCCCTGCACCATCAGCCTCGAAAGCATGCCCGGCTGGGACAAGTACACCATTTCGAACGCCCCCGTGGCCGCCTGCGATGCGGGTTACAAGCTTGGCGAACTCGACACGGCACGCGTTATTGAAGAAAAATTCCCGGGAGACCTGGCTACGAACGGCTGGCTGCAAGCAAAGCTTTCTGCCGGCGCAGAAGATACCGCCAAGGGCAACGTCGTCATTCTCGAAGGCAAGATTCCTGACCTTTCTTCTGCCAAGAAATTGACCATGAAGGTATACAACGCCAACGAAATGTCCGGCATCTGGTTCACGGTCGCCTTCCTTACCGGAGCTCCGGACTGGGCTTGGGCACAGCCCGATGGCTGCTGGGTAAATCCCGGCGATTCGACCCTCTGCGAAATTGACCTTACCACAACCGCCAAGGACAAGGTTGTGCTGGAAGGCGCCGACTACACGGCATTTATGAGCAATATCTCGAAGGTTTATATCGAAATCTACGCCGAAGGTTTCAACGGCACCGTCTATTATGATGACGTAACAGTTGACGGATCCATCCTCATCAACGACTTCAACAAGGCCCAGAACATCAAGGTTGAAGAAGGCCAGAAGCTCGCGGTAAAGGTTCTCACGGCCGGCAGCAGCGCCGTCAAGCCGGTGGCCGCAGCAAGCGCCGCCGCCAAGTTGAGCGTATCGGGCAAGACCGTATCGCTCACCACTGCCAAGGCTGGCATGGTTGCCGTCGAAGTGTTCGGCATGAACGGCAAGCGCGTGGCAACGCTCTACAAGGGAAACCTCGCCGCAGGCACCAGCGCATTCAGCCTCGCCGACATGCCCAAGGGTCGCTACATCGTCCGCGTGAAGGGAGCTGGACTCGCCGCAACGCAGCCGATTCTCGTCAAGTAATTTTTCTTTCATGACTCCTGGTCCCTGCGGGTTTACCCCCGCGGGGGCTTTTTTTATGATCGTTAGCCACTGAACCGTGATAACATCTGCATATCACGACAATCCGATCGGCGCCATCGGTGCATGAATTGGTGTGGACAAAAAACGGGATTTATGTCAACACCCCTAAATAAAAACCGTCCCATTTGCGTCTTATTTTTTTAATTTCCCGATAAACGCCCCTGACGGGCGTTTCGAGGAGTTATATGAAAAAATTGAGTTTTGCGGCTCTTTGCGGGGCCTTTTTGCTCGGTGGAACTGCTTTTGCGGCCCCGGGCCTCACGGTGAGCGGCACCGACCTGCTCTATAACGGCAAGAAAATCTTCTTTTCGGGCACGAACCTCGCCTGGAGCGACTACAATTCCGACGTGGGGGCATCCCCGCTGAACGAAAACGCCTGGCGCAAGGCCGTAGAGGGCACGCGCGCTGCGGGCGGTAACGCCATCCGCTGGTGGCTTTTCAACAACATGAGCCAGAGCCCCGAAATCGACCAGACGACACACCTGGTTTCGGGCCTCAAGGAAAACACCATCATCAACATGAAGAAGGCCCTGGACATCGCCGAGGAATACGGCGTGATGGTCTCGATGTGCCTTTTCAGCCACAACCTGATGGAACCCAACCAGTGGGGACTTTACGACGAAAAGCTCGACATCACTGCG
>JAEEGH010032425.1_pt1 | contig 10050 bp, 11 predicted proteins | sample 9134181 | NCBI WGS metagenome assembly JAEEGH01 (sample SAMN16246544, study PRJNA631951) | gut metagenome | biome: gut microbiome; feature: rumen; material: DP-attached | host: Bos | place: Iran: Karaj | collected 2018-10 | reverse complement strand
GGTACGTTACCCCTCCGCCCCAGTGTGAGCACTGGGGCACCTCCCCTTAGCAGGGGAGGTTTTTCGGAGGCCTCGACTTACCCCAATCTGTGGGCTTGCTGAACTGTTGCCTGAATTCTGTATTTTTTCATTGCCAAGCGTCTCCCGATCCGCTATAATATAGGAAACCGCATCCGGCAGGGCCGGAGGAAAGAAGAAGCTTATGACCTATCATGCGGGCGACTACGACGTCGCCGTCATCGGCGCGGGACACGCGGGCATCGAGGCCGCGCTTGCGTCCGCCCGGCTCGGACTGAAAACCGTCGTCTTTACGATCAATCTGGACGCCGTGGGCAATATGCCCTGCAACCCCGCCATCGGCGGGACCGGAAAGGGGCATCTGGTCCGCGAGCTGGACGCCCTCGGCGGGCAGATGGGCCGGGCCGCAGACGCCTGCTGCATCCAGTACCGGATGCTCAACCGCGGAAAAGGCCCGGCGGTCCACTCCCTGCGCGCCCAGGCAGACCGGCGGAAATACCAGGAGTATATGAAGCACGTCCTGGAATTGCAGGAGAATCTGGATCTCAAGCAGGCGATGGTGGTCTCCGTGGAGACGCGGGACGGGGCGGTCTGCTCCGTGACGACGCGGCTTGGAGCGGTCTACGGCGTGAAGGCCGTTGTGATCGCCACGGGGACCTATCTGGACAGCACGGTGATCACCGGCGAACAGGTGGAGCGCTCCGGGCCGGACGGCATGCACGCCGCTGAGGGACTCTCCGACTGTCTGCGCTCGCTCGGCCTGACCCTGCGCCGCTTCAAGACCGGGACCCCGCCCCGCGTCAACGCCCGGAGCGTGGATCTCTCCAGGATGGAGCTTCAGCCGGGGGACGAAGCCGTGATCCCCTTCTCCTTCTCTACCCGGACGCCGCCGGAAAACCGCGCGGTCTGTTATCTGACCTGGACGAACGAGGAGACGCACCGGATCATCCGCGAGAATCTGGATCGCAGCCCGCTCTACAGCGGGACGATCTCCGGCGTCGGGCCGCGCTACTGTCCCTCCATCGAAACGAAGATCGTCCGCTTCGCGGACAAGAACCGGCATCAGCTCTTTGTGGAGCCCTGCGGTCTGAACACCGAGGAGCTGTATCTGCAGGGCCTCTCCTCCTCCCTGCCCGAGGACGTCCAGCTTGCCATGCTCCACTCCGTCGCCGGGCTGGAGCACGCCGAGATGATGCGCCCGGCCTATGCCATCGAATATGACTGCGTGGACCCCACCGAGCTTCTGCCCACGCTGGAGTGCAAAAAAATCGCCGGGCTCTACGGCGCGGGCCAGTTCAACGGGTCCTCGGGCTATGAGGAAGCGGCGGTGCAGGGCTTCGTAGCGGGCGTGAACGCAGCCTTGAAGCTCAAGGGCGAGCCGCCGATGATCCTGCGGCGCTCGGACGGCTACGTCGGAACGCTGATCGACGATCTGGTGACGAAGGGGACCGAGGAGCCCTACCGCATCATGACCTCGCGCAGCGAATACCGCCTGCTCCACCGACAGGACAACGCAGACGGGCGGCTGACCGCCATCGGATACCGGATCGGCCTGGTCCCGAAGGAGCAGTACGAAGCCGTCCGGGAAAAATACGCCGCCGTGGACCGCGAGGTCAGGCGTTTGGAGCACTGCGGCGCGGCGGCGAGCGGCGAGCTGAACGCAATGCTGGCGGCCCGGGGCTCCGAGCCCGTGGAGACCTCGGCGCGGCTGGCAGACCTTCTGCGCAGACCCCGGCTCAGCTACGCAGATCTGGCCCCCTTCGACCCGGACCGCCCCGATCTGCCCCCCGCCGTGCTGGAACAGGTGGAGATCACGGTCAAATACGCGGGCTACATTGCCCGCCAGGAAAAGCAGGTGGCTGAGTTCCGCAAGGCCGAGGACACCCGGCTCCCGGCGGACATCGACTACGAGGCGATCCCGGCTCTGAAGGCGGAGGCCCGCGAGAAGCTGGCCCGCATCCGTCCGGTCAGCATCGGTCAGGCCAGCCGCATCTCCGGCGTCAGCCCTGCCGACGTAGCGGTGCTCATGGTTTGGCTGGAGCAGAACAAAAACAGGCAATAGGCAAGAGGCAACAGGCAATAGGAGAACGGCGACAATTCAGCGGCACCGAAAAATCGGTACGTCAAATCAAACGATCCATAAACAGGAGGCTTTGCCATGATTCCCTTTGAACACTATGAAAAGAGCGCAGCGTATCTGCGCGAAAAGCTCGACAGTTTCCAGCCTGAGATCCTCATGATCCTCGGCTCCGGGCTCGGGCAGCTCGGCGACCGGGTCGAGCATCCGATCTTCGTTCCCTACCCCGAGATCCCCTACTTCAAGCACTCCACCGCGCCGGGCCACAAGGGACGCTTCGTCTTCGGCATCCTCGCCGGGAAGAAGGTCGCCGTGATGCAGGGGCGGATGCACCTCTACGAGGGCTACTCCCCGGAGGATGCTGCCTACGCCGTGCGCGTGATGAAGCTGCTGGGCGTGCGGACGATGATCGTTACGAACGCAGCCGGAGCCGTCAACCTGGATTACAAGCCCGGTCAGATCATGCTGATCTCGGACCACATCCTGCTTTTCCCCATGACGCCCCTGACCGGGGAGAACGACGAGCGCTTCGGCACCCGCTTCCCGGATATGTCCACGGCCTACACCCCTGCCCTGCGCACGCTGGCAAAGCAGGCCGCCGCGGAGACCGGCGTCCATCTGAACGAGGGCGTCTACATGTTCTTCCCCGGCCCGCAGTATGAGACCCCGGCGGAGATCCGCGCCGCCCGTCTGCTCGGCGCGGACGCCGCGGGCATGAGCACGGTGCCGGAGGTCATTGCGGCGCGGCACTGCGGGATGGATATCCTGGGCTTCTCGCTGGCGACGAACATGGCGGCGGGGATCCTCAAGCAGCCGCTCACAGAGGCGGAGGTCCTTGAGACCGGAGAGGCCTGCAAGGAGCAGTTCACCGCCCTGATGACGCGGATCCTGGAAAAGCTCTGATCCCTTGCAAAAGAATCCCGGCTCGGATGATCCGAGCCGGGATTCTTTTGCATATGCTCCGTTCGATCAATACTTGGCAGTGCTGACCTTGACGCCGGGGCCCATGGTGGAGGCGATGACGCAGGAGCGGATATACTGACCCTTGGCGGCGGCGGGCTTGGCCTTGATGACGGCAGCCATCAGGGTGTCCATGTTCTCAGCCAGCTTTTCGGGGCCGAAGGAAACCTTGCCGATGGGGCAGTGGATGATGTTGGTCTTGTCCAGACGGTACTCGATCTTACCGGCTTTGATCTCCTTGACGGCGGCAGCGACGTTGGGGGTCACGGTGCCGGCCTTGGGAGAGGGCATCAAGCCCTTGGGGCCGAGGAGCTTGCCGAGACGGCCGACAATGCCCATCATATCGGGGGAAGCGACGACGACGTCGAAGTCGAACCAGTTTTCCTTCTGGATTCTCTCGACCATGTCCATGCCGCCGACGTAGTCGGCGCCGGCTGCCTTGGCCTCGTCAGCCTTGGCGTCCTTGGCGAACACCAGCACGCGGCGGGTCTTGCCGGTGCCGTTGGGCAGAACGATGGCGCCGCGAACCTGCTGGTCCGCATGGCGGGAGTCCACGCCCAGGCGGATGTGGATCTCAACGGTCTCGTCGAACTTGGCGGAAGCGGTCTTGCAGACAAGACCCAGGGCGTCCGCGGGATCATACTGCACGGAGCGGTCGATCTGCTTCGCGCTGTCTTTATACTTTTTACCTCTAAACAATTTAATGTCCTCCTTAAAGTGGTGATGCGGAAAAATCCTCCCACATTTTGAGACGGTGTCTCAGTCAGCAGTTAGTCAACGACGGTGATGCCCATGGAGCGGCAGGTGCCGGCAACCTGGCTCATCGCGGCTTCGATGGTGGCGGCGGTGAGGTCGGGCATTTTGCGCTCAGCGATCTCCTTGACCTGGGCCTTGGTGATGGTGGCAACCTTGGTCTTGTTGGGAACGCCGGAGCCCTTCTCGATCCCGAGGGTCTTGAGAATCAGGGTCGGGGTCGGGGGAGTCTTGGTCACGAAGGTGAAGCTGCGGTCCGCGTAGACGGTGATGACGACGGGGATCTTAAAGCCAGCCTGATCCTTGGTGCGCTCGTTGAACTCCTTGATGAACTGGGAAATGTTGACGCCGTGCTGGCCCAGAGCGGGGCCGACCGGAGGGGAAGCGGTTGCCTTTGCAGCCGGAATCTGCAGTTTGATATAACCAGTAACTTTCTGTGCCATTTCAAGCACCTCCTGAAATAATGTGGTAGTTTGGCGGGGACGGAGCCCCTCCCACGTTCTGGCCGCTGCCTGCGGCCGGGTCTCACTCGGAGATGGATTCGACCTGGTCGAGCTCCAGCTCCACCGGCGTTTCGCGTCCGAACATGGAAACTACGACGCGAACGCTGTTCTTTTCGACGTCCAGGGCATCCACGCGCCCGGTGAAGGACGTCAGCGGTCCATCCACGATGCGGACGGTATCGCCCACCTGGAAGGACACGACGATCTCGCGGCGCTCCACGCCCCACTGATAGACCTCATCCTCGGTCAGGGGAGGCGGGTTCGTGCTCGAGGGTCCTACAAACCCCGTCACGCCGCGCACGTTGCGGACGATGTACCAGGTATCGCTGTTCATCACCATTTTGATGAGCACGTAGCCCGGGAAGCATTTCCGCTCGTAGGTTTTGGGTCCGTTCTCGCCGACCTCGGTGACGGTCTCCATCGGGATGGCGACCTCACAGATCACGTCCTGGAGGGAACGGTTTTCAATGGTCTTCTCGATCGTCGCCTTGACCGTGTTCTCGTAGCCGGAATAGGTCTGTACGACGTACCACTTGGCTTCATCCGCCATGTCCGCTTACCCGATCAGGCCCAGCAGAGCAAGAATGCCCTTATAAGCCAAGGTATCGATCAAGCCGATGACGACTGCGAAGATCACGGAGACAACGATGACCACCAGGGTGTTGTTCAGAACCTGAGACCAGCTGGGCCAGACGACCTTCTTCAGCTCGCTTTTCATACCGCGGAACCACTTTGCAATGCGGCCGGCAGTACGCTTGAACCAGTTTTCCTTCTTGACTTCAGCCATTGTCGTACTCCCTTCGCTTACTTCGACTCGGTGTGAAGCGTGTGCTTTCTGCAGAATCTGCAGTACTTCTTCATCTCAAGCCGATCGGGGTCGTTCTTCTTGTTCTTCATCGTGTTGTAGTTTCTCTGCTTGCACTCGGAACATCTGAGGGTGATTTTGACGCGCATTACGGCACCTCCTTAATTGCCTCCCTGTATCACCGCGGCTATAACAGATTTAGCGGGAGCTGCGCTCCCCTCCGCGGCTGAAAAAACGGCGCACAAAAAAAGCACCCTTTTTCACAGGTGAAGTCATTCTACCACAGCGCAGGCCGCTTGTCAATGAAAAAAATGCATTTTTTTCAGGATTTTTTGGGCATTTCCCGGTTGACTTTTGCCCCGGAAACGGGTAGGATGTAGAAAACGATCGTCCCAGCCGGAAAGGAGGCAGAACATGAAGACACTTGCAATCGACTACGGCGACGCCCGGACCGGGATCGCGGTCTCCGATCTGACCGGCTCCATTGTCGGCTCGACCGCTGTCATCCACAGCCGAAACCGGGCGCGTGTGATCGAGGAGATCGTCGGCATGGTCCGCCAGGCGCAGGCCGGGGAGGTCGTGATGGGCTTCCCGCGCAACATGGACGGCTCCGAGGGCCCGCGCGCGGAGCTCTACCGGAGCTTTGCGGACGACCTGAGCAAAGCGCTGGGGATGGAGGTCCATCTCTGGGATGAGCGGCGCACGACCGTAGAGGCCCACAACATCCTCTCGGCCCACAATTATCACGGTCAGAAGCGGAAAAACACCGTGGACGCCGTGGCTGCCAGCCTGATTTTAGAGGGCTATCTGGCCTTCCGGCGGAACCGCGCGTCCGCCCAATTATAATAATGTATTCGATTCAGGTATTTGCCTGAACAAAAACAGATGGGAGACTGATCTTATGAATTCCGAACCCTTATCCGCGCTCTCCGGCTGCGGCTTTGCCCAGAACGGCAGCGTAAGCTACGGCACCTGGAAGAACTACGCCGTCTGCGTCCGGAAGTACTCCGGACGCACCTACTACGTCACCGTGGCGATCCGGCAGGAGAAGGTCAATGGGGCGACCAAAAAGGCGATCAAGCAGAGCCTCAAGCAGGCCACCCGCGACGCTGCGATTTCGCAGCTCAACAAAAACGCCGCCGTCTTCCTCGTGACCGCCCGCGGGGATGCAGGCCAGACGATGCTCGCCTCGCTGGAAGCCATCACGAACACGCTGCTTGCCGCCGGGATCGCTCCGGCCAACACCAGCGTCATTTCCGGCGCCCCCAATCCCGACAGCCTCTGCCTGACAAGCGCAGGCGGAATGCTCACCTATCAGCCGGTTCGGGCCACCGAGGTGCAGAGCCAGAACGCCCAGGTCCGGGAGAAGATCGAGGACAACGAGAACAACGGCAATTATCTGCTCGGCGTCATCGGTGCGATCCTCGGCATGCTGGTCGGCGTCGCCGTCAACGTCCTGGTGGCGGAATTGAGCAACCGCATCTTCGCCCTGCTCTTTGCCCTGATTCCGGTCGCTGCAATGTTCGGCTACAAGCTCTTCAAGGGCAAGATGAACAAGGCCGCCGTCGTGATCGTGATCCTGGTTTGCATCGTCGGCTTAGGCGTGATGATCTATTCGCAGACCGTCATTGACACCAAGTCCGTCCTCAAGGAGGAATTTGGCTACGACGCAGACCTCAAGGAATCCATTGAGTTTGCGAACGACCTCATTACGGATTCGGATTATCTCAAGGAGATTTCCGTTGACATTCTGAAGTACGTCCTCTTCATGGTCCTGGGCATCTTCATTGCCTGGCGAACCATCAGCGGCCAGATCAACTCCAACGTGGGCGGCGCTTCCAGCGCCATGGTCGAAAGCCTGCGGCCCAACCCGCTGGCTGCCCCCGCCCAGCAGACGGCGCAGACGAATCCGTACGTTTACAACCCCGTCCCGCCGACCGGCGGAACCACCCCGCCCACGACCGGTCAATTCTGACCGCCGCTGAAAACGAACGCCCGGCGGACGATGGATGGAATCCAGCGATTCCTCCACTGCCCGCCGGGCGGTTTTTCTGTTTTGGAGAACGGCTCAGTCCTCTTCTCCCCGGTCGATCAGGAGCTCGGCGATCTGGACGGCGTTGGTAGCGGCGCCCTTGCGGATCTGGTCGCCGCAGCACCAGAGGCAGAGGCCGCGCTCGTCGGTCAGATCCTCGCGGATACGGCCGACGAAGACCAGATCCTGGTCGGAGGTATCCAGCGGCATCGGGTAGAGATTCTTCGCCAGATCGTCTACCAGCTTGACGCCGGGCGCGTATTGCAAAGCCAGACGGGCCTCGCGGGCGCTGATCCGGCGCTGGAAGCGCATCTGCAGGGAGATGGAATGGCTGCGAGAGACCGGAACGCGGACGCAGGTGCAGCTCACCTTCATGTTGGGCAGGTGCAGGATCTTTCGGCCTTCATACTGGAGCTTCATCTCCTCGGAGGTGTAGCCCGCCTCCTGCTCGCCGCCGATCTGGGGGATCAGGTTGAAGGCGATCTGATAGGGGAAGACCTTCGGCTCGACGGGTTCTCCCTTGTACAGAGACGCGACCTCGGCGTTGAGCTCGATCGGCCCGCCCGCACCGGCGCCGGAGACCGCCTGATAGGTGGAGGCGATCATGGTCTCGATGGGCGAGATCTGGCGCAGGGCGTTGATTGCCGTGACGGCGATGATCGTGGAGCAATTCGGATTGGAAATAATGCCCTTGTGACCCTTTACGTCCTCGGGATTGATCTCCGGAACGACCAGGGGGACGTCGTCATGCAGACGGAAGGCGGAGGAATTGTCCACAAAAACCGCCCCGGCCTTGACGATATCCGGTGCAAACTGCTTTGCGACCTCGCTGGAGGCAGCGCCGAGCACGATATCCAGACCCTCAAACGCGCCTTCCTCGGCCAGCTCGATCTGGATTGGGCCGCTGTTCCAGGCCACGACCTTTCCCGCGCTGCGCTCGCTGGCGTAGAGATGGAGCTCGCTGATCGGGAAATCTCGTTCGAGCAAAACTTTCATCATTTCGCGGCCCACCGCGCCGGTGGCGCCGAGAATGCCGACCTTGTACTGCTTCATAATAGTGCCTCCTTACCTGACAAAGCTGTTATACAACACGCGCACTGCGGCGTTGAAGTCCCGGCTGTCCACGCCGACGATGATATTGACCTCCTGCGGCCCCTGGGAGATGAGGCGGATGTTGATGCCCTCGTCTCCGAGCGCGGAGAAGATCTTGCCCGCAATGCCGGGGCGTCGGGCCATCTTGCGTCCGACGGCAGCCACGATGGCGATTCCGTCGGCAATCTCGATCCGGTCCGGCTTCAGCGCCTCCTGCAGGCCGGCGACAATGGCGGCGGAACGCTTTTGAAGCTGCTTGGCCGAAACGACCAGGCAGACCGTGTCGATGCCGTTCGGGGTATACTCCACCGCAAGGCCGTGGGTCTCAAAAACTTCAAACACCATGCGCATTGTCCCCACCTCGGAGGACAGTCCCTTTTTGCTGATGCTGACCACGGCGAAATCCTTCTTGCCGGCGATGCCGGTGATGAAGCGCCGGTCCGTATCGGGGTCGTCGTCGAAGCGCTCCATGATGATGGTGCCGGGGTGTGTGGGATCGTTGGTATTGCGGATATTGAGCGGGATGTTCTTTTCTGCCACCGGGAAGATCGTGTCCTCATGCAGGACCTGCGCACCGAGATAGCTGAGCTCGCGGAGCTCGGCATAGGTCACGCGGGGGATCGGTTCGGGGTTTTCCACGATCCGGGGGTCCGCCATCAGAATGCCGGAGACGTCGGTCCAGTTCTCATAGATCTCCGCGTCCAGAGCCGCAGCAGCCAGAGCGCCGGTGATATCGGAGCCTCCGCGGGAGAAGGTGCGGATGTTGCCGTCCGCTCCGAGACCGTAGAAGCCGGGAATTACGATTTTTCGCCCCTCCGCAAGCCGCTGCAGCGCAGCATAGGAAAACTCCTGATCGACGGTGCCGTCCATGCGGAACCGCAGCCATTCGGTGGCGTCCACAAAATCGAAGCCCAGATAATCGGCCATCAGCCGGGCGGAGAGATACTCGCCGCGCGAGGCCAGAGCGTCCTCGGAAATATCGTCCTCCAAGCCGTCCCGGATCCGCGCAAGCTCCGATTCCAGATCGGTAGAAAGGCCCAGATCGTCCCGGATCTCCAGATAGCGGGCGCTGATCATCGAGAATACGGAGTCGCAGGAGACCCCGTAGCGCATATGGGCATGGCAGAGGTAGAGCAGATCGGTGACTTTGTGGTCCTCCGGCGTCCGCTTGCCGGCGGCGGAGACGACGACGACGGTACGCGCCGGGTCTGCCTCCACGATGGACTTGACCTTTGCATACTGCGCGGCGCTCGCCATGGAGCTGCCGCCAAATTTCAAAACCTTACGCATGTGGGTGACTCCTTCATCCGGAAATGTCCGGAACGGCGGCGCGGCCGCCGGAGCGGGACGATTCCCGCCGCTTTATCTTATGTGACACGCTTCGCCCCGGTTCGTCAAAAGCAGTTCCGGGCGCGCTGCGAAAAGCATCAGAGGTTTCATTGTATTATACCATTCCGGGTATGAAAATGCAAGGTCTGTGACAGAAAAAACCCGGTTTCCGATTCAACGGCAGCGTACAAGCAAAAAGGAATGGCCCGGAGTCCATTCCTTTTTGCTTGGTTCTTTGAAACCGTTCAGTTTCCTCTGCTTACTTGTTCTTCAGCAGGACCTCGGCGGCGTCGCCGTAGTTGACCATCGCGACCATCAGATCCTTCAGGTTCTGCGGCGCGGAGGCGTTGTTGTAGATCTTGCAGCCGTAGGACTGGACGTTGGTGTTGAAGGTTTCGCTCACGACGTTGCCGCTTGCGTCCTTCACGACTGCGGTCAGCAGGCTCCGCATTTCGGCGGCGTTCAGCACGTCCATCGTCGC
>JAEEGH010032424.1_pt1 | contig 10050 bp, 6 predicted proteins | sample 9134181 | NCBI WGS metagenome assembly JAEEGH01 (sample SAMN16246544, study PRJNA631951) | gut metagenome | biome: gut microbiome; feature: rumen; material: DP-attached | host: Bos | place: Iran: Karaj | collected 2018-10 | reverse complement strand
CGGTGCCCCCTCCCGAGACGATCTTCCGAGGTTTCTTCCGAATCGTTCCGGAACAAAGGCATTCCGGCGCTTAACCGCGCTACACTCTCCACGGATTCGTTCAGGTTCCTGTAGGCCAGGCTTTCCAGCAGATCGAATACTGCCTTTCCGATCGCACCATCCAGTAACGATGTGCTGAAGAAACAGTGAAATCCTTCCTTCTCATCTCCCATGCGAAGCTGTCCGAACATGCGGGAGGAATTGAATCCATCCAGATAGTCCGCCACCAGATACCTTGCCTTATCCGGTACGATCATCGCGCTTTGACCGAACGAATAATGAAGGGAAAGCATGCCCTCATCCAGAAAGTGCAATTTCAGACGAAGCACCGTGTCATCGGTCAGGATCTGGCAGGAAAAATCGCTGCTGTCCGACGTGATCCCCTCACAGATGGCATTGTGATGACTGTACTTCTCCAGGTAATCGCGCACCTGATCCCTGGCCGTTTCCCTGTCATAAAGCTCCCCCGGCAGCGAGGCGGGTTCCGCAGGATCCGGCCCCTGAAGATGCGCCATCTTCCCGCAGGCCAGAGCCTGCAAAACCGAAAAATGCGTAGTCAGAACGCGCATTCCTTCCCGTTCCATTGCCTTCAGCGATTCCTGCGAGATCGGCCGCTCTACGCAGAAGGTCTCCGCATGGAAGGTGATCGTCCGGTGCGCCTTGTCCACGAACACATTGCCGAATCTGACCGAAATACTCTGGCAGTACGCGGATACACCCGCCAGATAAGCGGGATCACAGATCAGAATCTCCGGATACATTTCAAAAATGAACCCCGTAAAGTCTTCATCCTCCTTGATCCGCAGATCCACTGCAAAATGTCTGTTGCTGCCTGCATCTTCCAGCTCATACATGTATCCCGGGTAGGAACTGCTCTCCAGCTTCCGATATCCCTCCTTCAGCTCGCTCAGGCGCATTTCAATGTTCCGGTACGATTCCTGTTTTCTGTTCATTTTCTTTTCCTCCTCTTCCTTACCGTCCAATAAGTTGTTATATGGTTCCATATTGTGGCTGGCTTTATTCTATCCGTGGAATTCTTGGGAATCTTTCGGATTTTTCCAAAGCTGCAGCACTTTCATAAGCCATGCCGGAACTGCCCGCAAAAAGTGTTTTCACCGGATACAATTTCGAAAGAGAACTGATACTTTACATTCGTCTGACCGGCGGACATCAGTGTTCTCATGATAAATTCCAAAGCCTGTCCCGGCGTTGCTTCGGAAGGAATACCATCCCAAGCTTCCTTCCCTGCGGGAGGCGCTTCCGAAGGAATGACCTTCGTAATATGGTTCAGCTCATAAGTACCACCCAGAAAATGAGTTTCAAATTCCGTGTAAAATTCGGCATCCTTGTCATTTTCATCGAAAAGTGCAAGAAAAAGCAGAATGGTCAGAGCTGTCTCCGGCTGCTCCGTCATGCAGGATATCGTGTACCTTTTCAGAGCATCACTGATCCGACTGTCTTTGGATACTTCCGCGGAATGACTCTGCATGCGGGCAGCGATTTCCTCCCTTACTTTTTCAAAAGAGTCCTGAAGCTCCTGCGGATGGGTTTCCATATATCCCTGCAGTTCTGTCTTTGCGATTTCGGAAAGCATACCCGGATGGGTTCTTTTGTAGGCAAGGATGGCAGCGTTTGTCCGGATCATCTCATGGACATGACGTTCCATTGCTTCATAACGCTTTCCGGTGATTCCCTTCATGGATTCTTTAAGGCGTGTACGGTTACTGTCTGTTGAGTCATGATGGCTGGAGGGCCGCCCGTTCACTATGTAAGTAAGTGCTGAATCTTCATACATCCCAAGGCAATTCTGCACTTCTTCCGGAATCATCATCCGCCACTTCTGAGGGATGGATGTAACAACCTTATACTTTTCATGTATTCCGTTCCCAGCCGGTGCGTAGTATACGCCGGACGGCTGCAGAATCTGCTGGAACAGACCTTCTTTGATCGTCAACATCTGTAATCACCTCCTGTTCTTTGCCTGATGGTAACTTGCGGCAGGTGTGTTTCAGGTGTGAAATCGGGTGTGTTTTCAAAAATCTCTTCCGCACCTCAATGAAGGTATAAAGAAGGCATGGATAGAAATCACCTTTTCGATTAAAATAGTCTCTGTGGGAATCCCGAAGGAGGGCCTTATGAAACATGTGAATGTTGTGGAAAAAATCGACGATACCATCCGCTGGTATCGGGCTGTCTTTTTCCCGGTCGTGTATCTGAACGAAGAACATACCATCTCCATTAACATGAATGATGGAATCCTGTATTATCCTGGTCAGAAACAGGGGAAACCGATCCGCGGGAAGTGGGCCTCCATGCTGATTTTCCTGATCATGCACAACGGGGAGCAGGTAACGGCAGAGCAGATCTATGAGATGTGGGAAGAAAAATCGGAGGAAGCCTCCACTGACATTGATGAGATTGAGCGTACGGTAAATGATAAATATAAATATCTGCTTCACACGGAGGTCTACCGACTTTCCTCCGGTCACGGATTAAGTCTGGTCACAAAAGACCACGCCTATCTGTTGACTCTCCCTCCGCAGGGGGACAATATCCACGAAGTATTCGACTTATACGAGGAACCACTTCCGCGCATGCTTACCACGCATTCTTTCCCGCATTTGGACCACACGGAGATCATCCACAGAGAAGCGTTCGTGGAAAACCTCCGCAGTCGCATTCATGCCCGGAAGTCTGCGATCAATATCTGCGGATTTGGCGGGCTCGGCAAGACTTCCGCTGCACTTCTGCTTTATTTCGAAGAATGCGAATCGGATGAATTCCGCCACATCGGATTTCTCTCCTATCAAAGAGATCTGAAAACCAGCATCCTCAACTCTATGTCCGAACTCTATTCCGATCTGGAGCCGAACCGGCGCTGGAAGCAGATTTCCTCCAGACTTCGCAACAATTCCGAGAAAACACTGCTCATCATCGATAATGTAAACCGGGATCGGCAGGCGCTTCAGGATCCTTTGGAGGATTCCTTTCTTCAGGAGATCTCCGGATGGCAAAACACTACCGTTCTGCTCACCTCCCGCCTGGTGGAAATCCCCGGTTACACTTCCTGCATGATTCAGACTCTGGGCAACGATGAAAATCCGGATCCTTGCGTCGAACTCTTCCACCTTTACAGTGGTAGCCAATTTGCAAAAGAGCGGGAACAGGTTCTTGATCTGGTGCAGTTATGCGACTATCATACCTATGTGATCGAACTGATGGCAAAATCCGCAAAAGACGAAAAATCCCTGTCCGAAATTATTCAAAAACTCCGGACATCCCGTTTAACTGATCTCACGAAGAAAGTCCGGACGCGCCACAGAAGCAATTTCGGCGATCCGGCGGAACAGATCCTCCTTCTCTTTGACCCCAGTTCACGAGATATAAAGGATCAGAGTATCCTGCAGATTTTTGCAGTGCTTCCGGATATGGAAAGTCTCACCGGGCAAGAACTGGAACTGTGGTTTTCCATCCGGGCAAACGATCTGATTCCTCTTTTGGAAGAAGACTGGGTAAAATCCTATCAGGGAAGATATTACGTGAATCCTCTGGTTAAGGAAGCCACACTCCTGCAGTATGAGGACTACAAGGTACCTTCCAAAGGCTTCCCGGATTTCTTGAAGATCTGTCATGAGGGAATGTTTTTCACAAAAACGGATTCCTATTCGGAAGCCACCAGAAAAGTGAGGATTCTGAGCAGTTTCCTCGAGCATATCTCCGGACTGGAGCGCGTGGATCTTGCCCTTCTTGCGCTTGAGACGGCGGATCGCGCCAGAGCAACGGAAAACCGCGCCATTGCACTCCGCCAATATGAAACTGCCGAAAGCAATTTCCGGGCCGCAGCGGATCGTCTGTCCCCGCAGCAGTGCGTGAAATACTGGAAAGCAAAATACTACCGCGGATATGTTCTGTCCTATACCAACAGCAAATTTGCCGAAGCGGAAAAATACCTGAAGGAAGCGATCGAGCTTAGTACCGAGATCAACGAAGCGAATCCTTCCCCGGAGAGTCTGGAGCATATGGCGACCAGTCTGGATCACTATGGCTATGTGCTCTCCAACATGGAGATGGACGATCAGGCAGAAGACTATCTGCGTAAGGCACTCTCGATCCGCCAGTCCCTGAACCGACAATATCCCGGTAAATATCTGCAGCAGGTTGCCTGGACGGCAGACAATCTAGGATTTTTGCTGTGCTTTAAACGCGGTGCGGAAGATGAAGGGGAAAAACTGCTGAAGCTGGCCCTGGATGGCCGTCTTCAGCTCGCTTCCGGGAGACCCTCCAGTGAGGTTGCATGGACCTACAGTAACCTCGCCTGTCTGTATCTCCTCAGTCAACGAAACTATAAACAGGCAGAAGAATGGTGCCGAAATGCCCTGCACCATTATATGGATCTCGACCAGCAAGCTCCCGGCGGACATAACGCCAGCATGGCCTACATTCGCAACAATTACGGAATGCTGCTCTTCATCGGTATGCATAAACTCCCGGAGGCTGAGCAGCAGCTTCGAATCGCGGCCGAATTATACGAAAAACTGGAGAAAAACTTCCCCGATTCCTATTTTCAGGAAATCGCCATGGTAAAGAATAACCTGGCCAACATCCTGCAGTTCGTGGAAACAGAGGTCGATCTGTCTGCCATCGATACTATGTACAGTGAGGCCATCCTGCTCCTGGCGGAAGGATTCCGTCGGCATCCGGACAACCCCGATCTCGAACTTCTTCTGGCCGACACGAATTATAACTACTGGCTTTTCCAGCTTCGCTATGATCTTCACCCTGAGCAGCGCAGGATGAATCGCGTAGAGGCCGTCACCTCCTGGGGACGAACGGAAGCAAAAAAAGACCCGCATGTGCAGGCCTTTCTTAAGGTTGCTCAAACAGCATCCATTGAGGAACGATCAGAGGCGAATGAGGATATGATTTTTTACATTCAGGGCGGCGCCAGAAAGAAAAGAATATGGAGCGACACCTTTTTCCGTGAGGCAAACTATCGACATGTTTGAACCTTCGGCTACCGATTTGTTCCCTGCGGCGAAAGGTTTGTTTATATCTTCATTTGATGTCTTCATACTAATTAATTTCTTTTTAGGATTCTTTAGGATTGTTCCGAAAGATTCCCGGTTCAAAAAACAGGCACCCTCCCGGATTCCGGGAAAGTGCCTGCTTTATCAGACGATTCTTTTATGTTTTTCAAATAATGAACAAACCAAATCGCCAACGTCTCCTGGCTTACGCGCAGGGGCTGCATGATGCCGGCAGATAAAATAAGCTCTGCGAGAGAATCTGATTCTCCCACAGAGCCTATTATTGTATGAGATACCATTGAGTATGTTTACTCTGGCTTCGAAAAACGCTTGAAATACTGCATGGCTTCGCTTTCTTTCAGATCGTATCTTCGCATCAGCTTCTCGAGGATCACTTCTTCAGATTTGCCTTCTTCTAGATTGTCCTGAATCAGGATGCGGATGCCGTTTTCTTTTGCTTTTACTTCGCCGCGCGCTTCTCCAATCGTCTCAGCCTCATGCTTGATTCGAATGATATCCAGATCCAATACCTGTCCGCCCATCAGATCACCCACTTTCCTTTGGATACTTTCATGGTTTTCTGCCAGTTTACGGATGACATGTTCTATCAACATGATAATAACATCTTTTGAAAATGCTGACAACGCGTGTGCATCCGCTTCTTTTGCCAGCCTGCTCAGGATTCCTTCATACATGGCGCCCATTTTTTCCAGCTCTTCCGAGTCGTCATTGATGGTCTTCAGCTGTTTCTCGTAGTTGAAGATGTAGAATGGCAGGAGAAAATACAGCTTTTTCTCAAAGATTATATCCAGCGAAAAATCCGACTCATACAGGATCTTCACCGGATATGAGACCGATCCGCCGGGCGTCACCAGTTCGATAAATGCCTCGGACGGCTTTCTGTCCGTGTTCCGTAGCTCCAGCAGCCCGGAATGTGGAAAATGAAAAGTCAGCTTCAGGTCATCCCCTTCCCGGTCTTCTTTCGCCATCAGTGAATCATACTCGAACATCCGCACAAGCATACTCCCTTCAAAAGGCGAGCTTTCACACTCGAGGTGGTACTTTTTCACCTGATTCCGGAATTCCACTTCAATCCGGGAATCCGTGATCCTTCTGTGCTCGCCTCCCTCAGGATCCCTGAGAAAGGATTCGTTGCCGAGGCGGCTCACCCTGGCCTGTGCATCATAGCTTTCCCCAAACATGTGATTGAGAAGCGGCAGCACCAGATCGTCGCATTCGACCGTCATCGTCCGAAAGGCATCATCGTAGGCAAAATTTCGTTTTTCCGTTTTCAAATAAAGTCCTCCTTCGTGGTTGCATCACAGAAGGAAAATGCCCACTTCTCCAGCCATGATGCTATCTTAGGTTATAAATTCTTCTCCGTGGGAATGCGCAGGATTCCGAAAGAATCCGCATTTGTTCCGAAGGAACATGGATGATCATAACATGGCAGCATGAACGTGTAAAGAGAAAATACAAGGTCATTCTCCCGTGAATAAAGATGAAAAAACATAAAAAGAAATAACCGCCCCCCAGCAAGGATAGCGGTTATTTCTTAACCAACAAACTTGAGGGTCCGCCGTGAACTACGGCAGCGCCTCTTTGTGTTTAGATTATATTCCGGATCTCCCGAATCGTCAATACGGGGTTTTCTTCCAGATCCTTACCTCATAAGGCCCGAGAACCTCTGCCGGCAGATCCCGGTACTTTTCCGTCCGGAAGATCTGCTCGTATTTTCCGTCTTCTGAGCCCTCCGCCTTACCGGTCAGCCTTCCGGCAAATACGGCCTTCTTCTCTTTCTCCCCCAGGTTGCATTCGATGACAAAGCTGTCAGTTTCGTCCCATCTGTGATATACGAAGCGATCCTTCTTTCCGTTCAGGAGCTCAAAGTCTCCGTAGATCAGGGCTTTGTGCTCCCTTCGCAGCGCGATCAGCTGCCGGTACACCTCCGTGATCTCCGGGTGGATCTGCTGTGGCAGGAAGGTCGGTATTTTGTCGGGATCGACCCCTTCGGGCAGGGCGTCCCTTCGCCCGAGCGTCCTGCCGGCGCCTGCTGCCCCATCCCCATTCCACGGCAGCAGCACTCTGCATTGTTCCCTGGTTCCGGCGAGGATCACGGCGAAGGCTTCCTCCTTTGTCTTTCCTTTTTCCAGAAGCTCCGTGTAGAGATTGCGGGATTCCACATCCGTGATCTGGTCCATGGAGGTAAAGCGGTAATTCACGAGCCCCATCTCATCGCCCTGGAAGAGAAAAGGCGTCCCTTTCAGCGTCATCTGCATCGCGGCCAGCAGCGTCTGCACCGCCTCCCGCATCTGCGGATCCGTCGTCACCTTGCTCGCCATACGCGGATTGTCATGGTTGTTGTAGAAAAGGGACATCCGGCATTGATTGCCGTAGTGCAGCATCCAGTCCGTGATATAGTCGCGGTAATAGTTCAGATCGTACCGATAGTCGTCGAACCGGACATGCCCCGGCGTCTCGAGCTGGTCGAAGGAGAAGACCATATCCAGCTCCCCGCGCTCCTCCCCGGTGACGAGCTGACACATCTGCATCCCGAGCCCCGGCACCTCGCCCACGGAAAAGGCCTTATGCGGCGCAAACGCCTTGGTATGGAGCTCCCGCAGATAGTCGTGCAGGTGCGGACCGTAGTAATAATTCTCGATCCCGGTAAAGGCCATGAGATCCCCGATGACCTTGTTGCCCTGTGGCAGGCTTCCATCCGCGGAGCGTGCCTTGGAGATGTAATTGATGACATCCATGCGGAACCCATCCACGCCCTTGTCCAGCCACCAGTTCACCATATCCGCGACCTGCTCGCGCACCGCGGGTTCGTCCCAGTTGAGGTCCATCTGCTTCGCGGAAAAAAGATGCAGCGCCCAGACCTGCTGCTCCGGATAATACTTCCAGGCGCTCCCCGAGAAGAAGGATACCCAGTTGTTCGGCGGCGTCTTGCCTTCCGGATCCCGGACAAAATAATAGTATCCCCGCTCCGGAGCATGCTCCTCCTCCAGGGCCTTTTGGAACCAGGCGTGTTCATCGGAGGTGTGATTGACCACGAGGTCCATGATGAGGCGCATGCCACGACTGTGAACGCCCTCCAGAAGCGCGTCAAAATCCTCCATCGTGCCGAACTCAGCCATGATTTTTCGGTAATCGCGGATGTCGTATCCGTTGTCATCGTTCGGCGAGTCATAGATCGGCGAGAGCCAGAGGGCATTCACACCCAGACTTTTCAGATAGTCCAGTTTTTCCAGGATGCCCTTCAGGTCTCCGATGCCGTCCCCGTTCGCGTCACAGAAGCTACGCGGATAGATCTGGTAAAAGACGGCTTCCTTCCACCACGCCGGCCGGATCAGGCCGGAGCCTTCCGCCGGAAGATCCTTCTCACTGTTTACGAGCTTCAGGATCGCAGGAAGCAGCTCCTCTCCGATCTTGCCCTTTGCGATGCGCTGCAGCGTGCGAAGCTTTACATGCGACAGGACAGGATTTTTCAGCACGCCTTCGCTCACATTCAGCTGCAGAAGGAGCTTGGCCAGAATATCATGTCCGACAGGCGTGTCATACAAAGCCCCGATCGTGCTGTCCATGGATACCGTGCGATGCTCTTTTCCCATTTGTACTCTCCTCTTTTCTTCGGAGTGTGCTACAATGAATACGGTTTTATTTTATCACGATCGGAATGGGTGAGGGAGGTACGAAATGTCGCAGAAAAATGTTTTGAAGGGGAACGGGCCCGAGGCGCCCGGACAGGAAGCAAACGGAGCGGATCAGCAGGCTCGTTATGATAAGCGGAACCTGACCATGTATCCCATGGGCACCATCGGACGGGACATGGTCTATTGTCTGATCTCCAATTTTCTTCTGACCTACATTCTGTTTACCAAGCAGCTCAGCGGCGGGCAGCTCGCGGCGATCACGGCGATCATGGCCGGCGCCCGCGTGTTCGACGCGCTGAACGACCCGATCATGGGCAATATCATCGAGCGCACCCGCACCCGCTATGGAAAGTTTAAGCCGTGGCTGGTCATCGGCATCATCTCCAGCGGATTCGTGGTCAGCGCGATCTTCAACACTCGCCTGGACGGCTGGAATTTCATCGTATTTTTCGGTATCGCCTACATTCTCTTCAGCATTACCTACACCATGCATGACATCTCCTACTGGGGCATGGTTCCGGCGCTGAGCTCGGATTCCAACCGCCGCAACCAGCTGACCAGCCGCGCGACCCTGATGGCCGGCATCGGCGGAACGCTGGCTTCGATGCTGATCCCGCTGCTGACCGCCGGCGAGCATGCCATCGGCAAAAGTGCAGCAGCCTCCTACGGCATCGTGGCGATCATCGTCTGCATCCTCTCGCCCCTTTTCCTCGCCTTCACCGTCTTCGGAGCGCACGAGCGCAGGGACGACATGCAGGAAGCGGCGCCGCCCTTCAGCTTTAAGAAGCTGGTGAAGACGATCTCGCAGAACGACCAGCTCATGTGGGTCTCCCTGACCTTCCTCCTGCAGGAGACGGGAAGCGGCCTTGTCATCGGCGGCCTCGGCGCGACCTATATCTATTTTGCGTTCGGCTACCGCGGCGGACTTTACTCGATCTTCTCGACGGTGGGTGTCTCTGCGACGGCCTTCCTCATGATCTTTTATCCGGCCATCTCCCGCAGGATTCACCGCAAACCTCTGATGAAGCTGCTTGCCATCGCAGCGGGCATCGGCTACGCGATTATGATCCTGTCCGGGATCCTGCTCCCCGGCGGCATGGGCAAGTTCTGGCTCGTGACGATCGGCTACACCCTGTCCATGTTCGGGCAGTACGGCTATTACCTGATCCTGATGATCTCCATCATCAACACGGTCGAATACAACGAGTACCGGTTCGGCACCCGGGACGAGGCCATCATCACCTCGCTCCGCCCCTTCCTGACCAAGTTAAGCTCCGCCTTTGTCGTCATCCTGACGCCCGGAAGCTACGCGATTTTCAAGGCCACCG
>JAEEGH010032423.1_pt1 | contig 10050 bp, 9 predicted proteins | sample 9134181 | NCBI WGS metagenome assembly JAEEGH01 (sample SAMN16246544, study PRJNA631951) | gut metagenome | biome: gut microbiome; feature: rumen; material: DP-attached | host: Bos | place: Iran: Karaj | collected 2018-10 | reverse complement strand
GAAGCACCGCATCGGCCTACGGAGTTCCCCGGGCAGGCGCCGTGGTCATGCAGTACACCGGGCATGGTGAGTGGACCCGTTATGACCCTCCTACTTACGCCTGCTGCGGCACCGCTGACGGCATCGCTTCATGGCAAGGCATGAAAAACCGCCTGGCGGCCATGTCCGAGGCCGGCATCCCTACTGAGTTTCATGCTTATGAAGGCCTCCCGCACGGCTTCGGCCTGGGAAAAGGCACTGTCGCCGAAGGCTGGATTAACGATGCCGTAAAGTTTTGGGAGAATTTCATTTAACTTTGTAAAACAAGTTTTATCAGCCCTATGAAAACGATCAATATAATTGTACAAACCGCCCTATGCGCAGCGATTCTCGGCGCTTGCAGCGCGAATAAAAACACCAAGGATATGAATACATTGTCTTTCAATGAGGAACAGGCAGCCGCAATGACTGCAATCTCCTGCCATGAGGCCCGTGGCGACCAGTCTTCGCTCGCCATTGCCATCGGTGCGGGCCTGGAAGCCGGACTGACCGCCAACCAAATCAAAGAGGCGCTCTCGCAGCTATATGCCTACACAGGGTTCCCTCGCTCGCTGAATGCACTGGGAACTTTGCAGAAAGTCATGCAGGAACGCGGCATTTCGGACGAGGGCGCGGAGTCCTCGCCGCTTCCTTCCGGCTATGACGCCCTTAAGCAGGGAACCGAGGTGCAGACCCGTCTTGTGGGCCAGCCCTTCGACTACAATTTCAGCCCGGCCGAAGATTATTACCTCAAGGCACATCTTTTTGGCGACATATTCGCCCGGGACCTGCTCACCCATGCTGACCGGGAACTCGTCACCGTCAGTGCGTTGAGCGGCTTGGATGGCGTTATGCCGCAACTGATCTCACATGTTCGTGGCGCCAGGAACATGGGCGTAACCGAAGAACAACTCGGCAGCATCGTCATTTCGCTCCGCAACCGCGGTCTGGAGATGGAAGCATTGCGCTGCGAAGCTGCCATCGCTGCTGCAAACGGAGAGCAGGTTCCTGTGACATCTCCATCCGCATGGCCTTTAGGGCAGCCGAATACTGCTTTTGCCCAGTACTTCATCGGGCAAAGCTATCTGGCCGTACTGGACCCTGCCATCGGCCTTTGCAACGTGACATTCGAGCCCGGTTGCCGCAACAACTGGCACATCCATCATGGCGCTCAGCAGGTGCTCCTGTGCGTGAGTGGCCGCGGTTGGTATCAAGAGTGGGACAAGGAGCCCGTGGAGCTCAAGCCAGGCGTTTCCGTCACCATTCCCGAAGGTGTGAAACACTGGCACGGCGCCGCCGCCGACAGCTGGATGCAGCACCTTACCTATCATGCCGATGCGAAGCCCGGTAATAGCACGGAGTGGCTTGAACCAGTCGACGATGAACACTATGGCAATCTGTAGCGTCCATGAAACGTTTATTCATCTTTAGTCTTTTGTTTATGGCAACTTTGACAACAAAAGCACAAACCTACGGTGACGAGGGGCCGACCCTCGTGCCCAATGCGCTCGGGCTGGTCTATGAGAACGCCATCGAGCGGAACGAAGCCGGGAAGGTGAACATCCACCGGGTGAACTATCAGATTGACGGCATCAACGTGGTAGCCAACGTCTATACGCCGGCCGGTTATGACCCGGCTGGGAAGTATGCAGCCGTAGTGGTAGCCCATCCCAATGGCGGCAGCAAGGACCAGGTAGCAGGCCTCTATGCCCAGAAATTGGCTGAGGCGGGGTTCATCACCATTGCCTTCGACGCACGCTATCAGGGAGAGAGTGGGGGAGAACCGCGCCGTACCGACAAACCCGCCAACCGCATGGGCGACATCATGGGGACCGTGGACTTTATCCAGAACTATCCCGGTGTGGATCCGGAGCGCATCGGCGCCTTCGGTATCTGCGGCGGTGGCGGCTATACTTTCGCGACGGCACAGGTCGACAAACGGATCAAGGCCGTGGGCACGCTGAGCCTGTTCAATACCGGCGATGTCCGACGCAACGGCTATATGCGCACACAGATGGGTAATATCATGGAGCGTCAGCGGGAAGCCTCGCTTGCTCGCCAGAAAGAAGCGGCCGGCGCAGAACCCGAACTGGCCGGATTCATGAACTGGACGCCGGAGGAAGCCCGCCAGATCAAGGTGGACCTCTATCGGGACGGCTATTTCTACTATGGTGTCACGCACAAGAGTCCCAATGCTCCCGGGACCTATCTCAAGAGCTCACTGATGGATATGATGGCCTGGGACGCGACGGACCACGCCGACCTCATCGACCAGCCGCTGCTCGTCATTGCCGGCGAGATTGCCGACAGCCGCTATATGTCGGAGGAAGCCTTTGCAAAGGCCAGCCGCACGGCAGACAAGGAACTCTTCATCGTCCCCGGCGCCACCCATATCCGCACATACTTCGTAGAGGAATATGTGGATCAGATATCGGCCAAGATCAAAGCATTTTTTACGGAAAAACTACTTGAAGGGCTGGATGGTCACAATGCTGTCTAGCGGGATCAATGCAGCATTGAAATCGACCATCCCCGGCATCGGCTCTTCCACGCTGACAGGGCGGGTCTCAAGAAAACGCATCAGTTCCTTTTCTGATATGCCGATCAGGGCCATGTTGATGCGGTTCTGGTGGCGGCAGTAAGAAGCGACATACCGCATCCAGCCCCGGCCGTTGTGGATCTGCAAGAAGCGGGAACGCATCTGGGGATCCCGCATCACCTGGGCAATCGGATTGGAAGAGCTGAGCGAGGCGGCACGGAATGATTCAAAAAAGAACTGCGAATTGTCTTGTACCCATTCATTCCAGGTCGTTTCCGTCTCGTTGATCATTGAAAAACAGTTGCCCACGTTTTCGATGAACTGGAAGTTCCCCAGGTTTTTCCAAGTATCCACAGAACTGGAGAAAATGCTTTCGGCCGAGCTGTCGTGGGAAAGCATGGGGAGGTTGAGGGAGAGCAGCGTGCCGGAAAGCATTTGTTGCGGGACTTGTTCCAACTGTTCCACCGGAACGCCAAGTACCCACGAAATGACCGTGTCCAGTCTTGCCATTCCGTCAATATTTGCATCCAGCTGGCGGGCAAAGCTTTCAATGCTGCCCATGACCATCAAAGCCGAAGTGCGGCGGTCCGCTCTCCGTTCGCGACGGTCCAGGAGTTCAGAAGTGCCGAACGTAAAAATGATGCCCAGCACGGTTGCCAGGAAACCTGCCAGGAAAGACAGTACCCATTCTTTTGTTTTTGCTTTCATAGGATGGTTGTTTGGTCAGAAACCGAGATCCTTCAACCAGGATTTGATGGCGTCGTCCTGTGAGGAAGTTTGCGTGCCGCGGGCTGAGAATCCGTTGCTCTCTACCGCGGCATGCGGCTCTTCGGCTTTGATGGTGGCGGGAGCACCTCCGAGGCCGCTTCCCTCATGGGCGGTGAAGGGAATGACCTTCTTGCCGCTCAGGTCGTACTGGTCCAGGAAAGAGAAGACGGGCATCGGCAAGGTGTACCACCAGATGGGCGTTCCCAGAAAGATGACGTCATAGTCATCCAGGTTGGTCAGATTAGAGGTAAGCTTCGGACGGGCATTGTCAGCCTTTTCGGCATTGGCGAAATCGGCCAGCTCCCGATAAACAGTGGGATAGTGGTTCTCTTCCACCATAATCCGGTGAATGTCGCTTTCGGTCTCTTCTTTGATTACTTCGGCCATGTACTGAACGGAACCATACTTCTGGCCATCCTTGATGGTGATGCTGGCTCCGGCCACAGCATCCACGCCGGGAAGCGGATTTGAGAAATACACCACGATGGACTTGCCGTTGAAACCATCCTCCTGATTCTCGTCGAGGGGTTTATCGCAGGCAGGGAAAACAGCCAGCGCTCCGAAGAGAATTAAACATACTCTTTTCATAATCAGTTACTTTTGTCTGTGGTATCTTTAAACAGGTCGCCTGCCTTTTGCAATATCTTCGGCGTGCAGGCGCTCCAGAACGTCCAGTCGTGTCCGCCGCTGCGTTCAATATGATCGTGGGCGATGCCGAGCTCTTTGAGCAAGGCGGAGAACTCCCGGTTTTCATACGTAAAATAATCGCGGTCGCCACACTCAAGGGTAATTCCCGGCAAGTCGGAGGGAAGGTAGTTCCTGACGATTTCGCTCATGTCCACCGCACCGTAGCCGCCGATGACGCTGCTCATGGCATAGACATAAGAGAATAGTTCATGGTGCATCACCCCGTAGCGCAAAGCACCGTAGCCTCCCATAGAGAAACCACCGATGACCCGCGACTGGCGGTTACGGCGGATGCTATAGCGCGACTCCACGTCGGCTATCAGTTCCTGGAAGAAATACTGCTCGTAGTTGATGCTGTTGCCGTAACAGTTGTCTATATACATCCACGTGCCGCCGTCCGGTGTGACGATAACCATCTCGGGGATCTCGCCTGATGCGATCATCGCATCGGCATCATCTGCCAGGTCGTCGAATTCCCACCAATCGTTCTGGTCGCCGCCGTAGCCATGCAGCAGGTAGAGCACGGGGTATTGCTTTCCTTCCGTGTAATTGGCCGGAAGGTACAGGGAGTATTTCATCTCCCTTCCCAGTATCTTGCTTTGAATGGTGACATCTTTGTCGATGGACCCTTTATTGCTGGCCCCCTGGGAACCCGGGTTCGGGTCCGGTTCAGCATCCTTGGCAACTTCCTGCTGCCCCTGATTATCCTCCGGAATATCAGGAAGCGGTTTCTCGCAGCCTAAGGAAACTGCGAGAAACACGCTTAAACAGGTGAAAACTCGGAGACTCATCATAGGTTCTTGCCGAAGAACGGAAGGATATGCTCCATTCCCTGGCTCACGAAGGGTTCCAGGTCGTACAGGTCGAAGTGGGAAGCGACGGGAAGAACCACCATTTCCTTGTTGCCGTGCGGGACTGCCTCGAAGATTTCGGTGGAAGACGGACGGCTCCAGGCGTTCTCGCCACTTACCACGAGGTAAGGTTTCTTCATGTCCTTCATGATGTTGGTCACGTTGTATTTCACCAGTTCCAGCTGGGACCAGGCAACGACCTGATTAGACCAGCCTTTGCGGTTGCCACGGGCGGTGTAGTAGTAGGCGGCTCCCTCGTCGAAGGCACGAGGCATGAAATCCAGGAACATCAAACCGCCTTCGCCCTTTTCATAGGCCGCCTTGGCGGCGACTACTTCTGCCTCCGGCCTGAAAAAGCCCATCATCGGCGAAGTGGAGATGTCGGAAATGGCCGGGACGATGGCCGTGATTGCCTTCAGCCGGGGTTCTTTCACTCCGGCGACAGACATATAGGAACCGGATCCGCAGATGCCCAGGCCACCGATGCGTTCCGCATCTACATACGGGAGGCCGACAAGATAGTCCACGGCGGCTTCGATATCGCTTTCTTTCACGTTAGGTAGCTCCTGGAAACGGGGCATCCCCTCGCTTTCGCCGAAGTAAGATCCGTCAAAGACGAGCGTAACATAGCCTGCCTCAGTGAGTCTTTCGGCATAGACGCTCTGTGCCTGCTCCTTGATGGAAAGCATGGGGCCGGTCACAACGACGGCGGGATAGTCCTTGTTCTGGTCGAACCCTTCGGGAAGGCGAAGGATTCCCGCGAGATTCAGGTTCAGGTCTTTGTTCAGGAAGGTAACTTTTTGCTCAGTCATGGTATTGTCTTTTTGTTGATGATCAGTGCAGGAAAGGAGGGTCAGTGCGACCACAAGGGCAAATGCCATTTTCTTCATAATCATTGCTTTTATCTGTTGCAAAGGTCGGAATAAACGAGAATCCGCCACTTACGAAAATGGCGGATTCTACGTACATTATTTCCGTTTCTGACGGCTATTTCATCAGCCCGGTCTTCTGGAGCCAGGCATCAACCTGCGGGAACTTCTTGTCGATGTCTTCGCCGTTCATCTTGGTGGTGATGACGGCAATACCTTCCAGGTGATTGGCATCCGGAGTCGCCTTTACGATGTCCTTCAAGGTGTTGTATTCTGCCGTGTAGGCCGTGCAGAGCGGGATAACTGTCTTGCCGGACCAGTCCAGGCCGGACTTTTCCAGGAAGGTGCGCACGGGCATCGGGGCGGTGTACCACCATACGGGGACGGCGACGATAATATTCCGGTACTGGTCGAAGTTTTCGGGAAGGCCTTTGATTGCAGGGAAAACGTTGTTATCGACTTCCTGTTTGGCGTCCACTGTACAAGGGTCATATTCCACAGGGTAGGGCTTCTCTCGCTCGATGCGGAAAGTGTCGGCGCCGGTGACTTCGGCGATATGGTTCACCACGGCCTCCGTATTGCCGCTCCAGCTGAACCAGGCGATAAGGGTGTTGTTTTTCTTCATTTTGTCAATATCTACTACTGTGTAATTCGTGCTGCCGAGCCCGTTTTCTTCAGCACGGTACACGATGCGGGTACCGTGACGCTGATTGATACGCTCCAACAGGGCTTTAGTGTCGTTGTTGTCGTCATTGGGGAGGTTGAAGACCTGGTCAAGGCAGAATTTGTCCAGGGCGACAGGATCCAGTGAGGCGGCGATTCCGATATCCTGGATGGTGGGTTCGTGAGGATTGCCGTCACAGTCGCAGTCGATGGAAATGTTGTTCAGTACGTCTATATAAACGATGCCTCCTTTGGCTGCCATGTAGTCGTGGACGGCTTGGGCGGCAGCGGCCATGGACTCGATGAACGGGGTGTTGTTTTCAGGGCTCTCTGTCCATCCTTCAGGCAGATTCTGCCACATCTGGTGCCAATCCTCCGTCTTCCCGGCCGAGTGGATGTATGCTTTGCCGTTCTGGGATCCCACGCCGATCGATGCGTTTTTCAGCACACCGCCGAATCCGCCCATCGCATGCCCTTTGAAATGGGCGAGGTTGATCATGAAATCGTAATTCTGGAGATGGGAGCCGACGATATCGTACTTGAGCCACTTGGTGTCCTTGACGGGAATCTTGATCTCACCTTCTTCGTCCATGATGTCCACATGGGAAATCTTTTCGTAGCCGCGTTTGGCGATTTCGGCACGGTGTGAGGCTGTGTTGGAACGGCTTCCGCCATAAGCGGTGTTGCATTCTACCAGAGTCCCGTTAACCTTGTTGACCAATTTGCCGATGAATTCGGGACGGAGGTGGTTGGAATTCTCGGATTCGCCCGTTGATATCTTGACGGCAACACGTCCGCTGGGCTCAACGCCAAGGGCTTCATAAATGCGTACAAGGCCTTCGGGGCTTAAGTCCCTGGTGAAATAAACGACTGGGGAGCCGTCGGTGTCCTCTCTTTCAGTCCCTGACTGCGACCTGGCGTTCCCACAGGACAATAGCGCCAGAAGAACGGAGAAGGAGGAGAGGAATAATGATCGTTTCATGATTGAAGATTTTTTGTTTTTTAGCTGCGGCTGTACCGTGCGTACGCCGAATGCGTAAGTGTTCACGGATATAGACAGAGTCGCATCTGTACGCTACGGCGCAGGAGAAGTATGTTTTTTATAAATTGATGGTTTTGAGCCAGTCCTCGATATAATCGGCAATCACGTCGTTGTTCATTTCCTGGAAAAGGAAGTGGCTGTTGCCGGTGATACCTTCGTCCGGGAGGTATACTACCTTGGCGTTGCCGCCGTCGGCATTGTAATGCTCGGCGAAGTCGCGGCACTGGGCCAGGACGGACTGCCAGAAACCGGTGGACTGGATGTCCTCAGGACCGTTCAGGATGTAATCACCGAAAAGGAAGAGAATGGGCACCTTGGCATCCAGAAACTTCTGGTACTCAGGAGAACCGGGGAAAGGGCCGAATCCGGGCTCCACGGCAATGATGGCGGCGATATTCTCCGCATCCGTGGCCCAGCCGACGCGCCCGCCCTGGGAGTGGGAGAGATAGATGCTCTTCTTGCCGGTGAGGGCCTTGACATCGGCGATGACATCGCTCATGACGCTGCCGAAGAGAGCCTCGTCATAGTTGCCGGTGTTGGGCGTCATCTGGCAGAAGAACTGGTTCTGGGCCTCGGCGCCTTCAGGGAACTGGGAGCCTTCGTAACGTTCGGGGGCCACCTGGCCGATACGGAAGTGCGTGTACCAAGCCTGCTCTCCCACCTTGAACTTGTCGCCGTCCACGTCGCCGGGGTCATTGACGATATACTCCGTGGCACCGGCGGCACCACGGCGGGGCTGGTCCACCAGGAATACGCCGTAGCCTTTGCGAAGGAACAGGTCGCTCCAGCCTTCGCGGCCGTCCGGTGTAGACTGCCAGCCAGTGCGGGTCTGGCCGTAGCCGTGCAGGAAGACGATGGGGGTTCCGTTGCCATCCGCAGGAATCTGATAGAAGGTGTTGGCGTGGTCCACGTGGGTAGTAGTGCCGGCACGGGTGGCATCCATCCAGTTCTGTGCCGGATTATAGTCTCCGGGGATGGGAGCCGTAACGGTTCCGCCGGAAGAGAAAACGCCCTGTTTTTCAATGACAATACCTTTTGGGGTATTGTTGCAGCAGGCGGCAAAGGCTACTGTGGCTGCAAGGAGTACGAGTGTTTTCTTCATTATTCTTTGGGTAATTTGTTGTATTCTTCTTCCGGGAGGAGGTCGAACCACTCCACACCGGGCTTGTCCGGATTGGTGTTGGCGGCCAGATGGGCAAAGCGACTGCCGGGAGCAGCGCCGTGCCAGTGCTTGATGCCGGGAGGGCACATGGCCACATCTCCGGGACGGAGGACCTCTGCCGGCTGCCCTTCAATCTGGTGATAGCCGATGCCGTCCGTCACGATGAGCACCTGTCCGCCCGCGTGGGTGTGCCAGGCATTGTACACGCCCGGCTCGAAGACCACGTTGTGGAGGCCCGGGCAGCCTGCAACATTGGGCGCGTCCAGTGTGTTCGCCAGATGGATGGGGCCATTGAAAGTGGGCAAGGATATGGTTTCCTCCGGAGCGGCGAACATCATGCCGTCAAGACCAGGCGTATGGGCATATTCCACCAGTTCAACTTTGTTATAGTCCTCATCCGAGAGTGTGTTGTCTTCATCAACTGGTGTCTCAGACCTCCAGGCAGCGTCGTAGATGACAACCTGCGAGAACCAGTTGTCCTTGGTGGCGCCGTGCCAGTGACGCACACCGGCGGGAATCTGCAGGACATCGCCTTTGCGGAGGATCTGCGCAGGCTTGCCCTCCTCCTGATAGAGGCCGACGCCGCCCGTGACGAGGACGACCATCCCGCCGTGCCGATGCCAGGTGCTGTGTGCTCCGGGCGCAAAGGTGATGTTATTGGTGGCGGGAAAGTTGAATACCGTGTCCACCTGGATCATCGGCAAGAGATAGGCTTCTCCTATAAAAGGAGGTGAAGGCAGTTGATTCCCGAAAGGGAAGGTCAAGTCTTCTTTGACGACAGTCGTGCTGGTATTGGATCCGCAAGCAGCAAACAGGAGTGCGGCAAGCAAAGGCAGGATTCTCTTCATTTCACTATTGCTTGTTGGACCGGACGATATCGGCCAGGGTCACCTTGGGATGGCGGTACCGGGCCTCGGGATTGCGCTCGCCGGGCCAGCCTTCACGGGCCGAGCGGAGCGTGAGGGCTTTCTGCGGGCAGGCGTGTACGCAAGCGAGGCAGTACTCGCAGTTGCCACTGAATGATACGCCTTTATCGGCAAGGGAGAAGTTCTTGTGGGGGCAGACGTTGGCGCAGGTCATGCACTGGACGCAGCGGTCTTCCCGCAGCTGGAGGAGACGGTCGGCCGTCATCGAGAAATGCTGGTCCTGCATCCCCTTGAGCATATCCTTGTTGAAAAAGCCCATCTCGGCAGGAGCGATGAAGTCCTTGTGCGCGCCCACCTCTTCGAGGATGGTGGCCAGATTCTCGTCCGTGTGCTTGTCGATGGCCATCTGCTGGTTCATGTCAAAGACGGGCAGATAGTTGTCCACCATCAGGATGGGGCGGACATAGTTCATCTTGACGCCCTGGCCCTGGCAAAATTCATCCCAGTACTCGGCCACGTTCACGCAGGCGTTGCCGAAAGTGATGACGGAGAACATGTACGGTGCCTTGAAGGAGGCCTTCTGCA
>JAEEGH010032422.1_pt1 | contig 10051 bp, 8 predicted proteins | sample 9134181 | NCBI WGS metagenome assembly JAEEGH01 (sample SAMN16246544, study PRJNA631951) | gut metagenome | biome: gut microbiome; feature: rumen; material: DP-attached | host: Bos | place: Iran: Karaj | collected 2018-10 | reverse complement strand
CTGCCGCGGTCCAGATATTTTTTTTCATAGTTTTACCTCTTATCCGATTTGTCTCTGCCCTCGACGACATCTCTGCCGGTGAGCACCGCAAAAACGGTTCTGAACATAATCTTTATATCAAGAATTATTGTATGCTTCTCTACATACTGCCTGTCAAATTCCGCCTTTTCCTCATCGGTCAGGTTATCCCTGCCGTTAATCTGGGCAAGGCCGGTCATACCCGGTCGAACGGAATAGACATTGTATTTCTCGCGAAGCTCCCTGATTTCCTTCTCCTCGGGAATCAGCGGGCGCGGACCGACGAAACTCATCTTTCCCGTGAGAATATTCACGAGCTGCGGGAATTCGTCAATGCTCGTCTTGCGCAGGAATCTGCCGCTCTTTGTAATGCAGTCTCCCGATTCCTCGAGATTTCCGCTTGCGACATTCCTCGTGCCGTTTTTCATGGTCCTGAATTTATATATATTGAATAATTCATTGCCCTTTCCGACTCTCGGCTGGCTGAAAATCACAGGCACGCCGTCATCGATAATGATAATCAGAGAGACTATCAGAAACAGCGGCGAGAGAACAATCAGCAGTATTAAGCTCGCGAAGAAATCGAAAAACCGTTTCATTTATTCTTCAATGACTCCATTTTAAGATATGCGTTAATGAATCCGTCGATATCGCCGTCCATAACCGCCTGGATATTGCCCATTTCAAAGCCGGTGCGGTGGTCTTTGGCGAGGGTGTAGGGCATAAAGACATAGGAGCGAATCTGGCTGCCCCAGGCAATTTCCCTCTGCTCGCCCTTGATATCGCCTATCTTGTCGAGATGCTCTCTCTCCTTGATTTCGATGAGCTTTGAGCGCAGCATCTTCATGGCGACTTCCCTGTTCTGATGCTGGCTTCTCTCAACCTGGCAGGCGCAGACGATGCCGGTCGGAATATGCGTAATTCTGACGGCTGACGAGGTCTTGTTGACCTTCTGTCCGCCGGCACCGCTCGAGCGGTAATAGTCGATTTTAAGATCGTCGGGGTTGATTTCAACCTCAACCGTGTCATCGATTTCGGGCATAACCTCAAGCGAGGCAAACGAAGTGTGCCTTCTGCCCGAAGCGTCAAACGGGGAAATTCTGACAAGGCGGTGAACGCCCATTTCGCCCTTCAAGTAGCCGTAAGCGTTCTCGCCCTCGATACGCAGAACGGCGGATTTGAGGCCCGCCTCATCGCCGTCGAGGAAATCTATCATGCTGACCGAGAAACCGCGCTTCTCAGCCCAGTGCTGATACATACGCACGAGCATCTGGTTCCAGTCCTGCGCCTCTGTTCCGCCGGCGCCCGCGTGGAAGGTGAGAATAGCGGGGCTGTTGTCATATTCGCCCGAGAGCAGGGTGCTGAGCGTCATATCCTCGAGCTTCTTCACAAAGTTATCGGATGCCTCTTTGCATTCGTCAAACATATCGAGATCCTCCGCCTCGTCGGCGAGCTCGATAAGCACGAGAGCGTCGTCATACTCGGCAGAGAGATTTTCATACGCCTTGATTTTATTCTTGAGCTGGGTGATTCTCTGCTGAACCTTCTGCGAATTCTCAACATCATTCCAGAAGCCCTCGGCCTCTGTCTGCTTCTCGAGATCCGCCGCCTCGGCGCTCATTTTTTCGATGCCGAGCGCCTCGCCGAGCTGCTTGAGCTTTTCGGCGTAATCGGTCAGTGCGAGTCTTAATTCTTCAAACTGTAACATAAATCAAGCAAGGCTGTTGCGCCTTTCCTTTCTCACAGAAATCATAATTTATCAATTATATATTATATAATAGAATATATGAAATGTAAAGGAATAATTTGTAAATAAAAGCCCTCCCCCGGATGGCGGAAGAGGGCTTGATGATTATTAAGAAACGAAATCAATCGTCCGATGATAGATATCTCTGCCGAGGGCGGGTTTTATATAATAGACTGTCAGCGTGCTGTGGCCTGCGGGAATATTATCCGGGCAGCCGAGCGTCATGGTTTTTCCGGGAGCAACCGCTCTGACTGCGGGCAGCTTCAGTCTGACGGAATTCAGCTTTACATCGAGTATGACGACGGCCGATTTCTCCGAGAGATTGGTGATAACGAGACTTCCGTCTTTATTGATATAGCCCGGGGCGCAGCCCGAAAAATCGGCGGCAACGCTTCTGTAGGGCGCTCTCGAGTAGTTGAACTGCGGATACGCCTTGTCCGAGCGGACATTCATTCTTTTATCCGCGAAGAGCAGAGTCTTCACAAGGCCGAAGCCGTAGGGATCCTTGGCGTAGCAGCCGTGATACTCATCCTTGATGAACCAGGTGTGCTCCGGCAGATAGCAGCTCGTGGCGTCTATCTGCATCGAAGGGGCAAGATGCCTGTGGCTTCTGTTCGCGCAGACCGTGTAAGCGGGCTTATAGCTGTCGGGGAAACATTTTTCGGCATCCGAGCAGACTGCTCCGCTCGTCCTCCGGGCGTCGAGAAGCATATCGGCGAGTTTTTCGCCGCCGAAGGCGGTATAATCCACATAATTGCAGATTATCGAAACATTTATTCCGCGCTTCATACAGGCGAGGAAGTTGCTGCGGTAATTCTTCATAACGTTATAATGAATGATGTCGCTCTTCCTGATTATCTCCCTGTTTGCCTTCTTATCGAGGAACATCGGCTTGAGCTCGGTATAATCCTCGGGAGTCAGCAGATCCCAGAGACTGCCCCAGGTGAGTGGCATTTCCCTGATTTCTTTGAGAAAAGCTTCAACAACCGGCTCAAGGCGGCTTAAATCAAGATTGCGCAGAACGGGAGCGAGATTCGTTTCCGCTCCGATTAAGCTCTCGGCGAGGGCTATGAGGCTCCTTGTGCAGAATTCGGTCTCCCCGAGGAAGAATCTGCGTGTGAAGGAGGTGCCTCCGAGGGCGGGGACATCGAGAGTCGCATTATTTACGGGTGCCGTATCTTTGAAAAGAGAGAGGTAAGCGCCGGTGATGAATCCGCCGTAGCTCATGCCGAAAATATTGACTTTCCTGCTGCCGGTGAAATTTATTACATCCTTTACGTATCTGTTCAGCTCCTGCGCGCAGTCATATGCGCCCATCCTGAAATCATACTGGAAGAGGAACACGTTGTCTCTGCCGGTTTTTTCGGCGCAGTAAGCGCATAATTCGGGCTCGTTGATTTCATCGGGAGCGTTGTCGAGCAGATAACCGTAGCTCGAAATCGCGGGGTCATTGGGATAATGGACGATATCGTATTTTGACGAGCCGTCGGGATTCGTATACATCTTCTCGAGGATTATCTCTCCGCCGACCGCAACGGTAACTCCCAGAGGAGCGCCGTTTCCGAGCAGGAACGCCGCGAGGCATCTGATGAAATTCGGGAAATCCCTCAATGTCTGACCGAGAGCGTCGCCGACGCCGAAGGGCCAGATGGTTTTCTGCGAATCGGTGCCGTAGTTTTCATAAAGATTTCCGGAAGAATATCCGCTGACGATTATAACCGGATAATCCTGCTTCTGCGCGAACGCAGGCATCGCGCAAAGCGCAATTATTATCAGAGTAAGAACAACGCACGTTGCTTTCTTCATTTTGCATCTCCTGGATTCAATATTTACCGCCCGCTTTCCGACGGGCGGATATTAATTATTATTTCCTGCCGAGCAGAATCGTTCCGGCGATACCGGCGGCTTCGAGCAGCATAATCAGCACTGCCCAGAGAATTGTGATTCCGCCCTCTCCCGCAATGCCCGAAACAACGGTGAGGACCACGCCGAGAATCATCGCGGCAATCTGCATAAAGATACCGATTCTGTTCTTGGCGGCCATCGAGCAGGCGGTAGCCATCGCCTTGAGCATCGAGAATGCGCCGCCGTCGTGGATTATTCCTGCAGGCAGACGGTCGGTGACCGAATCCTTCCTGCGCTTATAGAGTCTGCCCGCGACGGACGAGAGAATCTTGAAATTGTCGGGATTAAGGCCGAAGCTCTCCGAAATCAGGTTCTCCGTTACATTGACATCGTTTGTGCGGACAAGTATCTGAATTCCGTTATTCTCAAGCTGCTTGAGATAGTTCTTTATATTCTCGTCAACGCTGTAGCTGACTACGAACATTGCGGCAAGCTGCTCATTGACGGCGAGGTAGATAACCTTTCTGCCGTCGTGCGCGTATCTGTCTTCATACGCCTTGTCGGGCGCTTTGATATTGTGATGAACGAGCATATTTCTGTTGCCGAGGAGCACCTTCTGCTCGTAAATTCTCGCCGAAATGCCCATCTTATCCTCATAGACAAGCTCCCTGACCGGCGGAAGAAGGTCGGCTCTGCTGTCAACGACCTGCTCGAAGCACTCTCTGAGCGGACCGCCCGATTTGATGACCATCGCGGCCGTGTAGAGAAGCACGACATCCATTCGCATGCACTTGAAATCCTTCATGCCGTGCATAGTGCAGTTCTTGCGGTCGAATATATCGGCGGAGTCGAGGACTACCGCGTTCGCCTGGGATACGGCATCGGCAGTGTCGAGACTCGCTATCATCGAGCCCTCTCTGTTGAGGCGCTTATTTGAAACGAAGGAGATGAACGAGGGAATGAATCTGCCGAAAATCGGGGCGCTCAGGCAGATTGCGGCGGTGAATGCCGCGAAGAAGGCCATAAACTCCTGCTTGACTATACCCACGACAACTCCCGCGATGAGCGAGGCAACCGCCGAGGCGACAATCATGACCTTGGTCCATTTTTCATTATCCTGCTCGCTCTCGGAATTCTTGACGAAATCGGAGGGGAAGGCGATATTTGAGGAATAATAAATCTTCGCGTCGCCCATCAGCAGACCTCTGCCGAGCTCAAAGACTTCGCTCTCATTGTCAAACTGGTGAACCGCATACATATTATGATCGTAGCTGAAAGCGCAGACCGAGAAATTATCAAGAATCCTGCGCGCGTCGATTACATCGGTGATTTTATTGAGAAGCAGTCCGAAAACGGCAATTGCGCCGAATACGGGATAAGCTCCCTTGTCTATCGTTACAGCCGCAAGGGTATTCTCGATAAGGGCGACCACAACCGCTATCACGGTCGCGGAATTGCCGCTGAGTCTTCCCTTGACAGTCTGGGTGAAGGTATCGAAAAATCTTGTGGAATCGAGCACGACGGCAACGATTATAAGCAGGGCGTTGACAACGCACATAATCACGCTTTCGGGCCCGAAAAGGGATGATGAGAATACGTCCGCGCGCACCAGAGTGCTGATAATCGCGATGAGAAGCAGAGCGCCTTCGACCACGCCCATAAGCACTGCGGAATGCATGGTGGCCTTGACTCTCTCGGTCAGGCGGGTGTGAATCCTGTTGCGCTCGCCGGGCTCATTGTATTCGCCGATTGCTTCAACCAGCGACATGCCCGCGTCATCCTCTTCGGGAGCCGCTTCTTCGGGAGTATCGGAAAGCGGAAGATCCTCGCTGAGCTCATCGAAGCCTTCGCCGAAGCCCTCCTCATCGATATTGTCAATTTTGAATTTCTTTGCCTTCTGCCTGCGCTTCCTGTTGAGGTTTTCCTCCACATCGTCCTCGCTGGACTTGTTGGGAACGGCCTCTGCGGGAACATCTACGAAATCGGTGAGGATAATCTGACCCTCAACATTGATTTCGCCGGGCTCCTCTTTCTTTTCGGTTCTGCCGGGCAGAGGAATAATCTTTGTCTTTTCCTCGTCGAATTTCTTATTCGCGGCATCCTCGGCAGCCATAAGGACAGGCATGCCCTCAAGATCCTCTTCGCTGTCGGACTCGCCTTTTTTAACGACTATTCCGCTCTTGTCATCGGGGAATTCGGGCTCCTTCTCCTCTTCCTCGGGAAGCGGAATATCCTCGGGTCTGATTTTCTCAAAGAATTTCTTGCGGAAATCAATCTTCGGCTTATCCTCATCCTCTTCCCTGCTTTCGCCTATAGTCGGCGGAAGAGGCTCGGGCTTTTCGGTATGGTTCGAGTATTTGATTTCGGCCGGCTCAGGCACGGCATCGGGCATAACGACCGTCTCCATCTCAAATGAAAACGGGTCAAAGCCGTCACCCTCATCCTCGAAGAATTTCTCCTGACCGGAAACCTCGCTGCCGGAGAATATGTCGGTCGGCTCGGGGATTTCCTCCTCGGGCTCTTCATCCGTATCTGTTTTAAGGGTGAACATACCCTCGTCGAATTCGCTGCCCGCAAGCATCTTTTCGAGCCTGTCGGCCGCGGATTCCTTCTTTGCGGCGGGAGTGAATTCTCCGCCGCCCTCTTCGGCAATAAGGCGGTCTATATCTTCGAGCGACCATTCCTTGGAGGGCTCATCCTCTGCGCCGCTTTCGCCGCCGAGCACCTCTCCGAGTATTTTTTCAATTTCTTCGTCGTTTGTTCCGTGGTTTACGTAATCACTCATTACCTTCACCTCACCTGTGTTTTATAACTTCATACATCAGAATTCCCGCAGCGACGGATGCGTTGAGAGAATTTATCTTACCCTTCATCGGGAGAGACACGATATAATCGCATTTTTCCCTTACCAGACGGCTTATTCCCCTGCCCTCGTTGCCTATCACAAGGGCGACTGCGCCGCCGTAGTCAAGCGTGTCCCAGCGCTCGCCGTTCATATCGGCTCCGTAAATCCAGAAGCCCTTTTCTTTAAGCTCATCTATCGTTCGGGCGAGATTCGGCACTCTCGCCACCGGGACATATTCTATCGCGCCTGCGGAGACCTTGCCGACCGCGTAGGTCAGGGCGGCTCCGCGCCGCTTGGGAATTATGACTCCGTGCGCCCCGCAGGCATCGGCCGAGCGGATAATCGCGCCGAGATTGTGCGGGTCTTCGATTTCGTCAAGAATTATCAGGAACGGCGCCTCGCTCGTTCCGCGGGCAGCGGCGGGCAAAACGTCAAAGGCGCCGCTCCTCGCTCTTTTCGCGGGCAGCGGCGAGCATATCGTCAATCTCCGCGTATTCGTGAGCCGCAGCCCTCGCGGCTATTCCCTGATGATTCGCTCCGCCGCACATCGCGTCGAGCTTCCTGCGGTCGGTTTCCTTGATGACGAATCCGCTCTCGCGCGCCTTTCCGATTATCATTCCGACCGAGCCGTTTCTCTCTCCCTTCGCGACATAGACGGTATCTATCTCCCTGCCGCTCTTTATCGCTTCAAGCACGGCGTTTCTGCCGATTATCATATCCTCGCCCGCCTGACCGGGCTCTGCTTTCGGTCTGTTATCCACTCTCTCACCTCCGTTTCGCAGGTTTCGCAAAAATCAATACAGTTCTTTTATGTAGTTTTCGACATCGGCTCTCGTGCCCTTGAACGGACCGGGAGTCTCCATTTTGAGAGAGACGGTCGCCGTCGCCATGAGAAGCGCGTCGGGTATCTGCGAATTCAGTCTCTCGTTTATGTATGCGGCGAAGGTTGTGTCGCCCCTGCCGGTTCTGCCGCTGAGATTTCTGGACTTTATCGGGCAGGTATAAAACTCTTTGCCGTCATAAATCAGAACCTCGGTATTATGGGTAATCATGATTTCACGCGCGCCCCAGGAATAGAGATGCTTCGCCGCTTCTTTGCGGTCGGAACAGCCCGTGAGAATCTCCGCCTCGGCGGCATCGGTCTTGAGATAAGTTATACAGGGCAGGCATTCCTTCTTATCCGCCCAGTCCTCAAAGAACATCGCGCCGTCTGGGGCAACGTGCCTGAGCATCGCCTGAACATCAAGGGCGACGGGCTTTCTCTTTGAGAGCGTCTTTATCATTTCGGTATCGAAATCGCCGTAAACAAGGCCTGCAAGATGATATATGCTCACTTCCGCCTGCGGAATCTCCGAAGCTTTGAACGGGTCGCCCTTCGAAGTGCAGGTGCAGGTGCGCCTCTCCTTATCGGCAGTGTGATAGATATTCGTTATTTCCGTGCTCTTTTCGCTCGGGAGAACAATAATATCCTCTCTCGGAATCGTGAACTGCTCCAGGCGGTCCATATCCTTTTCGGGAAGCTTCGTGACCGCGAGCACCTTATGTCCGAGAGCATAAGCGGAGGCGGAGGAATAAACCACCGCGCCGCCGACTATGTTGACGGTGTTGCCGAGATGGTCGGTATTCGTATCAAGTGTTGCGTGACCTATAATCATTGAGCTGTATGCCATATTGCACCTCATATTTCGTATTCTTTTCCCTCCTGAGCGACTTCAACCGAAGGGCAGTCCGCGAGATCTGCCTGAGGATCGTAGCCGGGGCTCAGATGGGTCGAGAGAATTTTAATTCCGAGTTTTGCGCTGAGTTCCTTCGCGATTTCAACATTCATATGCGGGCCTCTGAATCCCGCCGGCTTTGATGTTTCCGCAAGGAGTAAATCCGATCCCCGCGCCGCCGTAATGATATTATCGTTATATACCGTGTCGCCTGTATATACGAGAGTTTTCTCCCCCTCGATTCTCACCGCGAGGCAGGGCACGGTATGATTCATATCATAGAATTTCAGTCTGAAATCCCCGACGGTTATCTCATCGCCCGCTTTGACGGGTATCACCTCAAAAAGCGGATGATCCAGCAGAAGAGCGCACCAGGGAGTATCGTCCGTCTGAGTGATTATCTTAATCTTCAGATTGAGCTCCTCAAGGCGGTATCTGAACGCGAGCAGGTCGCTCGTATGATCATAATGCAGATGGGATATGAAGACAGCGCTTATCTTTTCGATATCGATTCTCTCCGTCAGGCGTGACATTGAGCCGGGGCCCATATCCATCACGAGATTCGTTTCGCCCTGAGAGACGAGATAACAGCTCGCGGCGTGGCTGCCGCTCTTCGCGTAGGGGCCGTATTTTCCGATAACCGTCAGCTTCATATTTTTCTGCCTATCGCTTTCGCGTATTCTTCACGGAGTTCGGGCCTGACTATATCCTTGAGGAGATTGAGCCAGAGGATGTAATTCGTTTTCATATGGTCTCTCGTGATGAAATCGCCCGCAATGATATTGACCTTGTCGAGCATAAGCGGATCCTCCGCGATATCGGTAATCATCTGCGGGAAATAGATTCTGTCCTCCTCGTCGAGGGCGCGCGGCCATTTGAGACCGTTTTCGGTGCCGAGATTCGGAGTCTGCTGGGACTGGAACCAGAAGAAGCCGTCGCTCTCAAGCTCTCTGAGATAATTGAGACTCTCCTTCGCGAATTTCTCGGGCTTGAGGCCGAATACCACGGGATCCCACGGCTCGAGAAGCTTTATATCCCTGCTGTATTTATACGCCTCTTCGGCGTGGTGAATGACATATTTCTTGCCGCTTTTTCTTATGTCGCCGAGAGTCAGCGCCTTGAGATTGGGAATGTCGGTCAGCGCGTATTTCTCCGGCTCGAGATATTTTTCAATCAGCTCGTCGACGAGCGCCGGGTCGGAGGTGTTTGTGAGCGTGAAAGGTCCGACAGTCTGCTTCTGATAGGCCCTGACATCGAGGATAAAGAAATCGTTGAAATTTGTGATAATCTCGCCGAAATAAGAAAAGGCTTCATCGGCGGTCATGCCCTTCGCGATACCGTGGGCAATATATAATTTGTTCTTTTTCTGGCTCAGGCGGATTCCGAATTTGCGCACTCCGTAGCGGTACTGGTCAAACGGCGTGCCGTCCTGACAGCAGGCGGTGTGGTTCATGCCCTTCGTGCCCGAATTATGCGCGCCCGGTATCGCGACCTTCGTTATGAGCGCGTCATCCCTGATATATTCGAGCCATTTATCGTAAAACATATTAAATCACCTGGAAGATATAGAATTTCAGATAGTCGGTTTCGGGAACATTCCACAGAACCGGATGGTCGCAGCACTGCCTGCGAACCTCAACCTGCTTGAGCTGAACTCCCGCGTCCGACGCGGCTGAAATAAGCATTTTTTCAAATAATTCGCTCTTCATGAAATGCGAGCAGGAGCAGGTGGCGAGATATCCGCCGCGGGGCAGGAGCTTCATCGCCCTGTAATTAATCTCCTTGTAACCGCGCTCCGCCGATTTTACGGTCTTTCTGCTCTTTGTGAACGCGGGCGGGTCGAGAATAATGAAATCATAGGGCTTGCCGCCCGCCTTTTCG
>JAEEGH010032421.1_pt1 | contig 10051 bp, 9 predicted proteins | sample 9134181 | NCBI WGS metagenome assembly JAEEGH01 (sample SAMN16246544, study PRJNA631951) | gut metagenome | biome: gut microbiome; feature: rumen; material: DP-attached | host: Bos | place: Iran: Karaj | collected 2018-10 | reverse complement strand
CGCCGGTACTTAGCGACCGCCTCAGTTATTATCCTGGTGGACCGCTTTCGCTTAGTCCTCGTGCAGTGGTTCTAAGCTCATGCTTCGCCTATTGCTCGCATTCACTAAGAACCAGCACTGCGGATGTCCCCCAGTATAATAACTGAGGTGCTGGATTAACCGATAAATGAAAAAAGGAGAGCTATGAAGCTCTCCTTTTAATTACTACCAGATTGCGTAAGCAACTATCTGTTGCTCCTGAAATACCGGCGGTCGCTTAGAACCGCTGCGCGAGGACTAAGCGGGAGCGGCCTACGGTGAGACAGGGGGAACTACTCCTCGCCTCTCAGTATCAGATGGGCTATCTTGTACACGTCGCCACAGCCCAGAGTGATGACCAGGTCTCCTTTACGGATGTTTTGCTTGAGATATTCAGCTACCTTGGGGAAAGTGTCGAACCAGACACTTCCTGGGATCTCGTCGGCCAGATCCTGAGTGGACACGTGATAAGTGTTGATCTCGCGGGAGCCCATGATCTCAGTCATGACCACCTTGTCAGCCAGAGACAGAGCGTCTGCGAATTCGTGGAGCAGCATCTTGGTACGGCTGAAGGTGAAGGGCTGGAATACCGCCCAGACCCTTTCGTAGCCCATGCGCTTGGCGGCGTTCAGGGTCACTTCCAGCTCCTTTGGATGATGTGCATAGTCATCGGCGATGACCGCACCGTTGTATTCGCCCAGGAACTCGAAGCGTCTGCCTGCGCCGCGGAAATGTCCTATGGAATCCCTGACCTGCTCAAAGGTCGCGCCGGAGTGACAGGCGGCAGCGATGACGGCCAGAGCGTTGAGAACGTTGTGCTCGCCGGGAACGCCCAGTTCCACGTGGCCCAGATCCTCTCCTTTATATATTACGTCGAATGCCGGGAACGCGCCGTTCTCCCAGGTGACCTCTCCGTGGCTGTAGTCACAGGAGGGATCGTCACCGAAGGTTATGATCTCCTTGCCCTCAAGACCCTTCATGGCGTCCACCGTGTTGGGGTCGGAGCCGTTGTAGATCACGCAGGAGGACATCTCCGCGAAGTCGCGGAAGGATTTTTTGAGGTTCTCCAGAGTGTGGAAATATTCCATGTGGTCTCTGTCGATGTTGAGGATCAGGGCAGTGTCCGGGCTCAGGTCAAGGAAGGTGTCCTTGTATTCGCAGGCTTCCACCACCAGGGTCTCGCTGTTGCCCACGATGCCGTTGGTGCCGGTAAGGGGCAGCTTGCCGCCTATGACAGCCGAGGGATCGAAGCCGTTCTCCAGGAGGACCTGGGTCAGCATCGAGGTGGTAGTGGTCTTGCCGTGGGTGCCGCAGACGCCGATGCAGTCCTTGTACTTGCGGGTCACGTAGCCGAAGAGCTTGCTGCGCTCGAAGGTGGGGATGCCCTTTTCGCGGGAGGCCACCAGCTCCGGATTGTCCGGAAGCAGCGCTGCGGTGAACACCACCATGTCGGCTCCGTCCACGTTCTCGGCTTTCTGCCCGAGGACCACGGGGATACCCAGGGCGCGGATGCGCTTCAGGGTGTCGCTCTCGTTGTTGTCAGATCCCGTAAGGTAGTATCCCTTGTCGTGCAGGATCTCGGCCAGGGGGCACATTCCTGCGCCGCCGATTCCTATGAAATGTATGCGCTTGGCATTTTTTATCGCTTCATCAATAGTCATGATTAATCCTTTCCGGTGTTGGTCATATTCAACCGCATCTATTATATCATAATCGTTAATGCAATACAAATGCTGTAATGCTGCGGTCTCGTACGGACAATTAATACTTGCCTAAAGGCGTATATTATAGTATAATCATTGTTGCGTAAAGGTCTTAACGACCTTTTTTATTGCGGTTTTTACAGGATTTGAGATCATTAACAGGAGGAAAGAATGCGAGCTGAAAGGCGAAGAGAGATCGAAGCCCGGATGGAGAATGAGAGAGCAGCCAACAAGGCCAGGAGGAAGCACAGCGGCTTCTTCAGGCTCATTGCGCTTATCTTCATTCTGACAGGCGGGGCCTTCTTCTACTTCATTTTTAAACTGGATATTCTTCCCATGAAGTACCTGATCCCGGCGGTGGCTGTGGCTGCGCTCATCACCATCTTCAACGTCCCGGCTCTTCTGAGCTCCAGAGGACGCAAGGGGCGCAAAACATCCGCCACCATCATCACACTTCTCTGCTCGGTGGTATTTTGCTTCGGCATCTATTATCTGGGGACCACCTACGGCTTCCTCAGCAACATCACCCACGAGGAGATCCCTACAGAGGATTTCTACGTGCTGGTGAGAGCGGACCAGATGCCTGAATTCGACGAGAAGGCCAAGGATGAGGAGATAGAGGCTCAGGTAAAGGAGATACTGGACGGGACCACGGTGGGAGCATACCGCTCCAATGACCAGGTCTACGCTGAGGCCAGAGTTCTCCTGGAGGGGCTGGCGGACGTGGAGTTCGAATTCGACGATACCGTCCAGGATACGGTAGGGGCGCTGCTGGACTGGGATCATGATTCCATACTGCTGCCGGTGGCCACCTACGAAGCAATGAAAGGGGACGGAGGGATCCAGACCACCACAGGCATCCTTTACACCGTGAAGGTACCCATGCCCGCCAGGGAAGAGGGAGCCACAGGGGTGAACGTAAACAAGGAGCCCTTCAACGTATTCATCAGCGGCGTGGATGCCGACGGATACAGATCCGACGTGAACATCATCGCAACGGTGAATCCGGTATCCCACGAGGTGCTGCTCACATCCATACCCAGAGACAGCTACGTGATCCTGCCCGACATGACCTACAACAACGGAGATCCGGGCTACGACAAGCTGACCCACGCGGGAGTCTACGGAATAGACGAGCTCACGGCCACCATCGAGGAGACCTTCGGCATAGATGTCCACTACAACATGACAGTGAACTACAACGTGGTGGAGCATCTGGTGGACGCCATCGGCGGGATCGACGTTGAGTCCGAGTTCGAGTTCACCTTCGGAGAACCGCCTTACTGCCACTTCTCCAAGGGCTGGAACCACATGAACGGCGTGGCCGCCCTGCAGTTCGCAAGAGAGCGCAACGCTTTCATCGACGGCGACATGCAGAGGAACAAGAACCAGCAGCTGGTCATGGAGGCCATCATCAAGAAGCTGACCTCAGAGAAGACGATCCTTTCCAACTACAAGGCCATTCTGGACGCCGTAGGCGAGGATCTCAAGACCAGCATGTCCAGCGAGGAGATCACAGAGATGATCAAGGCGCAGCTCGCCACCATGCCTCAGTGGACCATCAACAAGTACTCCATTGAAGGTGACGTGGGCTACGACAGATGCTGGGCCCTGGGCGGCGGATACGCTTCCGTGGTCTATCTGGATGCAGACGACATCAACGGAGCCATCGAGGAGATCGCCAGAGCGACCCTGGGCGAGCCCAGACTTCCCGAGGAACCCTCGGGAGAAGGGGAACAGCAGGGCTGATCCCTTAAAAAGCAAAAAATATTTTGAGAAATACTTATTGACATTGAAAATGCTCAGATTTATAATCATATGGCAACTTTATGGTTATAATGACCAAAGCGTACGCCCGCTTTGAGTTTTTTGGTGTAAACGGAGGATGATCACATGAGAGTTAAAGTAACATTAGCTTGCACAGAGTGCAAACAGAGAAACTACAACACTATGAAGAATAAGAAGAACGATCCCGATCGTATCGAACTTATGAAGTATTGCAGATTCTGCAAGAAGGAAACTCTTCACAGAGAGACAAAATAGGGAGAACCGAAATGGCTACTAAGAAAGAAGAAAAGTAGTCCGGATTCAAGGAATATTTCCGCGGCGTAAGGACAGAGTTAAAGAAGGTCGTCTGGCCCACACGCAAGGAAGTCGTTTCCTACACAGCTGTGGTCATCGCGGTCTGCTGCGCTTTCGCTTTGATGTTCTGGCTCATCGATACCGGAGTACTGGCTGCACTCAGAGCAGTACTCGGAATCACCATGAACTAGGCTTGAGACAAACGTTAGATATATAAAGGAACGAAAATGGCAGATTTTGAGAACAAGAGCGTTTCCCCTCTTGAAGGCGAAGGCTTAAGAGGAGACGGCCAGGCCAGATGGTATGTTGTCCACACCTATTCGGGCCACGAAAACAAAGTAAAAGTTAATATCGAAAAGATGGTCGAGAACCGCAACATGCAGAATCTTGTTCAGGAAGTCGTCGTTCCCACTGAGGACATTGTCGAGATCAAAGACAGTCAGAGAAAGATCAAGACCAAGAAGATGTTCCCCGGTTATGTGATCATCAAAATGATAGTGACCAACGAATCCTGGTATCTGGTGAGAAACACCCAGGGCGTGACAGGATTCGTGGGACACGGCTCCGAACCCATTCCCCTTACCGATGAGGAAGTGGCCAGAATGGGTATCGAGAAGGTCCACATCGAGTTGGACGTGAAGATCGGCGAGACAGTACGCGTCGTCAACGGTCCCTTCGAAAGCTTTATGGGCACGGTAGAAGAGATCGACAAGGAGAAGCAGGTACTTGTAGTCAAGATCTCCATGTTTGGCAGAGACACTCCGGTTGAGCTTGAATTCGCTCAGGTGGAGAAAGTCTACAGATAAATCTACAGAAAGGAGAATCAAATGGCGAAAAAGGTTGAAGGCTACATTAAACTTCAGATCGCAGCAGGCGCAGCCACTCCGGCACCCCCTGTAGGTCCCGCATTAGGACAGCATGGTGTTAACATCATGGACTTCTGCAAGCAGTTTAATGCTAAGACACAAGATCAACCCGGCATGGTCATTCCTGTAGTCATCACGGTGTATGCTGACAGATCATTCAGCTTCATCACGAAGACTCCCCCCGCGGCAGTCCTCATCAAGAAGGCAGCAGGTATCGACACAGCATCCGGTGAGCCCAACAAGAAGAAAGTGGCTTCCATCACGATGGCTCAGGTCGAGGAGATCGCAAAGACAAAGATGCCTGACCTTAACGCGGCTAACCTTGACAGTGCTATCAGCATGGTAAAGGGCACCGCAAGATCAATGGGTATCACAGTAACAGAGTAAGAGTTGGGAGACGAAAGTCGCTAGTACCACAAGGAGGAAAACGAAATGCCAAAGAGAGGCAAGAATTACAAAGCTGCTCTCGGAAAGTACGACAAGACACAGACATATGAGATGGCTGAGGCCCTCAAGAACGTCTGCGAGATCGCGGGAGCAAAATTCGACGAGACCGTAGAGGTCCACATCAAACTGGGTGTCGACGGCAGACACGCTGACCAGCAGGTAAGAGGAGCTGTTGTTCTTCCTAACGGAACAGGTAAGACCAAGAGAGTCCTGGTATTCGCCAAGGGCCCCAAGGCTCAGGAAGCTGAAGCAGCTGGCGCAGATTACGTAGGAGCCGAGGAAATGGCCCAGAGGATCCAGTCTGAAGGCTGGTTCGATTTCGACGCAGTAGTAGCAACACCGGATATGATGGGAGTTGTTGGAAGATTAGGTAAGCTTTTAGGACCCAAGGGTCTTATGCCGAACCCCAAGTCCGGCACGGTCACAATGGACGTTGAGAAAGCGCTCCACGAGATCAAGGCCGGTAAAGTTGAGTACAGACTTGACAAGCAGAACATCATCCACACATCCATCGGCAAGGTAAGCTTCGGACCCGAGAAGCTTCTGGAAAACATGAACACTCTCATGGAAGCAGTTGTCAAGGCTAAGCCCGCAGCTGCCAAGGGACAGTATCTCAAGAGCGTTACAGTTGCCAGCACAATGGGCCCCGGAGTCAAAGTTAACCCGGCGCTGATACAGTTCTAAAAAAGAAAACACAACCTAAGACAGCAGGTGCGAAAGCTTAATTTCCTGCCGAGGTACAATATAAAAATATTGGCCTCGTTTAACGAGGCTTTTTTATGGAGTACCTTAACCATCCGCCTGTGATCTTTTGATCCGGACGGAAGAAAGGAGAAAACATTAATGTCAGTAGAAGCTAAACAGGCTAAACAGATCATCATCGACGAGATCAAGGAAAAGCTGAACGGAGCTCAGTCTGCAGTAGTCATCGACTACATGGGAACAACAGTTGCTGAGGCAGACGCCATGAGAAAAGAGCTCAGAGAGGCCAACGTTGACTACACGGTATACAAGAACACCCTTATCAAGAGAGCTATCGAAGGTACAGAATTCGAACCTCTGAAGGACATCCTTGAAGGACCCACAGCCATCGCGATCTCAAAGGAAGATGCCACAGCCCCCGCAAGGATCCTCAAGGGAGTCTTCGATCGTTACAAGAAGATGTCCTTCAAGGCCGGCGTCGTGGAAGGCAACTTCTATGATCAGGAAGCGATCAAGGAGATCGCAAGCATTCCGTCAAGAGACGTACTTATCGCCAAGTTCATGGGTTCAATCCAGAGCCCGGTATCCAAACTGGTGAGAACATTCCAGGCTATCGCAGACGACAAGCAGGAAGCATAATCAATCAATAGAATTCAGATCAAAATCATAGAACCATTCAGAAAGGAAAAAACAATGGATAAAATGCAGATCATCGAAGCCATCAAGAATATGACAGTGCTCGAGTTAAATGAATTAGTTAAAGCTTGTGAAGAGGAATTCGGCGTTTCCGCAGCTGCTCCCGTAGCAGTAGTCGGACCTGCAGGTGCAGGCGCTGAGGTTGAAGAGCAGACAGAGTTCACAGTAGTTCTCAACGCTATCGGCGCAGAGAAGATCAAGGTCATCAAGGTCGTCAGAGAGATCACCGGTCTTGGACTTAAGGAAGCTAAGGAACTCGTTGACGGAGCTCCCTCCAACGTTAAGGAAGGAATCGAGAAGGCAGAGGCAGAGGCTATCAAGGCTCAGCTCGAGGAAGTCGGCGCAGAAGTCGTTCTCAAATAATTCCACGGAACAAAAAATCTCAAAGGACTTTGCACCAGGGTGCAGAGTCCTTTTTTGTGCCATATTGCAAAGAATCCACGCGGGGACTATAATCTAACCATAAAAGTATCGATCGAGAGGTTCAGTCATGAAGAAGAGGATGTTCGAAATAATCCAGATAGGGCAGGAGCACGACAAGGTCAGCCGCGGCTTTGACTATTTCATTATCGCGAATATCATCCTGAACATACTGGTGGTGATACTGGACACCTTCGAGGAGCTTTCGGAGTACAACACTCTCTTCAGATGGATCGAGATCGTGACCACCTTCATATTCCTCATCGAGTACATCCTGAGGATATGGACGGCGGATCTGCTCTATCCCAAGCTGAGCAGGGGCAAGGCGGTGCTCCGGTTCATCAGGTCCTTCGACGGAGTGGTGGACCTCTTCACCATCATCCCGGTGTTCTTCCTTTCGGGCGCCGTGGCTTTCAGGATGCTGAGGGTGGTCAGGATACTGCACCTCTTCAGGATCAACGCGCGCTATGACTCCTTCCACGCGATCATTGGCATCATCTACGAGAAGCGCAAGCAACTGCTGTCCTCGCTTTTCATCATATTCATACTGATGCTGGCCTCCAGCATCTGCATGTACAGCGCGGAGCACGCCGCCCAGCCGGAGGTCTTCAAGAACGCCTTCTCCGGATTCTGGTGGAGCGTGACCACCATCCTCACCATAGGTTACGGCGACATCTACCCGGTGACCACTGCGGGAACCATAATAGCCATCATCATGTCCTTCCTGGGCGTGGGAGCGGTGGCCATCCCCACAGGTATCATCAGCGCGGGATTCGTGGAGCAGTACGATAAGGAAAAGAACTCCGTCAAGCGCTTCAACGACATCAAGGAGATCGGAGAGATCGTGGTGGGCAAGAGAAGCGACATGAGGGGCAAGACCATCAGAGAGATCCAGAGTGAATACGACATGAACGTGTATCTGGTGATCCGCGATGAGCTCTCGGCCATTCCCGAAAGCAGCCTCAAGATCCAGCAGGGCGACATACTGATCGTCAGGTCGGACAAGGTGGTGAAGAGCAGGAAGGAACCGCAGCCCGCACCCAAGAAGCAGGAAGCAGAATAAAATAATATCGGAATACGACACCGGTCCGCAGCGGGGCCGGTGTTTTTTGTTGTGCGGAAGCCGGGGGGTGTGATTTTTTGATGCTTTTTTGCAAAAAAAGTTCTTGCATTATTGACAGCAAAGGGATATACTATTAAACTGCCATAAAAATTAGAATGCCTTTTTATGCGCTCCAGTAAATAGCGCATCGGAGGCATGGATCCAGTTAAAGACATAAGGAGTGATGGAAAATGCCGAGACCTATAAAAGTAGGTAGAAAAGAGCGTATGACATTCGCTAAGATCAATGAAGTCTGCGAGATGCCGAACCTCATTCAGATCCAGACGGATTCTTACAAGTGGTTCGTGGAAGAAGGACTGAAGGAAGTCTTTGAAGACGTTTCCCCCATAAAGGACTTCTCCGGAAATCTCGTGCTTGAGTTCATTGACTATACTCTTTCGGATAAGCCCAAGTATCCCAAGGAAGAGTGCAAGGACAGGGATGTAACATACGCAGCTCCGCTTAAAGTAAGAGTAAGACTCATCAACCGCGAGACCGGTGAGGTGAAGGAACAGGAAGTCTTCATGGGTGATTTCCCCCTGATGACTGAGAGAGGAACCTTCATTTACAACGGTGCTGAGCGTGTAGTCGTAACGCAGCTGGTGCGTTCCCCCGGACCGTACTACTCAGTGGAGACAGATAAGTCGAACAACAAGCTTTTCTCGACCCAGATAATACCCAACAGGGGAGCCTGGATCGAATACGAGACCGATTCCAACGGAGTGCTTTCCGTAAGAGTCGACCGTACCAGAAAGCAGCCCGTCACCACACTTCTGAGAGCCATCGGCCTTGGTTCTGATCAGGAGATCATCGAAGTCTTCGGAAACGATGAGAGACTTCAGGCGACCCTTGAGAAGGACACCACCAAGGACTACGAAGAAGGCATCAAGGAAATATACAAGAAGATAAGACCGGCTGAACCTCCCACGATCGAGAGCGCAAGGCAGGCGTTCAACGCCATGTTCTACGACCCCAAGCGTTACGATCTGGCCAAGGTAGGCAGATACAAATACAACAAGAAGCTGGGACTTTCCAACCGTCTTACAGGCGGCAAGCTCATGGAAGACGTTGTGGCTCCCGAGCCCGGCGAGATCCTCTACGAGGCGGGAACGGTGCTTGACCGCGCCATGGCCACCCGCATCGAGAACTCCGGCGTGGAGTATGTAATGGCATGCGCCATGGAGAAGGAGAAGGAAGGACAGACCACAAAGGTCATCGGTTCCAGATTCGTTGACATCAAGGCCTATGCCGAGGAATACGAACCCCAGTACAAGGACGTTGACTACGATTCACTGAAGCTCGGGGACAAGGTGTTCTATCCCGTGCTCCACGAGATCTTCGAGAAGGCTTCCAACGAGGAAGAACTCAAGGAGATGCTGGTGGACAGGAAGAACGAGCTGAGCCCGAAGCACATCATCAATGAGGACATCATCGCTTCCGTAAGCTACCTGATCAACCTTAACTACGGGATCGGCAGCGTGGACGATATCGACCACCTTGGAAACAGAAGACTGAGAACTGTAGGAGAACTTCTCCAGAACCAGTTCAGGATCGGTCTGTCTAGGATGGAGAGAGTCATCCGCGAGAGAATGATGACTCAGGACATCGACGTCACCACACCCCAGGCTCTGATGAACATCAGACCTGTGACCGCAGCTGTCAAGGAGTTCTTCGGTTCATCCCAGCTGTCACAGTTCATGGACCAGAACAATCCTCTTGCAGAACTCACTCACATGAGAAGACTGTCGGCACTTGGACCCGGCGGACTTTCCAGAGAGAGAGCGGGATTCGAGGTCAGAGACGTCCACCACTCCCACTATGGAAGAATGTGTCCCATCGAGACTCCTGAAGGTCCCAACATCGGACTTATCGGATCGCTCACCACATATGGCATCATCAACAAGTACGGCTTCATCGAGACCCCCTACAGGATCGTGAAGGACGGAGTCGTTACGGATGAGATCAGATACATCACTGCTGACGAGGAAGAGATGTGCGTCATCGCAGCAGCCAAC
>JAEEGH010032417.1_pt1 | contig 10051 bp, 11 predicted proteins | sample 9134181 | NCBI WGS metagenome assembly JAEEGH01 (sample SAMN16246544, study PRJNA631951) | gut metagenome | biome: gut microbiome; feature: rumen; material: DP-attached | host: Bos | place: Iran: Karaj | collected 2018-10 | reverse complement strand
TTTTCCTTATTTTGTTGTTCTAATTTCATATTTTATAAGGATAAACTACCTCTTTAAATATCCTCACAGTTCTTAATTTAGGAGCTGTCTAAGATTTAACCATCCAACTAAAATTTATAGAGAACCAAAATATTTATGCTCAAAATTATTGTCAATATTAACAGACACGGAGTATGAAGTTATAAATCTTTATTTTGGATTATCAGATGATAATCCCAAAAACTATGAAGAGATAAGTAATATTATGAATTTGAACAAAAAGGTTGTATCAAGATTGATCCGTAACTCTCTTAGAAAGATGCGAAATCCTAGAAATTATTATCAACTGTTCATAAAATACACAAATTTCGCCAGCGAAATTTTTGACTAGTGAAAAAGAATTGATTTTAATTCATTGAAAAATTGACTTTTTTAATTTATCTGTTATTAATATGACTGTTCATTTTTATATGTTAAGGTGTACTCATGGTATTTAAAAATTTATTAACTTATTCATTTATGGCTTTAATGTTAGTATATGTCAGTGGTTGTCAATCAGATGAAGAAAAGAAAAAGGAAGAAAGAAAAATTCAAGGAAGGCTTAATGCTAGCATTGAAAAGGCAAGTATGGACATCATGGCTCTGGATAATGCTCTTGGCATGTATAAGCTTGATAATCATAGTTTTCCGACAACCGAGCATGGACTAGATGCACTGATTAACAAGCCTACCTCGTCACCCGAGCTGAAGAACTATCGCAAGGACGGATATGTAAAGGCTCTTCCTCAGGATCCGTGGGGTAATGAATACATTTATGTCATACCCGGTAAGCATAATCCAAATAAATATGACTTATTTTCTAAAGGTCCTGATGGTAAAGCTGATACTGAGGATGATATCGGTAATTGGAGATAACCAAATAGTTCGAAAAGGTATAGTTATGATAATTAAAAATCTATTAACTTATTCTCTCATTCCTCTTATGATTCTTACTTTATCAGGTTGTGAGTCTGATGAAGATAAATCTTCAAAACAAGAAATCCAAGAATTAAAGGAAGAAGTAAAAACACTTAACAATCAGTTAGCTGATAAAAATAATGCTGAATTAGAAAAAGAACGTAGAAGAAAAGCTCGGTATGAAAAGTTACAAAAACAAGCGGAACAATATCGCATACAATTAGAAGAAACAAAATAAATTTTATAATTTAAAAAGTAACTTAAAATTAAAAGACGTGTAATACACGTCTTTTTTATTTATAAATATAAAATTTTTTATTATTTATATTATTTTGCTAACTATTATCTTTATTTCAGAATGCTTGTTTATTATTTATTAATATATTATATAATATATATTAATAAAGGTTTTATAAAGTGTATTCATGGAAAGTAAAGAATCAAGAACAATAGAACAAATATCAAGATGTGCAGGAGATAAATTACTCACAGCTCTTCACAATCCTAAAACTATTGAAATTATGCTCAATCCTGACGGTTCTTTATGGGTTGAAAGATTAGGTCAAAACAGCGTTCGTATTGGCGAATTAAGTCAGGCTATGGCTCTTGCTTTAATGCAACATACCGCTGGATATTATTCAAAAGAGTTAAACTCTGATAATCCAATTCTTGAATGTGAATTTCCTATTGACGGTTCTCGCTTTGCTGGTCTTATTCCTCCAGTCGTTTCAAAGCCTACTTTTACAATTAGAAAAAAGGCTATTTCAATTTTTTCGTTAGAACAATATCTTGAAAATTCAATTATTACAGAACGTCAGTATCAGGTAATTTGCAAATCAATTTCTTCACATAAAAACATTCTTGTCATTGGTGGCACAGGCTCAGGAAAAACTACTCTTATAAACGCAATAATTCAAAAAATGGTTGAGTTAAAACCTGAAGAACGCCCTGTAATTATTGAAGATACGGGCGAGATTCAATGTTCTGCTATCAATGCAGTTCAGCTGCATACAACATCAAAAGTTTCAATGACAGATCTTCTTAAAACAACTTTAAGACTCAGACCTGACAGAATTCTTGTCGGTGAGGTAAGAGGGCAGGAGGCTTTAGATTTGCTGATGGCTTGGAATACGGGACATCCCGGAGGAGCTGCAACTCTTCATGCTAACGATGCCAAATCAGGTTTAGACAGATTATCTACATTGATAACTATGTCCGATCATGCACCAGATCAAATTGAAAAGTTAATTGCGGAAGCTGTGAATGTTGTTGTGTGCATTGTGAGAACTTCAGCAGGAAGAATTGTAAAAGAAATTATATCTGTAGATGGATACGATTCATCTTCTAAAGAATATTTAACAACTGTTTTATCTTAACAATAAGGAAATATGATGAAAATTTTAAATTTTTTCAAATCAAACATTAGTAACATTTTCACTCTTGCTTTGTGCATCTGTATTGCAATGCTGCCTGAAATTGCTAACGCTTCTTCTACTGGTATGCCGTATGAAGGAGCTTTAGAAAAATTAAAGAACAGTTTAACGGGTCCCGTTGCCCAAACTGTTGCAATCGTAGGTATTGTAGCTTCAGGTGCTACTTTGATTTTCGGTGGTGAAATCTCAGGATTCTTAAAATCTGTTGTTTATCTGATTCTTGTTTGCTCTCTATTGGTTGCTGGAACTAAAGTCATTAGCGTTTTCAGTGATTCGACTTCAGGAGCAAACATAGCTTTTAATTCAGTTCAGGTTATTGATAACAGCCATCAATTCATATCTGATAAAAACATCTAATTTATTTCGGAGATATGCAATGAGAACAGTACCGATTCATAGATCACTTAATCGAGTTAATACGTTCATGGGTGGTGACAGAGAAATTGTCATGTGTTCAGCTCTTATTGCATTTGTATCCGTTTTCTTCGGTCAGTCATTACTTAGTGCTGTTTTAGGAATTAGCTTCTGGTTAATTGTACTGACCGTTGCCAGACAGGTTAATAAGGCGGATCCAATGATGCGTAAGGTTTACATTTCAAACTTGCGTTTCCGTCAGGGATATTTTCCGCCTTTATCTCATATTAGACATCAGGAGAACTTTAGTACCTTTCGCCAGAATTTCAAGATTGGGTTCAAATCATCAGGCTTTGGATATAAGTGATGAATTTAGAATCTTTAATTGTTGTCTGGCTAGTTCTTTTTATGGGATTTATGGCTTGTTGTCTTGCATTAGTGTTCGTTGTTTTAAATAAAATAGATAAAGGTTGAGCATGGATATTATTCTTATTGTTACGGTTATCGTCTGCATTGTCGGGTTAATCGCAACGCTGCTCTTCATAGATTCAATTCAAAATCTATTATCAAAGAAAAAATTTTTTACCTCAGTAAAAAACCGTTCTGGCTTCGCTGATATTCTCAATTTGGCAGCTGAAATTGAAGATGGAATAATCATCTGCAAAGACGGCAGTCTTATAGCCTGTTACGAATACTTTACCCCGGATACAGCCTCTTCGTCAGATGAGGAGCAGGAGCAGCTTTCATCTTATATCAATATGGCTATTAAGGATCTTGGGGCAGGGTATATCATTTACACGGATATGATGCGTATCAGCACAGAGTCATATTCATCACCTGAAGCTTCAGCCTTTCCGGATCAGGTATCTGCACTTATAGATTTAGAAAGAAGAAAGTTTTTTGAAGAACAGGATCAGGTTTTTCAAGGTCATTCTATTCTTACGGTTGTATGGGTTCCGCCTACATTATCGCAGCAGAAAATTCAGGATTTAATGTTTGTGGATACATCTAAGAATAAAAAGAATTCTGCATCACAAACTGATTTAACAAATAATCTGATCAATAAATTTAAAGATAACCTGTTCAGGTTAGAGCAAAAGCTGTCAGTTCCTTTTACTTTACAGCGATTAGGTACAGTTGTCAGAACAGTGCCTAGTTCAGATGGAAGCGAGCAGTTCCCGATTCGGTTTGACACACTTTTAGAATATCTAAATTTCTGTATTACTGGCAAGCAACAGCAAATCAGACAGCCCAGCACTTTGATGTATTTGGATCAGCTTATCGGCTCTCATGATTTTTTTGCTGCCATAACGCCAAAACTTGATGATATGTTTATTGGTGTAATAAACATAGAAGGTTTTCCTGCTGATTCAACACCGGGTATTTTAAACATTCTTACTGAACTTAACTGTGAGTATCGATGGAGCAGTCGCTTTGTCTTCATGGATGAGTATCAGTCTATTGCGATAATGGATAAATTCCGCAAGAAATGGAAACAGAAAGTCCGGGGATTTTTCGATCAGCTTTTCAATACAAATTCCGGCAGAGTAGATACTGACGCTTTATCAATGATGGAAGATTCAGAGCAGGCGATTGATGAAGTTAAGTCTCAGTATGTTTCTTCGGGCTTATATACAAGTGTAGTTGTACTTTACAACACTGATAAAGAAATACTTTCTGAAGACCTGAAGTATGTTCAGCGAATGATAATGAAACAGGGATTTGGAGCCAGAATCGAAACAATCAATTCAACATCAGCTTACATTGATTCTATTCCCGGTCACTACTTTAATCTTCGTCAGCCGATTATGCACACGCTTAACTTTGCTGACATGATTCCAACTAATACCATTTGGACAGGCTCAGATAAATGTCCTAATCCGATGTATCCAGAAAACTCACCAGCATTGATGTACTGTGTGACAAATGGCTCAACACCTTTCAGATTGAATCTTCATGTTAGAGATTTAGGACACACTCTTATTTTCGGTCCGACAGGTTCAGGAAAATCAACTCTTCTAGCAACTATCGCTGCCCAGTTCCGCAGATATGAAGGGATGCACATATACGCTTTCGACAAAGGTATGAGTATGTATCCGCTAACTAAAGCTACCGGGGGACAGCATTTTGCTCTTGGTGGTAGTGATGAATCTCAGCTTAATTTCTGTCCTTTACAATATCTTGAAACTTCATCCGACAGAGCTTGGGCTGCTGGATGGATTGAAGATATTTTAAATCTGAATAATTTGTCATTATCTCCTGAGCAGCGTAATGCCATAGCGGATGCTATTGAGTCCATGTATTCAACAGGATCAAGGACACTTACAGATTTTTCAAATATCGTTCAGGACAACGAAATCAGAAACACATTAAAACCTTACACAATCTCAGGTTTACTTGGAAAACTTTTAGATGCTTCAGAAGATCATCTGAATTTTTCAGATTTCTGTACCTTTGAAATTGAAGATTTAATGAATCTCAATACAAAGTATTCTCTTCCTGTTCTTCTGTATCTGTTCAGAAGAATTGAAAGAAATCTGAAAGGACAGCCTTCAATTATTATTCTTGATGAAGCATGGTTAATGCTAAGTAATGATGTTTTTAAGGAAAAAATCAGAGAGTGGCTCAAAGTTTTAAGAAAGGCTAATTGTGCTGTAATAATGGCAACTCAGTCTTTATCCGATGCTGCAAATTCAGGAATCCTTGATGTAATTACTGAATCAACAGCAACAAAAATCTTTTTGGCAAACATCTATGCAAAAGAAGAAAACAATGCAGCCCTGTATAAATCAATGGGACTTAACTCCCGTCAAATCCAAATAATTTCTTCAATGATCCCTAAACGCCAATATTACTTTGTTTCAGAAGAGGGCAGGAGGCTCTTTGAACTTGCATTAGGCAAGATCACACTGTCTTTTGTCGGAGCTTCTGATAAAGATTCAATTATCAGAATTAAAGAACTGGAAAGAGATTATGGAAGCGAATGGGTTTCCTACTGGCTGGCGGAGAGAAATATAGATCTAGGAGAATTGTATGAAGCAAGATAATGAACAGATTGAAAAAACTAATTATGAAACATCAGGTGCAGATCCTTTTATATCTGCTAAACGTCAGTGGAACGATTACATTGCATCAAATATAGCAGGGCAAAAACTGCTCTATGCACTAACAGCCTTATCACTACTAATTGCTTTGATATGTGCAACCGGAATGGTTTACAACTCACTGAAAAGCAAATACATACCTTATGTTATTGAGGTAGATAAATTAGGTCATGTTGCCTCAGCCAGCGGACCCCTTGAAGTTTCATCCTTCAGAAATGAGAGAGTAATCAGATCAGTCCTTGCATCATTTATCGAAGATTCTCGAAGTGTAACTCCTGATTTAACTGTTCAGGCAAATATGATTCGCCGTCTCTACAACAAACTTAATTCAAGCGATCCGGCAATCATTGAAATGAACAGATACCTCAATTCAGACTCACCAACAAATCCATTCAAACGCTCAGAGAAAGAGATGGTCAGTGTAGAAATCACTTCCGTTCTACAGCAGTCTGAAACTACTTACTATGTTGAGTGGGATGAGCATATAAGAGAGCGTTCAGGAAAAGAAAAATCAGTGTTACACATGAAAGCACTTATCACAATTTACATAGTAGATCCTACTAATTTTACCGAGCAAATGATTCGTGATAACCCGGCAGGAATTTATATTCAGAATTTCAGCTGGCAGGAAATCACCGCTTAATCGAAGAGGAATATATGAAAACAAATTTGAAAAAGATTTTTTGTGCTGTTCTATTTGCTGTACCCATGACTGTATTTGCCACTCCTGAAGTAACTATTGCATCTGATACTGACGGTACGGGTAATTCATCAACGAAAGATGTAAAAGCAAAAACTAAACCTTATTCTGCTGATGCTTCATCCTATGAAGAAAAATATTTTTCTGGTAAAGACTATCAGTTATCGCAACTTGAAAGAGAAGCATTGAAAATATCGAATGATTTTAAAAACCGCTCTGCTCAATCAAAGCCGATTGCAGGAAAAGCTGGTGAAATTATTTATGTTTATGGTTCTCAGTCTCTTGATATCGTCTGTGCTGTTCTTCAGGTATGTGATATAGCGTTACAGCCGGGTGAGCAAATTAATACACTTCATCTTGGAGATTCAAGTCGCTGGTATTTAGAGCCAGCAGTTACAGGCTCAGGCTCAGACGAAATTCAGCACATAATTGTTAAACCTCTTGATGTCGGATTAAAAACAAGCCTTGTTGTTACAACTAATCGCAGAACTTATCACATGAATTTAGGTTCTCACAAAACTCAGTTCATGCCTCTTGTGTCTTTCACATATCCTGATGAAATACAGAACAAGTTTTTAAGGCTTAAAAACTATCAGGATTCTGTTAGCAGTTCTAAGGTACTTCCTGACACTGGTGAATCAATCGAAAATCTTGATTTTGACTACACGATAGATTCAAACGGGCAATCATGGACTCCAGTCAGAGTTTATAACAATGGTCGTCAGACTGTTATTGAATTACCTTCAAATGTTTCATCAGGTGAAATACCTACATTTACAGTTCAGGATGCAGCAACTGAAGAAAATGTAATGGTCAATTATCGCTACATAGGTAACAAATTCATTGTTGATTCTCTGTTCAGACGTGCTGTTCTCATTGTGGGTGTAGGCTCTAATCAGCAAAAAGTGACAATTACAAAGAAATAAAAGGACGTAGAGAATCATGAAATTTATTAACAAAAATTGTGAATTGTTCTTGTCATTCATTGTGGCTCTAGGTCTTACAGGATGCGTTACAAAGCAGACAGTAGAATCTGGAAGTTTCTATACATCTGAAATATCACAGTCCAGAATTGCATCAATAGCTTCAGATTCCGCTGAATTTCTAGCATGGAAATACCCAGCAGCCAAAACAAATTTTGATTTTGCTCCTTCCAATGATTATTTCGGAACTGTTCTCAGAGACAGGCTTCGCACTCATGGATTTAAGGTATCAGAGAATACAGGCTCGGGTTCTCGCACAAAATACATAACTGATAACGATAGTAGTGCAGGGTATATCAGAGTGATTCTATACGTTGATAACATAACTTATGCGAAAAATTACTCGGTTAATCAAAATGGAAGGGATCTGAAATGGACTTCCGTAAAAAACACTGGAGCAGGTAAGTAATGGCTAATCCTGAAGACAATCCGCAGAGTGAATCCGGCTCAGTTTTTACAAACAGTAAAGTCATTTTCATAATTGGCTTGGTGCTGATTATTTTTATCATTTTTATTCTGATGAATGCTGTGATGCAGCCCGAACGCAAACAACAGCAGGAAAATCAAACCTTAAAGAAAGTTTCATCGGCTACAAATGATGCTTCTAAAATTATTGGTGACAGAGTTGCAGGGCTGACAACAGCTCAAAAACCTGTAATACCCTCAAATGCAGGAATTTCAGGTGAAGAAAGCAAACCTGAAGAATCTGTCAAAGAAGAAAAAAAGGAAGAACCAAAGCAGGAAAGATTTAAACCTCTTGAGCCTAAAAAGTTTAATTTAGAAGCTCCGCCAAAGGTTGATGATGTAGATCGTCAAATGGAACAAATGGAGTCAAATCAGATAAGACAAATAAAAATTGAGAACTTCAAACAGGCGGTTTCCAGCAGAACAAAAACGGACTTTAAGCCTCTAGAAGCTCATGCAAATGTCAGTTCTGGTAGAGATTCAATTTCTTCAGAAAGAGAAAGACTTCAGCAGTTACGAAACGGTGGAGCTGATGATTTGTTCAATCAGAGAATGGCACAGCTTCAAATGAGAAGTGGTGCTATGTCTTCAATGTCTGAAAATGCACTTGCTTCAGCCACTACGGGAAATAACAGAACTGTAACCGAGTTTGAGAGCAGAACTCCGGATCCTTCACACTGGATATTGCAGTCTCAAGTTTTAAGACCTGCAAAGTATTCTATTCTTACAGGAACAGTTATCCCTGCTACTCTTGTAACAGGGATCAATTCAGATTTACCAGGTCAGGTAACAGCTCAAGTTAGCCAGAATGTTTATGACACCGCAAGAGGTAAGTATTTACTGATTCCTCAGGGAGCAAGGCTCATTGGTGCGTATAGCAGCAATGTCTTATATGGTCAGGAAAGATTACTCCTGAGCTGGAGAAGAATTATTTTTCCTGATGGAAGAAGTCTGGATATAGGAAGTATGCCAGCTACGGATCAGGCTGGTTATTCAGGAATGAACGACGAGGTAAATAATCATTATATTCGTCTTTTCGGTTCTTCATTAATGCTTTCTGTAATTTCTGCTGGTGCTGCATGGGCTTCAGACCGTACATCTAACAACTATGATTCTAAATCATTTTCTAATGAATTTGCTTCATCCGCAGGCTCACAGTTAAGCCAAACTTCATCTGAACTTATCAGAAAAAATATGAATATAGCACCAACACTGACTATCAGACCGGGATACAGACTGAATGTTATGGTCACTAAAGATATATCAGTAACAGGTGTATATCACGACTATCAATACTAATTTTCAGGATTAATTATGAATAAGTTTAAAAGATTCTTTTTAGCATCCTCTATGAGTATGTGCTTCTCTTCATCAATTTTGGCAGGAGGTATTCCTGTCATAGATCCGTCAATGATTACTAACGACACTCAGAACTGGATTCAGGACACAATGACTGAATTGCAACATCACATTGAAAGTTATGAAACGCTCATAAATCAATATGAAACAATGTATAACCAGTACAACTATATTCAAAATCAATATAAAGGTTTAGTTGATACTTTCAAAAATATACACAATCCACAGGATATGTTAAATGCGTACAAACACGCTGTTTCGATGTATCAGAATACAGTCAATGCTTACAACAATTTTGCAACTACAACAAATCAGAATTTCGCAAATCTATGTGAAAAACACTTAACCAGTCAAACTATAGGTGGATCTGCTTGTTCAGCTGAAGTTGAAGCTTTTTTAAAAGAAATGAACGAAGCTAACGAAGCTGCCAAAAAAGACAGTGATCCTTCTATCGAAGGTTCAACAGCACAGCAAATGATGAAAACTACAGACGATGTAAATAAATTTCTTGATGAAGTAGAAAAAAGAGGAAAGTTAAATCCTAATCAGGATGCCAAAGAGGGACAACTCCTTACAGACTTAAGATCATCAACAATGCTGATGAATAAGCAACTTGTAACCGTTGCACAACAACAGGTTAAAACTACTGAAGAATTACAGAAGATGAATAAAAAAATGGATGAAGATAAAGCCTTGAAATTGTTAAAAGAAACTAAA
>JAEEGH010032415.1_pt1 | contig 10052 bp, 9 predicted proteins | sample 9134181 | NCBI WGS metagenome assembly JAEEGH01 (sample SAMN16246544, study PRJNA631951) | gut metagenome | biome: gut microbiome; feature: rumen; material: DP-attached | host: Bos | place: Iran: Karaj | collected 2018-10 | reverse complement strand
ATGATGTCATCCGCGCCGTGGTGGGCCGCCATGCGCATACGGCGGATATCGCCCTCAAAGCGGCGGGAAGCGATCTCAGTCGTGATGACGGGACCGGGCTGCGGATCAATATCGCCGAAGTAGTGGGCGGGGGGCAGGGGGACGGAGCGCTTCAAGGGCTCTGTCGCATCCTGATACTCAAACGGTCCCATTTTGAGACCGGGGACCGGCTTGCGCCAAGTCCAGCCCCTGCGGCGGGGACGGTACTTATCAAGATCCTTCAGGATCTCGGCTACGTTGATGGGTGCATCGGGGGTAAGTTTATAGTCGCTCATCAGTCGTTACCTCCCTTGAAAAGATCAGCTGCGTCATCCCAGAGCTCGCCGTTTACGAGTTTAAGACCAGCGGGACGGATCTCCATGCCCTTTGCCTTGGCAAGGCGGTAAACCACGTTGCCCGCGCCGTAGCACATGAGGCTGCGCTCAACACATCCTTCTACGATTGCCTTCGCCTCGATAGAGGAGAAGCCCATGCGGAGAAGGACACTCCTCTCGATAGCGGGGGAGGTGTACTCCCTGCCCATCTCGAGAAGCGGATCGACGAGCTTGTTTGCAAGCTCCCAGAAGCGCTGCTCCAGCTCGGCATCCGAAAGATCCTTCAGATGTTCATGGCGATCTTTGAAATCGTCGTCACGTTTCATAATTGATTTTCCTCCGTGTGTGTAAGGTTGTTCAAAGTGAAGCGACAGCGTCGCGGACAAACTTTTCGTCGGTATTGGTCTCCTCGATAAGGAACTCGATATCCTCATCGGTGAGCTCATCCTTATGGGAGCCGACAGCCCTCTTTATCCTGGACTTACGCATATGATCGAGATCGAGGTCAGTCACGCGGATAAGCGAGGGATGCGCGGGAAGGATGATGTTCTTGCCGGGGATCTCGTCCTTCGGATCGCCGAAATGGATGTCGATACCATTCTGACGCGCGAACGAAAGCTGGGGATTCAGATGCTTGCCGGCGCCGGTGTATTCGGTCTCCTGCACGACGATGCACTGATCCTGATCCATATCCTGCGCAAGGCAGAACGCCGCGGCAAGCGAGGTGTTGCCGGCGGGACCCTTTTCAAGACCTTCAAGAGAAGCAAGGCACTCTGTGATATAGAAGACGCTGCCCTGTGTTACGGTAACGTACCTGTCCATGTAACGGAGAGGACGCGCTGCGCTCCTCGGAACGTCGGAATGGTCGGGATTTACGGAATAGGGCACGCCGAATCCGGTATGACCGGTGGTGAAGCTCTTTTTATTGAACTGGTTGTCGCTAGCCATATGGAGCCCGGAGAGGTTGACCGAAGCGGCGATGACCTTCGCATTGCAGCCCGCCTTGCGGAGTCCCCTCGCGGTACCGGTGAGGTTGCCGCCGCCGGCGTTGGTGCAGACGACCACGTCGGGATCCTTGCCGATCTTCTGACGGAACTGCTCCGCGATCTCGTATCCGAGCGTCTCTACGCCGGCAATACCGAACGGAGTGTAGAGCGAAGCGTTGAAATAACCGGTCTCCTCAAGAAGCTGGAGCACGGTGGAGAAGAGCTCGGGTCCGACGGTGAGCTGAACGACTTCAGCGCCCAGCGCCTCGCACTTACGCGCCTTCTCGATGATCTCCGGCTGTCCGACGCCGTGGGAATCATAACACTCCTGCACGACGATGCACTTTAAGCCCGCCATAGCTGCGCAGCATGCGACCGCGGCGCCGTAGTTGCCGCTCGTCGCAGTAACGACGCCCTTGTAGCCGAGCTTCTTCGCCTGATAAACGCTGGTGCAGGCGCGGCGCGCCTTGAAAGAACCGGAGGGGTTCGACGCCTCGTCCTTGATGAAGATGCGTGCGCCCTTGCCTTCGGGTGCGCACTTTCTTGCAAGAGCGGTAAGATTCTTGAGCTCTATAAGGGGCGTGTTGCCGATGGAGAAGAGGGACTGAACTCGCCTGATCTCGTCGATCGTATAGCCGGTGGCTTCCATCATTGCCTCATAATCAAAGCCGATGCCGGGCTTTTCGAACTTCTCGAAATCCATACCGACGGCGTTCTTTATGATCTCGTTTTTGCGCGCCATTATAGCATCATAGCTGTTATCCATCAGTCTTCACCTCCGAACGTGATCTTGCGTACCTGGTCGCCGATCTCAAGTACCTCGGGCACAAAGAAACCGAAGTTATGCTCGAAATAAGGATTGACCTTGACAACGGTGCCCTTCGTGTGACGACCCGTGCGGGTGATCACTTCCGCAACTTCGCCGATCTCGGCGTCCTCGGTAAGATAGCCCTTTACCCACATTTCAAGAGGATTGACTTTCGTATCCTCGGGAAGGGCGGAGGAACGCTCCTCGGGCGGAAGAACGATATTATGGATCTGTACCCAATCGCCTTTCTTTGCCATATATTACCTCCAAATATAGTACATTGGGAAGCCCCTGTGAAGAGGCTTCCCGTAATGATTTTTATTTCTCGATATAATCACGGAAGTCGCCCATGATGGCATGGGGGACGGGGAGATCGATCATGGTCTTGAGACCCGGCCTGGCGTTGATGACGTGGGGGATCATGTTAACGCACATCGCGATGGTGCCGAGACCGCCCTCGACTTCGGGAGTATTGGCGACGTGGATGGCGGGAGTACCCTCGATCACTACGTAATCGCCGGTATGGGTGCCTTCCATCTCGGGCTCGATCTGCTGGGGATGGATGAGGTCGATCCTCATCTTGCCGTCAACGTAGGCCTGGGCGGTCATGTTGACGCCGGCGACGTTGCCCGCTGCGGCGAAGCCGTAGGGAGCCTGACGGTCGACCTTGGTGACGATGGGAGCCATCTGCTTTTCGAACTTGTCGATCTTCCAGCCGATAGCTTCCGCGATCATGCCAGCGGACTCTTCAAAGCCGACGTGACCGGCAAGGGAACCGTCCTCAACGCCCTTGTTGAATTCATCAACGGTGATGCCGATGCCCTGCTCCTTCATAACGGCGGGGCCGAAGGGGGAGAGGGAGTTGACGCGCTTGCACATAACGCTCTCAACGTCGATCATGCAGCCTGAGAGGCAGATGGCAAGAAGGTCCATCATGAGACCGGGGTTGATGCCGGTGCCGAGAACGGATACGCCGTTCTCCTTCGCGATACGGTCAAGCTCTTCGGCAAGCTCGGGATGCTGCGCCTTGGGGTACGCCATTTCCTCCGCGGTGGTGACAACGTTGATGCCGTTTTCAAGAACCTTCTTGAGCTTGGGGAACACGGCGGGAACAAAAGAATCGGTCGCGACGATGGCGACGTCTGCAGCGCCCTTGTAGATAACGGTGTCGACGTCGTTGGAGATAAGAACGTCCTTACGGTCGCCCCTCTCGATACCGAGGCGCTCGAATATGCTCATGCCGTTAAGCTTATCCCACATGTCGCAAACGCCGGTGATCTCAACGCCTTTTTTGCCGAGGAGCATCCTTGCGATGCCGGAACCCATAGCTCCGAAGCCCCATATAGCAACTCTAACATTTTCCATACCAAAAACCTCCGTGAAATAATAGAATACATAGTAATCAAACCGGGATATACCCAAATACAAATTATACCATATCAGCGGTATATCTGTAAAGAATCAAAGCAATTTCCAAATATTATATTTTCCCGCGGAAGCGGGCTAAAAAGCATAATAATACCGCATGCGCAGCGTGTGCGCATGCGGCAGGGTGATATCATTTCGGAACACTCAAGCCCAGGCGTCCTTGCTTTTGGGGATGCGGATACCGCTTAATACCCCCGCGAATTCCCACAAGAACCACTGATCCGTTGAGGGCTTGTGACGAAGATCGACGTACCGCGGCGAGTCCGCTCCGGAGGACTCGACAAACAGACGCAGATAGCCCTGATCGAAATTGTCCTTGCTGTGTGCAAGCTCCATTACTTTTACGGTATAGGGCAAGGTCGGCGTATACTCATTATCCGGAGAAGTGCCTGCAAAATAGGAGCGGGGGACGTAATCCACCCCGTCCATAAACCTGTCCCTAATGAACATTGTTTCATAATTCGTAAGAGGGCGGGGACCCTTTAAGTAATTCATCATCTCGACACAGGCGTCCTTGTTTTTCGGGAACACATTGAGCGCCGCAATCGCAAACGCGGCGACGGCAAACGGATCGTGCAGCGCAGACGCGGGATGAGCCTTGAGATCGTCCAGGCTTTCGGGAAGCTTGTCGAAACGGACCTCAACGGTTTTCCCGGAGAAGGCAGGGGGAGTGTTGACGGCATTTTTAACGGTATTCTCGGCTTTTTTGAAAAGTTTGTCGAATATACTCATGATTATCTCCTTTGCATTTTTTCATCAAATAATATATTACCACAGATCAGGAGTTAATGCAAGAGCAAATATCTTCAAAATGTGCTGAACACTCCGCTCTCGAAGACTATCTCGCGCATCTTAACGAGCCAGTTCTCATCATACTGTACGCTCGTTTCCCCGTTGGCGGGGATCAAACCGAGCCGCCCTAACGCCGACTGGCGTTCAGGAGAGAGCGCAGTTTCAATAAATCTCTGCGCATAGGGAAGCTTTACGGGATCGATGCCAGCCGATATGCCGAGCCTCTGAACAAGTCGCGCGTCAGCGCGGAGAGGCTCGACCTCAAAATACGGACATTTGCCGAGCAGCTGGGCGCGCGCAAGATCACCCGCCGCACGGATATCGCATATGCTGCAAACGGCCTTGCCATTTTTGAATTCGTCGACCGTACCGGCGTTTTTTATCAACTCATCAAGCCCGTCGGAGTCAGCCTTTACCGGATCGTAAACGAGTACCGTTCCGGAAGCGCAGTAGGGGATATCCGATTTTTTATAAACGTCCGATCCGTTTTCAATGCATTGGATCAGCTCTATCGGACGATCGCCCGAAAAGCTGATCACGTCCGGCAGGACGCCCCGTGAAAGCTGTTCCGCGGCTTCTTCCCCGGTAAACGAGCTCACCTCAAAGTATATGCCGATATACCCGGATGAGCAGGCGTTCGCGGTATCTTCCAGCCATTTTCCGAGGCTGCCGACGTAGGGCTTAAACCCCACAATATGCCATACTTTTATTACGCCGACGGCGGGCTCGCGCTTAAACTGCATCCATTCGCGGTATGGGTCGGTGTTCAGTTTATCCTTAAAAATCCCGGGGGAGAAGATAAGAAAAAGCATTTGCGGAACAAGAAGGAGGATCGATACTGCGATCCTCTTGTTCCTGCGCTTTTTATCGTGTTTTTCAATGCCGATACCCATACCGAATGATATGAGACCGCAAAACGGCTTATTCCTCGCCGTTTTCGGGAGGCGGGGGAGTCGGCTCTCCGTTATCATCACCGCGGAGCTTTATCACCTCGGCGGCAAATCTGCGTCTGTCCTCGCTCATGGCGGCATAATGCTTGCGTGTGGTGTTGACGTCCTTGTGACCGAGAACGTCCGCAACAAGGTAGATATCCCCGGTTTCGCGGTACAGCATGGTACCGTACGTGCTGCGAAGCTTATGAGGAGAGATCTTTTTGAGCGGAGCCGCTATGGAAGCGTATTTCTTGACCAGCACTTCAACGGAACGAACGCTCATCCGCTTTTTCTGCATCGAAAGGAAAAACGCTTTTTCATGCCCTTCGGATGGGACGACGCTTTTGCGGTATACCAGGTATTTAAGGAGCGCCCCGCGTACCTCTGAGCCGAAAACGATCTGCTCCTCGTTGCCGCCTTTCCGGGTGATCCTGACCTCGTTAGAAGAGAAATTTACGTCGTCAAGGTCTATACCGACAAGCTCGCTGATACGCATGCCGGTTCCGAGAAAAAGCGTGATTATCGCCGCATCGCGAACGGAATTGGCGGAATGATATATTTTTTGTCTTTCAGATAAGCCGTCGCCGCTTTCAACGGTCTCGAGCAGTTTTTCCATCTCATCCGGTTCAAGGCGGATTATCGGCTTCTCGTGGAGCTTGGGAGTATCCACAAGGGAGGGGGCGTTGTTTTTGATGCGTTCTTTTTTGTAAAGGTATTTGAAAAGGGCTCTTACGGCGGAGAGCTTGCGGGCTTTGGCGCGCTCGCCGTTTATAACGAGTTCCGAATCGTCGTCCGGCTGATAAAGCGATACGTATTCGAGGAAGCATTCGATAGTTACGGGATCGACCTTTTCAAGCGTATCGTAATCTATGTCGCGCATGGAAGATTTTCCGGCGCAGATATCCGTGCCCAAAAGATAAGTGAAAAATGTTTTGAGATCGACCGCGTAACCGTAACGAGTCATTATACCCGTTGTTAGTTCGACGCCGCGGAAGAAATCCGCGCAGCAAGGCGGAAGCGCTGAAACGATCTCTCGAAGCTTTAGCGTGTACTTTTTTGTTTTTTCAACCGAATATTCGCTCATGGGGAAGCCTCCTTTTCACAAGCCCATTATAACACAACATTGCGTTAAAGGCAAGTTTAACGCAATGTTAAATGTACATTTATCCGAAATATATTATTTTAGGGCTTCCGGGGCGCTTTCGGCGGTTTCGGCGGCTTTGAGCTTTTTGATCTCATTTCTTGCAAGCTCATCGCATTTGTTGTTGTATTCGTAATCAGAATGACCTTTGACTTTATGCCAGGTGACTTTGTGCCGCTGCGTCAGCTTGAGCAGGCGTTCCCATAGCTCGCGGTTCTCAACGGGTTTTTTATCGGATTTTTTCCAACCGCTGCGTACCCAGTTATCGATCCAATGCTGATTGAACGTATTGCAAAGATACGCGCTGTCGGTATAGATATCGACCTCGCAGGTCTGTTTGAGCGCCTCAAGCGCCATTATCGCGGCAGTGACCTCCATGCGGTTATTTGTCGTCATAGGCTCGCCGCCGGCGATCTCTTTTTTGACCGTCTTGTACATCAGTACTGCCGCCCAGCCGCCCGCACCGGGATTCTCCGAGCAGGCGCCGTCCGTATAAATAACTACGTGTTTCATGTGTTTATACTGCGGTCAGGCGTGAATAACGGCAATCTGTCATCGGTCTGCCAGTCGCCGTAAACGCCGCAATGCGCCGCGCCGATCTCGATATGCAGCATAGCGATGCCGCAGTCGACGCCTCCGTAGCCGAAGTTTTTGGAGATACAGGCTACCTGAACGGCGTCCTCGAGGATATCGAACTCCCATGGCTGAACGTTCCTTGCCGAAGGCGCGAGCCTGCCGCATTCAACGGCACATTTCTGCCAATCGGGCAGTTTCCTGTATGCCGTATCCTCCAGCCCCGTAAGATTATATATTGTTTTGCGAGTTCTCTTATGGGCGGGCGCCGTGGTAAAGTGACCGACGGAGATCAGGCAGCGGATCTTTTCGCGCTTTGGATCATATTTTATGCTTTGATTGGCGACGCTCCTGTTATAAGAAGCTCCGAGCCAACACGTCCCGAGACCCATCGACGTGCATTCAAGCACGAATGCTTCGCCCACGAGACCGACGGTATAATCGTTATCGCCGTTTCGGCTGATAATTGCGGCATAGGTATCGGTACCGCTGATGGTCTTTGCGATAACGGGATTAAAAATGCCGACTTTTTTCCCGACCACGATCCTCACGTCGTCCGTGCTGAAATATGCGGCGGCTTCCTTCAAAACCTTAAGCTCGTCCCTTGAAACGCCGCTCGAATACTTGCGTACGGAAACTCTCTTTTTGATCGCCTCGTACCATCTTTCCATTGTAGAATCCACAGTGTTCCCCTCCCCCGTCATCTTTTGTTTTTCAGCAATTCCTTAATAAACTGCCCTGTATAGCTTTTTTCGTTTTTCGCGACCTCTTCGGGCGTGCCGCAGGCAACCAGCCTGCCGCCCTCGTCGCCGCCCTCAGGACCCAGATCGATTATGTAATCGGCGGTCTTTATTACGTCGAGATTATGCTCTATCACGAGTACGGAACTGCCACCGTCGCAAAGACGCTGCAGTATCTCAAGCAGTCTTTCCACGTCGGCAACGTGCAGACCCGTCGTCGGTTCGTCCAGCACATACAGGGTCCTGCCGGTATTCTTCCTTGCAAGCTCCGTTGCAAGCTTGACCCGCTGCGCCTCACCGCCCGAAAGCGTCGTCGACGGCTGACCGAGTTTGATATAACCGAGACCGACGTCGCAGAGGGTCTCGAGCTTTTTTGCGATCTTCGGAAGCGGCTTGAAGAAATGATAAGCCTCTTCCGCAGTCATGTCAAGCACGTCGGCGATAGTTTTTCCCTTATAACGTACTTCAAGCGTTTCCCTGTTATAGCGCTTGCCCTTGCAGACCTCGCACGGGACGTAAACGTCGGAAAGAAAGTGCATCTCTATCTTGAGGATACCGTCGCCGGAGCATGCCTCACAGCGCCCGCCTTTTACGTTGAAGCTGAATCTTCCGGCGCCGTACCCGCGAAGCTTCGCGTCGGGCGTCTGAGCGAATACTTCCCTTATAAGATCGAATACGCCGGTGTAAGTTGCGGGATTGCTCCTCGGAGTGCGCCCTATCGGGGACTGATCTATGTCGATGATCTTATCGAGGTTTTCGACTCCGTCGATGCGGTCGTGATCGCCGGGCCGTATCCTGGCTCTGTTCAGATCGCGAAGAAGGGATTTCTTTATGATCTCGTTCACCAAACTCGATTTTCCGGAACCCGAAACGCCCGTTACGCAGGTAAACACGCCAAGCGGGATATCGACGTCGATGTTCTTGAGATTATTCACTCTCGCGCCGTGGACGGAGAGCCATTTGCCCGTCAGCTTTCTTCTGTTTTTGGGGACCGAGATCTCCCTTTTGCCGGAGAGGAACTGACCGGTGACGGATTCCGGCACAGCCATTATGTCTTCGATCGTACCTTCTGCGATAACGTGTCCGCCGTGCTCGCCCGCTCCTACGCCGATATCGACGATATGATCCGCAGAACGGATCGTTTCTTCGTCATGCTCGACCACGATGAGCGTATTTCCGAGATCCCTCAGTCCGCAGAGTGCGTTCAAAAGCTTCCTGTTGTCGCGCTGGTGAAGACCGATGCTCGGCTCATCGAGTATGTAAAGCACTCCGACAAGCCCCGAGCCGATCTGCGTGGCGAGCCTGATTCGCTGCGCTTCACCGCCCGAAAGCGACGATGACGAACGCGAAAGAGTCAAATAATCGAGACCGACGTTTATAAGGAAACCGAACCTTGCCTCAAGCTCCTTTACTATCTGTGAAGCGATCATCGTTTCCGAAGGAGAGAGCTCGAGCCCTGCGATAAAATCGCGCGCACGCCCGATAGACATATCGGAAAGCTCGGCGATGTTGACCCCGCCTACGGTGACAGCAAGTGTCTCCGGCTTCAGTCTTTTGCCGCGGCAGACCGGGCAGGGAGTGTTTCGCATGAAAGCCTCGATCTCCTGCTTTGACCAATCGGACTGCGTTTCACGGTAGCGCCTTTGAAGGTTAGGTATAACGCCTTCAAAGGGAGTATCGAAAGTCCCGCTGCCGTATTCCTTGGTGTACTCAATATGCAGCTTCCTTTCGCCGGTGCCGTATAAAAGCGCCTGCCTGCCCTCCGCAGGGATATCCTTCCAGGGTGTATCGCCCTTGAATCCGTATTCCCTCTCGATCGCCTTGAAATACATACTGGCGATGGTGTTCCTTGAATTGCTCTGCCAGCCTGTGACCGAGATCGCGCCGTCGTCAAGCGAAAGGGACGTGTCCGGAACGACGAGCTGTTCGTCAACGGTAAGTGTAAAGCCAAGCCCAGTGCACTCCGGGCATGCGCCGAACGGACTGTTGAACGAGAACATCCTCGGAGTAAGCTCCTCGATGCTGATACCGCAGTCGGGGCAGGCGTAATTCTGTGAGAAAAGGTACTCCTCACCGTCCAAAACAACGACTTTTGCAAGCCCGTCGCCGAAGCTGAATGCGGTCTCAAGCGAATCGCTCAGGCGGGATGCTATTCCCGGACGAACGACGAGCCTGTCGACGATCGCGTCGATGGTATGCTTTTTCTTTTTATCGAGCTCCGGCACTTCGTTTATATCGTGAACCACGCCGTCGACCTTAACTCTGACGTAACCCTCTTTTCGGATCCTCTCGAAAACCG
>JAEEGH010032414.1_pt1 | contig 10052 bp, 9 predicted proteins | sample 9134181 | NCBI WGS metagenome assembly JAEEGH01 (sample SAMN16246544, study PRJNA631951) | gut metagenome | biome: gut microbiome; feature: rumen; material: DP-attached | host: Bos | place: Iran: Karaj | collected 2018-10 | reverse complement strand
TATTAATTACCCTATTTTACCTTGAATTTTTTCAATGTATATTGTTAAAATAATAATATAATGGAATTGATTTTACAAGTTATTTTTTCTTCGGTTTTCTCAGGTTTTATGCTTTCAGCTGCAATTCCCAACGAATTCTACCTTTTCGGGTGTCCGGTATTTACTCTGGCGGCCTTTATTCCATTATATCTGATTTTCAATAAAATCAAGTATTTCAAAACCGCCTTTCTTGCCTTCTTTTTACAGACCCTTACTACACACCTGATTTCAAGCTTCTGGCTTGCATATTTTAAGGATTTCGCGATTTTTACGCTTGGTGCTTCGGCTTTGGCAACAGCCTGTATTGGTGGAGCCTTTGGACTTTGCTTTTTTATTCCTTATTATTCTTCTGACTGTCAGAATAAGCTTAACGAATACTATGCCGGAGTTTCATTTTTATCGCTTAAAACAGTAAGGCGCTCGGTTGTATTCCGTGTTCTTTACTTTGCAGCAACCTATACACTGTATGAATGGGTAAAATCATCCGGATTTTTAGGTTATCCCTGGGGAACCGTATCATCTGCAATGTACCGCTGGCCTTTACTTATGCAGACAGCTTCAATAACAGGTACCTATGGCATTACCTTTATGGTCATTCTGTTTAATGGACTTGCCGCAGAAACACTTATGCAGTATTTCGGTAATTACAGCCTCCAGAAACGAAGAACTGAAGATACTATTCAGACTGCAAGAGTATTTGGTTTGCTGCTGCTTTTAATGCTGATTCACGGCGTATACCAGTATGACAAGCCTCGTAAGCCTGTAAAAGAGCTTGTAACCATTACAGTTCAGCAGAACAGCAACCCCTGGAATGAAGAATCAGATAAAAAATCAATTTTAACCTCGCAAAAACTTACAAAAGAAAAAATAGATGAGCTTGAAATGGCCGGCAGTAAAGCAGATCTTGTTGTATGGAGCGAAGGCTGTCTTCAGCGCGCTTTTCCTACCTCAGAAAGCTATTACAGCTGGTATCCGTCTGAAAAATCTCTTGCAGACTTTGTTCGGGAAATTAAGGTACCGTGTATATTCGGTGGTTCTGTTGTAAGGCGTGAAAAGACAAAAAAGTACTTTAATTCATCGCTTCTTTATGATGCAGACGGCTTATACCGTGGCTATTATGCTAAAAATCATCTTGTACCATTTGCAGAAGCCCTGCCATTTATGGAAGTTCCGCCTGTACATGCATTTATGGAAAAGGTTGTAGGCATTTCTGCAGGCTGGGCTCCAGGAGACCAATATGTATTCTTTGATGTTCCATGCCATGTTACAGAAAACTTTAAGCTTCCTGCAGTAAAGAATATAGACCTTACAAAGGATTATTACGAACAGAAAAAAGAGGAAGAAAAACCTTATACAGTGCGTATTTCTACCCCTATCTGCTTTGACGATGCTTTTACAGACATAATGCGGCCGCTGTTTTTAAACGGTACTGAGTTATTTATCAATATTACGGATGATTCCTGGTCTTTGAAAAAATCCAGTGAAATTCAGCATTTTGTAATTGCCTCTTACCGCGCAATTGAATACCGCACAACACTGGTTCGTTCTTCAAATGCAGGCTATTCTGTTGTCGTAGACCCTGCCGGAAAAGTAATTGCAGACCTTCCTTTATTCGAAGAAGCCTCTCTTGCATCAAATATACCAGTCTTTAAGCGCCAGATGACTACTTATGCACGCTTTGGAAACTGGCTTCCATATCTTTGTATTATTATTCTTGTTACCTGTGCAGTGTGGTCTTACTTCAGTTTTAGCCCTTACGATTATATTCCAGGCGAACGCAAGCTTAAAAAATCCAAAAAAACAGACAAAAAAAAGAAAAAGAATTCTAAAAACAAAAAATAGTCAAGTGCACACCCCTGAAATTCAGGCATATGCATAGAAAAAAATTTTTGTCAAGAAAAAAAGTTTAAAATAAATTCGCAAATTTCCTAAGAATTCACTTGTGTATCCATATTTAGTGTACTATTATGTTATTATCAGATTCAAAACGCTAGAAATAAAAAGTGAGAGGAAACAATGCGCTGCCCCTACTGTGGTAACATTGAGGACAAGGTCCTTGAGTCAAGAACGATGGTAAATGGTGAAAGTATCCGTAGAAGACGTGAATGTCTTTCCTGTGGTTACCGTTTTACCAGCTATGAACGTATTGACGAAAAACCCTTTATGGTTATCAAACGCGACAATAGACGTGAGCCTTTTGAAAGAGACAAGCTGAATAAAGGTATTATCCGTGCTCTGGAAAAACGTCCTGTTGCAACCTCCCTGGTAGAACAGCTTTCCAATGACATTGAAGATCTCGCAATAAAAAAAGGTCGTGAAAACCGTGAAATTTCTACGTCCGAGCTCGGAGAGATAGTGCTTGAAAAATTGTATGAAATCGACAAGGTTGCTTACATCCGTTTCGCTTCTGTCTACCGGCATTTCGAAAATCTTGATGAATTCATAACTGAAGTAAAGAACATAGAAAAGAGGGGAAAATCAAAATGAGTGATCAATCAATCTTTCCAGAATGGAGAAGTTTCCTTGGAAACAGCTCAGATTCAGAAACGAAAGGCTTCCTTAAATCTGTAGTAAAGCGTTCGGGTGAAATCGCTGATTACGACAGAACAAAAATCGAAGCCGCAATCGGTAAGGCTATTGAGGCAGTTGAAAAACGCAAGGATCCGGACAGAGCTTCAAAGCTTACAGACATGGTAGAAGAAAAGCTTCGTCTTCTTCTTGCAGGAAACCGCGCACATTCTATTCCTGGAATCGAAGAGATTCAGGATAACGTAGAAAGTGTTCTCATCGAAAACAACGAGGTTGAAGTAGCAAAGGCCTACATCCTCTATCGTGCACGCCATGAAGCAATGCGCGATGCAAAGAGTCTTATGATTGATATCAATAAGACTATGGACGGATACCTTGCACAGAGCGACTGGCGTGTAAATGAAAACGCTAACGTAAACTTTTCGCTCGGTGGACTTATCCTTCACAACTCAGGAACAATCACAGCAAACTACTGGCTTAACAATATTTATTCAAAAGAAATTGCAGAAGCACACAAAACAGCCGCTTTCCATATCCACGACCTTTCTATGTTCTCAGGCTATTGTGCAGGCTGGTCTTTACGTCAGTTGATTGCAGAAGGACTTGGTGGAGTTCCAGACAAAATCACCTCTACTCCAGCAACACACCTTTCTACACTTGTTAATCAGATTGTAAACTTCCTTGGAATCATGCAGAACGAATGGGCTGGTGCTCAGGCATTCTCATCTTTCGATACATATCTTGCACCATTTATCCGTGCAGATCATCTTACAGAAAAGCAGGTTCGCCAGTGCATCCAGAGCTATATTTACGGTGTAAACACACCAAGCCGCTGGGGTTCACAGGCACCATTTACAAACATCACACTCGACTGGGTATGCCCGGATGACCTTAAGAACAAAAAGGCTATCGTAGGCGGTAAGGAACAGGATTATACTTACGGTGACTGTCAGAAAGAAATGGATATGATTAATAAAGTATTCATTGAGCTTATGATTGAAGGTGATGCTAACGGACGCGGATTTGCTTACCCTATTCCAACCTACAACATTACACGTGACTTTGACTGGAACTCAGAGAACGCTAAGCTTCTGTTTACAATGACAGCTCAGTACGGAACTCCAAATTTCCAGAACTTTGTTAACTCAGATTTGAACCCAAGCGATGTACGCTCTATGTGCTGCCGTCTCCAGCTTGATAAGCGCGAACTCCGCCGCCGTGGTGGTGGTTTGTTCGGTGCAGACGAATTCACAGGTTCTATCGGTGTAGTAACAATCAATATGCCACAGATCGGATACCTCGCTAAAAACGAAGAGGAATTCTACAAGCGCCTTGATTACCTTATGGAGCTTGCTAAGGAAAGCCTCTGCACAAAGCGTAAGGTTATCCAGAAGCTGTACGACGGCGGCTTGTTCCCTTATACAAGACGCTACCTCAAGACCCTTGTAAACCACTTCAATACAATCGGTCTTTGCGGTATGAACGAATGCTGTCTGAACTTCCTTGGAGTTAATATTACAGACCCTAAGGGTAAGGCCTTTGCAGAAAAGGTATTGCAGCACATGCGTGAAAGAATGCAGGACTTCCAGGAGGAAACAGGAGATCTGTTCAACCTCGAGGCAACTCCGGCAGAATCAACTTCATACCGTCTTGCACGCCACGACAAGGAGCAGTTCCCTGATATCATCACAAGCGGAACTAATGAACCGTTCTATACAAACTCTTCACAGCTCCCTGTTGATTACACAGCAGATGTATTTGAAGCGCTCGACCACCAGGAAGCACTTCAGACAAAATACACAGGCGGAACAATGTTCCACATCTTTATGGGTGAGGCTCTTAAAGACTGGAAATCATGCGCAGACCTTGTACGCACAATTGCAAGCAAGTATCGCATTCCGTTCTTTACTGTATCGCCAACCTACTCTATCTGTAAGGTTCACGGCTATCTCGTAGGACAGCAGTTCGAATGTCCTAAGTGTAAAGCTGAAAAAGAAAAGGCTCTTAAAGAAAAGCTTAAGGAGCTTGAGGCAGAAAGAGAAAAGGTTCTTGCAGAAAAGAACTAAAAAAATTGCACTGGAATTAAAGTTTTAAGGCCCTGGTGCCGAGAATTCTAGTGTAGACAACATTGACAAACAAGCTAATCCACACTATATTTAGTGTGGGTGTGAAAATTAAATAATTTGGGAGGAGAAAAAGATTATGGAAAAAAGAACACTTGCACAGATTGACGCCGAGATTGAGGCAACAAGAGCAGAACTTAATGACGTTCATGGAACCGAGACTGAGGTTTACGCACGCATCGTAGGTTACTACCGTGCAGTAAAGCACTGGAACAAAGGTAAGCGCGATGAATTCGATCAGCGCAAAATGTTTACTCTCGAAGCCAGCAAGGAATATGATATTACTGCAGCAGATCAGCCATGTGTACGCAAGGCTCCTGCAAAGATGAATGCTGCAGAAAAAGTTGCAGATACAACAAGCGTTACATACGAAATGTATACAAGACAGACTTGCCCTAACTGTCCTCCAGTAAAGGACTTTATGAGCAGTCTTGAAATGCCAGGCCGTTCAATTGATGTAGATACAAAAGAAGGTCTTGCTGAAGCTGCAAAGAAGGGCGTTTTCGCTTCTCCTACAGTTATCTTCTACAACGAAGCTGGTGTTGAAACAGCACGCTGCCACAATGTTGAAGAACTCGAAGCTGTATTCAGCAAGGTAGCAGTTTCTGCCTAATGTCAGAACTTGACCTGAATAAACCTGCGGGCGTACTTGTAAAAACCACATGTGTGGATTTTCCTGGACGTGTCGCAGGTTCTTTTTTTCTAAAAGGTTGTAATATCCGCTGCCCCTACTGCTACAACATAGGTCTGGTCCTTACAGACTCAGAAATGCCTGCCAATGTTGAGCCGGAGCCTCTTTCTACTGTAGCTGAACTTTTTGCCCATCTTGAAAAACGCCAGGGCATTTTAAGCGGCCTTGTAATAAGCGGCGGAGAACCTTTATTAAATCCTTACACACCGGTAATTATCCGCAAGGCAAAAGAACTTGGCTATAAAATAAAAATTGATACAAACGGAACCCTGCCGGAAAAACTTCGTACTCTGATTGAAAGTCCAGACCTTCATCCGGATTTTATAGCAATGGATATAAAGACCACCCCTTCCCGCTACTCTACTTTGATTTGCGGAGATGCTTCACCATATTTTGGAAAATCAGATTTTTTTGAAAAAGTATTAAAAGAAAGCGCAGACCTCGTTGCCACCTATCCAGCCGACAGTCGGGAATGGCGAACAGTTCTTGTTCCGGGCTTAGTTACAAAAGAAGATATTGCAGAAATGTCAAAACTCCTGCCTCAGGATGCCAGCTGGCAGTTCGCACAGTTTATGAATAAAAACTGCCTGGACCCGAGCTACAACGACATTTACCCATACACCGACTCAGAAGTTAAAGAATTAATTGATTACGCACAGACCTTTGTAAAAGGCGCCGCGTTGCGTTGATAATTTTTGGACACCAGATTTGCTCTCGCGGCGTTAACCAGCAAGTCTGCTCGCTTTCCCTTTTTTGTGTAAGAATCCTGCGGTTTCGCAAGCGAAATCCTCGGATTCTTTTTATGGCTAAGCGCCAAAAAGCTCAAGAGGCAGCTTGCTAGTTCCCGCCGCTCCGCAAATCTGCCATCCAAAAATTATCAAAAATCACAGAACCCGCTTTTACATAATCCGTGCGAATTCTTTTACTATCTGAGGGATTAAAGTTTCAACTCTTCCATTACAACTCATGCCACTGGCGTTCTTATGGCCGCCGCCGCCGAACTTTGCTGCAACTGCTGATACGTCAATTTTGTCCTGAGAGCGGAAGCCGCCTGTACAGGTTGTTTCAGTATCCTGACGAAGGAATACTACAGCCTCTACCCCCTTAGCACTAAGCATAAGCTGGTAAAGGGCATCAGAATCTCGGCCTTCCAGGCCCCATTTTTTTGTATCTTCAAGACTTTCCCAGGTAACAACCAGCCTGCCGTCCAGATAGCGTTCTGCCTTTCCCAAAAGCTGGCCTAACAACTTTCTTGTTGAATAAGGCTTTCCTGAATTAATTTCGCGATATGTTGTTCTTGGATCTGCACCGTCAGCAACAAGACGGCTTACAGCAGCAAATACTTCAGAAGAATTATCAGTAAGGAATCTGAAAAAGCCTGTATCAGTACAAATACCAAAAAAGAGGTCTTTAGCAAGCTGACCAGGAACAGATCCTATCACAGCTTCGTAAAATAACTGAACTAAAAAAGCACAGGCAGGTGCATCTCCATCAACATGCCCTTTAAAGCCTTCTTCAAGCCCGCTTGTTTTATGATGATCTATTACAAAAGTATCAAAGCCTTTTAAGTCCCCGTCTATATCACCAAGACGGCTCAACTCTGAACAGTCAGCAATAAAAAGACCGCTGGCTTTTCTTTCACTTTCATCCTGAAACTCCATTGTATCAGAAAACTTTTCCTGCCATCGTAAAACTTCATTACGTTTAAAAGGGCCTGCACTCAAAAGCTGATAAGGTTTTCCAAAATGCTCCAGGATTGCTGCAAGTCCAAGGCAGGAAGTAATGCAGTCTCCATCCGGTTCTTTATGTCCAATAATAAAAAAGAAGCTGTGATTTTCTATAAAAGATTTGAATTCTTCGATTGTTTCTTGAGGTAATTTAAACATTTGCAATTTCCGTTATATACGCCTGGTCAAGGCACGCTTCGCTTGAAGCCTTGACTCAATCGTTTTACAGGTTGAATTATATTTTCAACCTGCAATCCTTTAAACAAAAAAAAAGAGGGTTTCAAAACCCTCTTTTATAATACCGTATTTCGGTCTAGAATTCCAAGTCTTCCAGAGTATCTTTATCGGCACCTTCAAGATTTTTTCTTGAATCAACCATACCCCAGATTGAATTACTCTTATTCATAGGAATTGAAAGAATAACTCTCTTAAACTCTCCACCGTCTTTTACTACAGTCATGTAAGCACCCAGTGAAGTTTTTACAGCACGGAACTTAAGCTTACGAGGAGCTTCTTCAGAACCACGTGCCCACTTCTTTGGCAAAATCACATTGCCCACACCAGTTTTATTTTTCTGATAGATAACTACGTATCCATCTTTACCTTCCAATATTTTAAGAACAGGAACGTTTACATAAGACATTTCCGTCCATTTTCCTTCAGTACGTTCAGGCGCATTTGCACTACTCTTATTATCTGCAAAAACAGCAGCAGAAAGAACTGCAAAGAGAGCAAGCATCATTAATATCTTCTTCATAGTAACCCCTTTTTAAGGCCGCTTACGACCGGTCTTCTAGTAGTAATAAATATTATAAACCGAATATATTTTTTTAACAACTTTTTTTTAGACAAAAAAAAATCCAGTACCAAAGTACCGGATTCCACTATAGCGACTAATGGGATTGAACCATTGACATCACGGATATGAGCCGTGTGCTCTACCAACTGAGCTAAGTCGCCAAACAATGTTGGAATATTATCATTTTAATAGATTCAGGTCAAGTAGGCATCAGACAAAAATACCAAAATCATAAAAAAAAATTTGCATATCAGGCAATCCTGTAACAGAATTAATCTACCAAATAACCCAAAAAAGGAGTAAAAAAATGGAACAGCAAGAAAACTTGAACCAGTTGCTTGAACAATTTCGTTCTGGCAAACTCACTCAGAAACAGGTGCTTGATAAGATCATCTGTTTTGTGGCAAAGAACTATCCTTTGTATGGTCTTCACAAGTATGATGAAGATTTCAGACAGGATATTCTTTTGAATCTTCTGGAAAAAGGCTCTGATCTTCTTAGCCTTTTTAATCCCCAGTTTGGAGATTTCTTTACTTTCTTGTACTGCTATGTTAGCACAATGATCAATTCCAAATTGAAAGTCCTCGCAATGCATGCAATGCGGGATAGACTGACAGTTGAAGAAAGCATTAACACCTTAAATGAAAAACAGGTGCAGTATCACAGAATTGATTTTACTAACTTTGACCTGCCCAAGGCTCCTTTTACACGGCGAAAACTTGATCCGCAAGAATTGAAAAAAGCTTTTAAAGAGCTTTCACTTAAACAGAAAGATAAGAAAATCATAATTCTTGCCTTAAAATCTTCCTATTATCTTACAGATGAACAGATAGAGCGTCTCAGTTCTATTTATAAAATCAATACAGACCATCTTTACGATATGATTCAGTATTGTAAAGACAGTATTGAAGCAAAGAAAGCAAAATGGGAAAAAGCTAAGGAACGCAGAAACTTTGCATATTTTCATCACAAAAGATACAACAGGCTGCTTGAAACCATTGATGAAACTGACCTTATGGATAAAAGATTTGTTCTAAAAGACCAGTACATCCATAAGGAAAAGAAACATCTTCATAACATGAACAGAATTAATTCTGAGTTTGCCAGAGGCTATCTGATTTTAAGACCTACCAATAAAACTCTTTCAAATGTAGTTGATGTTGGTGAAAGACAGATTAATTACTACCTTAGAAGTGCCAGAAAAGAAATTGAAAAAAGAAAAATTAATAAACCAGACGAGGATAATTCTTTTGATTGATTGTTCTGCTAAGTTTTTTTCATTATATTATCTATATGAAAATTTACTTAGCAACCGGAAATAAAAACAAGAAAAAAGAAATGTGTGAACTTTTAAGTGAACACACTATCCTTATTCCTTCTGATGAAGGAATTGATTTTGATCCTGATGAAACAGGTTCAACCTTTTACGAAAACAGTCTGATTAAGGCCCGTACACTTTATGATATTGTGCACTGCCCTGTTATTGCAGACGATTCGGGAATTTGCGTGGACGCCTTGGGTGGAGCGCCAGGCATTTTCTCTTCCCGCTACGCAGGTCCTTCCTTTATGAAGGGAAAGCCTGACGGTAAAAAAATCAGCCAGGAAGAACAGAATATATTCCTCATTCAGCAGACTAATGAAGCCATTTCCAAAGGTCAACTTCCAAAAGGAGCCTATCTCCACGGAGACCGTTCCTGCCACTACACCTGTGCTATGGTAATGTACTGCGGTCCAGACCGCCTCTTTGTAGCCCAGGAAACCTTCGAAGGCACCCTTATAGATGACATCTCAAAACAGGCCGGTTCCGGCGGCTTCGGCTACGACCCAATCGTCTTCCTTCCAGAATACGGCAAGACCGTAGCAGAACTTACAGCCGATGAGAAAAACGCAATTTCCCACCGTGGAAAAGCTGTTAGAGCTCTTAAAAGAATTATTGATAAAATGTAACTTTGCTTTTTGAAAAATAATATATGCGGAGCAGAAAAAGGGTGCGAACTGCCTCTTGAGCTTTTTGGCGCTTAGCCATAAAAAGAATCCGAGGATTTTCGCTTGCGAAAACCGCAGGATTCTTACACAAAAAAGGGAAAGCGAGCATGTTTGCACACTTTTTCAGCGGGAGCAGATATTATTTTTCAACGAATTTT
>JAEEGH010032413.1_pt1 | contig 10052 bp, 4 predicted proteins | sample 9134181 | NCBI WGS metagenome assembly JAEEGH01 (sample SAMN16246544, study PRJNA631951) | gut metagenome | biome: gut microbiome; feature: rumen; material: DP-attached | host: Bos | place: Iran: Karaj | collected 2018-10 | reverse complement strand
CACGTGCTCAAGAACAACATCGCCTTCCCGAGCAGGAATTCGCACGTCGGGGAGTGCTGGGAGTATATACCGAGCCAGAACATCGACCGTTACGTGGAATGCCCCGCCGGCGAGAACAACACATGGAACCTAAAACTTGACCTGACCGAAGATGACTTTGTGAGTCTCGATGACCCGAGCATGACCGTGACCGGCAAGGACCTTTCGACTATCGCGGGAATATTAGGCCCGCGCAATGCCGACGGAAGCATACCCGACGTGAGCTTCTTGAAACTCAAGAAAGGGAGCCGCGCCATCGACAAGGGCGAAGATTTAGGATTCCCTTTTGCAGGCGAATCACCTGATCTAGGCGCATTCGAATACGGCATGCCTTCGAGCAATTCGGCGCAGCTTTCATCAAGCAATTCCGCAATCTCATCTAGTTCTGCCGCGGGTTCTTCTTCCGGGACCGCCACATTCATCGCCATGCCCCGCAACGGCCATTTGCCCGCATTGCACAATGCTCGTGGCTCCGCGATCGTATTCGACATGCAGGGACGCTACTTGGGAACCATACAGCCTGAACAGCTTAGATTCGGCACCGTTGCCGAGATTCTCCGAGCCAACTTCAAGACCCCCGGCATCTACATCGTGCGACAGGGTAACAGCTTGAAGATTGTAAAGTAGTTTATTTAAAGATTACTGTTTAAGTGCTGAATAATCGTCCGTTTTGCGTTTCTTTCAGCACCTCTTCGAAGCTAAATTCGAATACCGCTAAACACATTGTCTTCATCCTGGAAGAATGGTTTGTCATGCCCGCCACCGTGTGGGCATCTTTTTTATGGTTTTTTATGGCAGAATTGTGTACGCTGACCGTTTTTTATTTATATTATGTAAGTTAAAAGGAAGAATTTTGGTATGAGAAAATATGTTTTGAAATTGAAGCAAAACCTAAAAAAATTGTGGGACTTCGTCCGTGTTTTTTTCTCACGTTCGAGGAATGCTTTGCTACTGATGCTTGTGGGTTTGCTCCTGAACGTTATCCCCGCTAAGCTTGCAATTTTCTTCGGAATTCCCTTGTACTTGGACTGCCTGGGCACTGTACTTACAGCTATGCTCGGCGGTTACCTGCCTGCGGTCATCGTGGGCTTCAGCGTGAACGCCATCAACGGAATTTCCGAGCCGGTCGCGACTTACTATGGCGTCCTGAGCATTTTAATTGCGACGCTTGCGACATTCCTTTTTCGTCGAGGATTCTTCCATCATATCTGGAAACTGCTCATAGTCATATTGCTCTTTGCGTTGATTAGCGGTGGTATCGGTTCCGTCTTTACATATGCTTTGTACGGGTTCAATTTTGGCGAGGGCATCTCTGCGCCGTTCGCGATTGCGTTCCACGACGTTTTTCACTGGAACCGCTTCAATGCGCAGCTCGTTGCCGATTTCGTGATAGATATTTTTGACAAGAGCGTCATTGTTCTCTTGTCTGCACTTATTTATCGATTTATCCCGCATAGACTCAAAGATGAACTGAAGGATGTCCAGCTCTTCCATCTTAAAGGATCTGAAAAGGGATTTTCTTCGGACAAAATGTCGATTCGCCATTCCTTGCTGAACAAGGTTGTAATCATGGTGATTGTTGCGGAAGTCCTTTTGGGCGGGCTTGCGAGCATGATTGGATTTTTCTTGTACCGTAACAACTGCATCAATAATTTTGTCAGTATCGCCAATGGCGTGACCGAAGCGGCGTCTATTGCCGTCGATGCCGAAAAGGTGGATGATTACCTGGCTCGGGGTTACGAGGTCGAAGGCTACCAGCGCACGCGCGAAGTTCTTTCTGGCATCCGAGAAAGTTTCTCGCAGATAAAGTATATATATGTGTACAAATTTTTGCCTGATGGCTGCCATGTGGTTTTTGACCTCGATACCGAAGGCGTGCCGGCTAACGCACCGGGCGAAGTCTTTGCCGTTGAACCTTCGTTTAAAGAATATCTGCCGAAGCTTTTGAACGGCGAGGAAGTTGAACCCATTATTTCGGATGACCAGTTTGGCTGGCTCCTCACGGTTTACAGACCGATTAAAAATGCGGCGGGGAACACCGTTGCCTACGTGGCTGCCGATATCTCGATGGAATCCATTGTGCGCGACGAGGCCATGTTCTTTATCAAGCTTTTGTCGCTCTTCTTTGGTCTCTCGTTGATTATCATGATGGTGATTATTGAGGTGATGAAGCACGGCTTTGTGGTGCCTGTGAACAAGATGTCTCATGCCGCTATGAAAATTTCCGGGGCTACGATGCGTACGGCGATGGCATTTGAAATGGGCAAGCTCGATCTTTCGCTGATTCAAAATGCAGTTGCTTATGTGAAGGACCTCAAGATTAATACAAGTGATGAAATCGGCCAGCTGTACGACCATTTCAATTCGATGACCGAGGACACCCAGAGCTTTATTGAACAGGTGCGCGACCAGGTTCTTAGAATCCAGAAAATGCAGAACGTGATGATTACGGAATTCGCGGAACTCGTTGAAGCGCGTGACAAGAATACTGGCGACCACATCAAAAAGACCGCTGAATACGTTGAAGCGATTGCAAAGGAATTGCGCGCCGAAGGCAAGTTCAAGGGTGTCTTGAACGATGGCTATATCAGCAAGCTCAAGCAGGCTGCGCCGCTTCATGACATCGGTAAAATCGCGGTTTCGGACTTGATTTTGAATAAGAACGGCAAGCTTACCGACGAAGAATTTGCCATCATGAAGAGCCACACGACAGAAGGTGGCCGAATCCTCAAGAAGATTGTGCACGATGCAGGCGACACGTTCGATGCGGGTTACCTCAACGAATCTATCGAAATGGCGAGCTACCACCACGAAAAATGGGATGGCTCGGGCTACCCCGAACACCTCAAGGGCGAAGAAATCCCGCTCTCCGCGCGAATCATGGCCGTTGCCGACGTCTTCGACGCCCTCATCGCCGAACGCGTGTACAAGAAGGGTTTCCCGTACGAAAAGGCTATGTCGATTATCACCGAAGGGGCGGGCAAGCACTTTGACCCCGTCGTCGTTGAAGCCTTCACCCGCATTTCCAAAGCTTTGTACGATGCCCGCACAAGAGTCACGCCAGAAGCGGGCGAGAATGCTGAAAAAGCAACGGAAAATGCCGCGCCGGGTGCCGCAAAGCCTGTATAGAATGTCATGCCCGCCACTTTGTCATCCCGGACTCTGTTCCGGGAGGGCATCTCCATCTCGGAATCTAGAAAGCCTAGCCCCTTGCGGGACTAGGCTTATGTTTTGGATGTTTGTTTTTTAAGTGTGTAAAAAATAGATATCAATATCACGTATGTGATGAGTATTTGTATTTTAAATAAAATATACTGTTTTGATTTTATCTTAAATTTTTTATTTTAACTTGTTTTAAATGTAAAATGTTTTGAATTGAAATATTGTTTTTATATATTTTTTCAGTTTACATTGATAAATGATGATGAATAAGGATGCTTTGAATGCGGAAACCGCTTGTTTACTAGGATTATAAAGGAATTCCTTTTACGCATTTTGTGTTTCTATGATGTAACAAACATGGTTCTTATGTTGAATGTAAAAAATATAAAGTAAATAAATTTTTAGATTGTGTTTTTTAGAAAAAGAAATAGTAAATTCAGTTCTTTTCGTTCTTTTTGAACATGAAGTTTATGTGCTTATAAAACGATAGAAAGCTTTATTTTATTGGCTTTAACGATTCTTTGCTGATAAATTTTTATTTCAGTTAATTGCTTATTTTATTTTGCCTTGCTGGATAAAAAAATCGTTTAGCTGAATAATCTCTTTTTTGTTTGTAAAAGAAATCCTAAAAAGTTTACAAAACAAAGAAAATGTCAATATGATTTTGAACGTATATTCGTAATGCTTTGGTATTATGACTGAAGTAAATGCGTAATGCATTTGTACTATAGGTACTTTTTAAAAAAGGAAAAATAAATGGAAGAAATTAGATGGATCTCGTTAAAAAATGAAGGTTCTTTTGTTGTTCATATAAGAGTTAAAGGTGGAAAGGAATCGTATAATATAAATAAGGATATTAGGGTTTACGAATCAAGAACTGTAGACATTGCTGATGCCGTCGGGAAAATAAGTGAAGGGGATGAAGTCTGGCTTGAAGCAGTCGTGATTGGTGGTAAAAATAATAAAGCGAAAGAACGTTTCATATATAGAAAAGAGTCTAATAATATTGCTTGCTATACTATTAAAGGTCAGCTTTGGACTAATAAAATGTCGTTAACAAAAATGGATGAAAAATTTCCAGTGACGGCTCCTGATCCAATCAATGCGTACCGTTTGTCAAATAAAGGTAATTTTGTAACTCGAATTAGGGTCCATGTTAAACATGCTGATTTGTCTGTAGAATCTTATAATCATAATAAGGATATTTGTTTAAAAGATGATCGTTCGCTAAATCTTGCTAATGCGGGTGTTGTTCGGGAGGGGGATCTTGTCTATCTTGAAGCATATGTGGCTGGTGGTAAAAATAAGTCGGCTAAAGAAAGTTTTGTTTATAAAGCAAATGCCAACAGAAAAGCAAACTATTCTATTAATGGAACTACACAAGACAATAGGTTGATTTTTGATGGCTTTGAATCTACGGAATCCTCAAGTGGTATGGTTGGGGATATTCGTTGGTTGACCTTGAAAAATAATGGGGGCTTTGTAGCTCGTATTCGAATTCACGCTATTCATGCCGATGGAACATCGAATTCATATAATGTGAAAAAAGATATCACATTGGGCTTTAGCCGAAAGTTAGACCTTTCCGATACAAACGGTGTTGTTCGTGAAGGCGATACAGTTTGGTTGGAAGTTTATGTAAAATGGGGAAAGAATAGAAAGGCTTCTGAACGTTTTGTATATAAAAAGGATTCTAAATTTAATGCATCGTATTCTATTAAGGGTGGAACGCTAGACAGTAAATTGTCTTTTGATGGAACGTCTATAGAGTATATTGAAGAAAATACAGAGGTTAGATACATTTCTCTCAAAAATAAAGGTGCTTTTGTAACTCGTATTAGAATAAAAGGTGTACATTCAAATGGTTCTAGCTATTCATATAATCTAAATAAGGACATTTGTGTATATCAGGAAAAAACTCTTGATCTTTCGAATACGGATGGTGTTGTACAGGATGGGGATTCTGTACAGTTAGAAGCTTATGTTGCTTCTGGCAATAACAATAAGGCTAGTGAAAAATTTATATACAGAGAATCTTCCGCTTCTGTTGCTAGCTATGTTATTAAGGGGACAACTTGGGATAATTCACTTTATTTGGCCAGTTTTAACTGTTACGCAAATTATTTTGAAAGCCAGCAGACTTATAGCTTGTATAATCAGTCGCCCCAAAAAGCTTGCACGAATTACAGCAATGATGTTCAGGGAATCTGCCATGATGATGAGGCTTGGTATATCTCTCATGGTGCGGGAACCGATTCGTTTAACCGGAATCATGGTACGATCCATAAGGTGTTTTTGAATCAGTCTTTGAGTAAAGACGTTTCTGCAAGCGAAGTTCAGCAAGCCAATTGTACGATTTACAATCATGGAATTTTGGAATCTCATCGTTTTTATAAATATTACGATAATTTGAACAGAATTGTCGGTGTGAAGGTTGGAGATATCCATATTGGTGATATTGATTATTTTAATGGGTATATCTTTGCTCCTATTTATCAAAATGGTACGGATGGCTCCGCCGATGCTCAGATTCTTGTTTTTTCAACGAAAACGTTTGATCTCGTTTGGAAAGAAATCCTTTATAAAAAAGAAAATGTACCATTCCAAGGGCTTGCATGGTGTGCCGTTAATCCGAATGATGGCTGCCTGTATACAAGTGATGGAAAAATTAATAATGAATTTAGCGGCCGAAATTCTCCGCTGATGGCTTTTAAAATCAATTTTGAAAATTTGCAGAATCAAAAAGGTCCTGTATTCACAAATGTTACCCCAAATGGAATTCCGCTGCAAATGCCGGATGGTAGCCCGTTTTTGTTGAAAGCTGGAATGCAGGGTGGCTGTTTTGACCCTTATGATAATATTTATCTGGTTTCTGGCTTTGAAGATCATAAGGCGAATGACGGTATTGTAGCCTTTAAATTGAAAAGAAACGTTGAATCGGTTGTCCCTGAATATATTCGAACAAGAGCTTATTTTATTTGGATGGAAAAGGGATGTCCAGATCAATGTGAAATAGATTGCAGAAAGGATTGGCTTGAGGCGCAATGGCAAATTCAGGATGCAATGAATTCTGGAATGCTTAGATTTGAAGAACCTGCAAAATGTGCAGAAGCATATCTGAGAAAAAATAAAGATAATGTTCTTGAAAGCGCAATTGATTTTTCATTTGATGGAAGTTCTACGTTCCATCCTGAAGAACCTGAAGGAATCACTTATTGGGATTTGAGAAAATCTTCTAATAAAGATGCTGCGGAATATAGTAAATCAACTTTGCACGCTCTGAAATTGATTAATAGTGGTCTTAGTGATGATTATTCGTTGTTCAACTATAATATAACGAATTTGGATACGGAGGAGATTGTAATTGATTACAATCCGAATACCTTAAGTGTTAAGCATAATCCTGTTTCCAATCGTTGGACCGTAGTTAGCGATGGGTATGTACCTGTTAAGGATTTTTCGTCGTCATTTTTTGCTGAAAAGGGTTTGTTTGTATTGAAGCAGTTCCGTCAATTGGTGATTGTTGGTGACACGAATAGTGTGAACAATCCGATGGAACTGAGTTTGGCTTTGCTGAGAAATCCTGTAACATCGACATTTAAACATAATTCAGATGACTTTACTTTTGATTATGACGAAATCAATGTCCTTGGAATAAATCTTGGCACTACGGAATGCGAAAATGATCAGTCTATTCAGCAAAATTCAGATGATTGCGTTTTCTGGAAAGTGAATATGACAAAAAAATCTCAAGGTGATTCTTTTGCTCCTGCGTTCTATAGTGAACGTGATGCTTGGACAGTGTGTGATATGGGAAGAAATTATACAAGATTTTGCATTTTGTCTGATAATTCGGAAAAACAGAAGCTTGTATGGTTCGAAAAATAAATAACCAGCTCAAAAAGGAATAAAAAATGAATGATATAAGATGGATATCTTTAAAAAATAATGGTGGGTTCGTTGCCCGCATAAGGGTCAAAGGTGGAAGTGCATCGTATAATCTTGATAAAAACATCACGTTGGGTCAAGAAAAAACGGTGGATCTTGCTGATGCTGTTGGTAAAATAAAGGACGGCGATCAGGTTTACTTGGAAGTTGTCGTTACGGCCGGAAAAAACAATAAGGCTAAAGAACGTTTTGTCTATCGCAAAAATTCTTGCAATAGGGCTCTTTATTCAATCAAGGGAACGATTCTTAGCAATAAGTTGACGTACAATGGCATTGAAACTAAAGCTGTTTCACAGCCGGCTCCTGTCTCGACTCCAGTCTCTTATGATGAGGTCAGAGCCATATCTTTAAAAAATAATGGTGCTTTTGTTGCTCGCATTAGGGTGAAGGGTACTCATTCTAACGGGGGAACTTACTCCTATAATTTGAGTAAGGATATTACGGTAGGAACGGAACGTCGCGTTGATTTGTCTGATACTGGTAATGTTGTTTGCGATGGTGATAAGGTCACTTTGGAAGCCGTTGTCCAGTTGGGAAACAATAACGTTGCAAAAGAAACTTTCATATATCGAAAGAATTCCCTTTGTAAAGCTGGTTATACAATTAAGGGGACTACTCTTAATAATACTCTTACTTACAATGGAATTGCAGAAGATGTTGTTTTGGATCCGAATCCGATTGACCATATTTCGTTGAAAAATTCGGGTGCTTTTGTTACTCGTATAACCGTTCGCGGAACTCATTCTGACGGATCAACCTATACCCATAATTTTGGCAAGGATATTACTATAGGTACAAGCTCTAAGGTAAGCCTTGCTGATTTGGGTACAAAAATCAAGGACGGGGATGTAATCCGGCTTGAAGCGTATGTCGTTGGTGGGCGTAATGCTGTTTCCAGGGAGGCATTTACATATAAGAAAGGTGTGAATTGCTGCGCTGCGTACACTATTAGCGGAACGACTTTGAACAATACACTTACGTTTAATAAAACTGAAGAAGTCGTTGTTCCTGTTGCCGTGATTGAAAAAATAAGATGTATTTCGTTGAAAAATTCAGGTGGGTTTGTTTCTCATATCAGAATTAACGGAACCCATTCTAATGGAACGACGTATTCGGTAGACATAAGTAAGAGTATCCTTATTGGACAAGAACATACTGTTGATCTTCTTGATACAGAAGGAAATGTCCAGATTGGCGATAAGGTGAAATTGCAGGTGAATGTTGTTGCCGGAAATGATAACAAAGCTTCTGAAACATTTATTTATGATCCATATTCTGATGTTACTGCTGTTTATGAAATTAAGGGAACAACGTTAAGCAATACGTTGCTTTATAAGGGTGTTGTAAAACGTTCTCCAGAAGCACCTAAGATTGAAAAATTGATGTGTGATTCGGCCAATTGCTATGTGTATGGCTTGATTTCAACAGGTTTAATTCATGACAATGTTATTGTTGAACGCGCTACAGTTGTAAATAAAAAACAAAGTGCATTTTCTGTGCAAAAGTTTATTTCTCCAGAAGCGGGGGGAAGCTTTATTGATGCTACAACTAAACCCGGGATTACATATGTTTATCGTGCATACGTAAAGACTTGGGGAGGATTGAAGTCTCCAACAAGTGCAGAAAAGTCGATTGTATGTCAGGGCAAAATGCCGGCCGCTCCTCAGAAACCGCTTTTGAAATTTGAAACAGGCCGTGTCCTTATTACGTCTTCTGTTTCTCCTCTTGCCACAAGCTATGATTTCTACAAAGTTGTTGATGGAAAGTCAATTTTGCTTGGCTCGTCTCAAAGTGTTAATTTTGAAGATTCCAATCCGCAATATAATGTTCTTAACACATATTATGTCGTTGCCAAGAATGCTTGCGGCATATCCAAGAATTCTCCGACAAGTAGTATCCATGTCTTTAAAAAGCGCAAGGCACTTTGCATTGCGACGAGTGCGAATGGGCGTTCGCCAAATAGTTGCTTGCAAATGTCAAAGGCCTTTGAACGTAATGGAATTCATTCCGAAGTCATTATAGATCAAACCAAAAAACAGCTTGAAAGTAAGATTGATTCATATTTTAGTGGGTTTGATCAAGATGATTTGGCTATTTTGATGCTTTATGCGCATGGTGGTGTTGGCCGAATTTGGGTTCTGAGAGATGACTCGGGAGCTGATACTTATATTACCTATGATGCTCTTAGAGCTTGCCTGGATCGTATCAATTGCCATAAAATTGTGTTTATCAGCTCTTGTCATAGCGGTTCTGCGATTCAAGATGATGAATTGAGCAAGGATGGTTTGTCTTTGTTGAAGAAGGAAGAATTGGGAACCTTCGATCCAGCTGAATTTAAGAATTCCGTTATCAGCGCGTTCCAAAAAACAAATTCTAAGCTTCGCAAGAACAGCTTTACTGGCAGCGAATATTCTGTATTGTGTACTTCTAAGTCCGAAGAAAATACATTTGGAAAAAGCTCGTCTTCTACAACTCAGATTTATGGTTATGTAGTTGATAGCTGGTGTAAGGGCTTGGGCTGGGATTTGTCGTACTTTGAAGCTGCAAGTAATGACATTGTTGATCAGAAGGCTGATTCTGACGATAACAGAGTTGTTACTGTTGCGGAATTGTCAAAATATGCAAGTGACCATACATTGACGAGTTCTCCTTTCTGCTATCCAGAAAAGGATGACACGATCATTGTGTCTTATTAGTTAATGATTTGTCAGCCATAAAGTGAAATGCGTCCGCCATCGTGAAAACGGTGACGGGCGTTCTTTTTTGACATCTTGGGAGCATCAGGCATTAAAGGTGGGCGCTTTTGGTTGATAACTTCCCGAATATTTACTATATTCGTCTGCGCTTACTCGCCTGGTTAGTTCAGATGGATAGAACGAGTCCCTCCTAAGGATTAAACTCGC
>JAEEGH010032412.1_pt1 | contig 10052 bp, 8 predicted proteins | sample 9134181 | NCBI WGS metagenome assembly JAEEGH01 (sample SAMN16246544, study PRJNA631951) | gut metagenome | biome: gut microbiome; feature: rumen; material: DP-attached | host: Bos | place: Iran: Karaj | collected 2018-10 | reverse complement strand
CATAAACACTGCCAGAGGAGTGTCCACCAGTAGTTTCCAATACCTTTTTTGAAAAGTCTGAAATTAGCAAAATAATCTTTGAGAGTAAATTTGTGAGCTTGTTCAGCTTCACTTTGCTTTGAAATTTGTACAATCAGTGCAAAATAAGCCATGCTGAAAACAGGATTAATCAAAGCCACAATGGCTGTGTAAAGAAGCTGAGGCAGTAAATAGGAGTTTGCAGAAAAAGTATTTGCATATCTGTTAATTAAGATAGAATATGTAATTGCGAGTGAGTAAGAAACAAGTAAAATGATTAACAATGCAAGGCGTGGTATTTTTGAAAATGGTTCTAACTGGTTTTTAGCTTTTAGTTTTAATTCTGAGAAATTCATAGTTTTTTCCTTTTTTAATTTTTTATTTTTTGAAAAAATCCCGCAGCAGAACTGCGGGAAACAAAGTTAATATCTTAAATATTCAAAAGTCTGAAGATCTTTCCGGTGAAAAGAACACAGAGGATATCTATAATCCAGATGATGTTCCAGCCGAGCAGAAGACGTAAGAGTCCTGCAAGGAATTTACCTTCCTGAAAGCGTGTTACAGCGCCAAAGAGCCATGAAGTTACCGGAATAATTGCGAAAATTAAGCTGATAAGCCAAGGCATTCCGAAATAGTCTTTTGATTTTTTTGCCATTAAAATGACCTCCTGAATTTGTCTGTAATTTATATTTTATATCGAATTAGTCATTTTGCAAGAATTTTCTAGTTAGTCGGCAAGCACAGCTTGCCTCTGAGCCGTTCTTTCGATTTTAGGCTGCTAACGACCGTTAATTATTTATTAAACTAATTAACGTTAGTTACCGATATTTATAGTATGAGTAAGAAAAACATTTCACAGGAAAAAATAATTCAGGCATTTCTTGCCAGTGCTTTTGATAAGAGTGCAGGTGCCACATCCTTGGCCGATGTTTCAGAAGGCTTGGAAATAAAAAAGGCTTCACTTTACAACCATTTTGAAAGCCGCGACGCTATGTACGCTGCTTCAATTGCTTATAGTGCTCAGGAAGTTGGAGCCGTTAGTTTTTTGGAAGAAAAGACACTTGAGAGCATCAAAGGGGGAAAGGTTGCTCCAGCTGCTGTTTTCAAAAAACTGATTACACGTTATTTTGAGCTTTATGAAAATGAGCCTTTATTCCAGATTTATGTTTTTGTTCACAGCGAGCAGTATTTTAATCTTGATGCATTGAAGATTGTGGAAGGGGAAAACAATCAGCTTTGCGATTCGATTAAAGATATGCTTGCTGCCTTTGTAGCTGCTAAAAAGCTTACAAAGAAAACAGACAAAGAGCTTAAGGATCTTGCAGGACAGTTTGCAGCTGTAATCATTCAGCATCGTGATTCTTACATTGCAGCCAGAAAAGAAACTGTACGCCAGAATCCGGACAGCAAGGCCGGCGGACTTTTTGCCCTGCCTACAGACGAGGCTGCCCTTAGCAAAACTCTCAAACTTGTTGAGGTTATGCTGAAGGCTATTTAGCTGGATCCCCGGGTCAAGCCCGAGGATGACATTACCTGTTGTAGATGTCCTGGACTTCTACAGTATATTCACCATTATCATCACGTACTATAAGCGGCGGTTCAATTGTGAGCCGTCGCTTTGCGTTTTTACGGGCTTCTATAAGCACCATATTTGGCTCTTTGCCGGCAAAAGGCTGAATAAGACGCATGCGCTTCATTTCCAGTTTGTGAGCCGCCAGTGATTCAAAGATTTCCGGCAGGCGGAAAGGGCGGTGAATCATAAAAAACTTTCCGTGGGTAGCAAGCAGATAATCTGCGGCCGCTACAACATCTTCCAGAGTGCATAAAACTTCATGGCGGGCAATAGTTTTAGCATCCAGGGCATTTCCCTTGCCGTGGTCATCAATCATATATGGCGGATTACAGGTAACAATATTAAAGCTATGGCGTGAAAATTGCTGGTCTACCTGGCAAAGGTCTCCGTTTACAATCCTTATCCGGCTTTCCAGCGCATTCAAGCACACACTCCGCTCCGCCATATCAGCTGATTCCTTTTGAACCTCAAGCCCGGTAATCTGGACAGGCTGCGCATTTTTCGGCCCTTCGACTCCGCTCAGGGCCCTGCCTGCAAGCAGCAGCGGAATAATCCCGGTTCCGGTTCCCAAATCAATCACAGAGTCCCCGCCGTGCACTTCTTTTGCAGCAAAATCCGCCAGCAGCACCGCATCAATGCCAAACTGAAAGCGTTCTGAGTCCTGAATTATCTTATAGCCGTTCTTTAGCGTGTCAATTTGTTCCATAGCAAAGAATTTTAGTTAATATTAAATTTGTTAGTATTTATATAAATGTGTGTTATAATTATGCAGATAATATATATATCATATAGAAAAGAAAAATAAAATCCAATTAATATACTATGAAGGAAGGGTTAAAATGCTAAAGTTTACAAAAATGCGTTTTTCGATAACAGCAAAGTTACTGCTTCTGTTTCTTTCTGTATTCTTTATTTCGATTGTTGTATTTGGAGAGATTGCCTATAAGGAAGCCTCTGCCGGTATGACAGAATCCGTTTACAAGCAGATTGAAGCAACAACCAGCGATGTTGTACATCAGATTGAAGGTATAAATGCAAGGCACTTTCAGATGCTGCATGCTCTGGCAGAAATTACAGACCTGAAAGACGAAAAGATTTCTCTTGCAGAAAAGCAGAGACAACTTGTAACTGCTGCAAAAGTTGCTGGAGAAAACTGCGAAAATATTGCATTCTACGATGCACAGGGGAACGCCCTTACAGCAGATGGCAGACTTATGAACTTTGCCAGCCGTCCTTATTTTGCAGAAGCTTATAAGGGAAAAGATTTTGCTTCTGACCCTGCAATGAGTGCAGTTACTAATTCTATACTTCAGCATTACTCTGTTCCTGTTCGTAATGAAAAAGGTGTGATTATCGGTGCTGTTGTAATGGTAATCAGCGGAAACACAATTTTAAGCACCATTGAACAGATTGATATGGGTGGCGGAATGCATCCATCTGTAATCAACTACGCAGCTGGAACAACCATTGCAAATGCCAACGAAGGTACTGATGAAAATGCAAATGGAGACCAGCAGCTTGATGAGACTACTGGTCTTGGTCTTGTTCTTGCCAATATCTTTGCCGGTAAAGAGGGCATTGAAGACTTTGAAGATCCTAACATTCATGCTCACCTTATTGCCTGCTATAAAGTTATTCCACATACAACCTGGACAGTTTTTGCAGTAGCTCCTTATGATATTTATTTCACAACTCTTAAGCGAATGCAGAATTCTCTCACATTGGTTAATATCATAATTCTTGTTCTTGCAACTGTAGTTATCATTCTTCTTGTAAGTCTTCTGGTAAAACCTCTTAAGGCTGTAAAAGCTTCTGTTGCAACAATTGCCAGCGGAAATGCAGATCTTACTCAGAGAATTCCGGATGCAACTAATGATGAAATTGGAGATGTTGTTCATAGTTTCAATACCTTCGTAGAAAAGCTTCATGGAATTGTAACAAACCTCAAGGCTTCTAAAACAAATCTTATTACAGTTGATACTGGACTTCAGGAAACATCTCAGGATGCTTCTACTTCTATTACAGAAATCATTGCCAATATTGAAAGCGTAAACGGCCAGATTATGAATCAGGTAGGAGCGGTAGATGAAACTGCAGGTGCTGTAAATGAGATTTCTGCAAACATCGATTCTCTTGAGCGCATGATTCAATCTCAGGCAGCAAGCGTAACCCAGGCTTCTGCTGCTGTAGAGCAGATGATTGGAAATATTAATGCTGTAAATAAATCTGTAAATCAGATGATTACTTCTTTCACAACATTGCAGACTCATTCGCACGAAGGTTTCAGCACTCAGAACAATGCCAACGAAAAAATCATGCGAATTGAAGAGCAGTCAAAGATGCTTCAGGATGCCAACACCGCTATTGCAAACATCGCAGAGCAGACAAACCTTCTTGCTATGAATGCGGCAATCGAAGCGGCTCATGCGGGCGAGGCTGGTAAGGGATTCGCAGTCGTTGCAGACGAAATCCGAAAACTTTCTGAAACTTCTACAGATCAGTCTAAGACAATCGGTTCTGAGCTTCAGAAAATCCAGGCTACTATCGAAGAGGTTGTTAGCGTATCTAATGAAACAAACACCGCCTTTACTGCAATTGAGCAGAGTATCCGGGAAACAAGCCAGATAGTTGAGCAGATTAAGGGTGCAATGGAAGAGCAGCAGATTGGTTCAAAGCAGATTATTGAAGCCCTGCAGTCTATGAATAATTCTACTTCTGAAGTTCATGCTGCATCAGATGAAATGTCAGAAGGAAACAAACATATTACAAAAGAAATAGCAAGACTTCAGCAGTCTACCGACTCAATGAAAGACAGCATTGAAGAAATGCAGATTGGTATTGAGCGAATGAACGCTACGGCTGCTGCCCTTTCTGTAATTTCTGGAACTGTTGGTGAAAATATCCGCCAGATTGGTTCAGAAATCGATTTGTTCAAGGTATAACAAAGTGTCAATCCCGGGCCTTTCCTGAGTGGAGTCAAAGGAGGCCCGGGATTCTTTTTTTAACAAAAAATTCTCTTGCATTACATTCAAAATCCTTATATACTGATTTAGAATGACAAAAAGTACTAAAAATGTCATTCATTTTTTTTCTGGAGTAAAAAATTATGATTTTCGACGACGACTACACAATCCCTAAAATGGTCCGCAATTCAGCAACTGAATTTGCAGAAGTTACAGGTCAGATGAAGCGTGTTAAGAATGGTCAGTTTGAACCAGTTCTTTACCGTGAGCTTTATCAGTATGGTCTTGATTTTGGCGCAGCACTCCTTAGTCTTGGAATTCAGCGCGGAGAACCTATTGGTCTTATTTCTGATAACCGTGCAGAATGGCTTTATGTAGATTTGGGAATTATGAATATTGGTGCAGTTGATGTACCTCGTGGCTGTGATGCTACTCCTAACGATCTTGAAAAAATCCTTTCGATTACAGAAGCAAAATATTGTATTGTTGAAAACAACTCTCAGGTAAAAAAGATTATAGATCTTAAAGACAAACTTCCTGCCCTTAAAACTATAATTTCCATTGAAAGCGATGTAAAGCAGGAAAACCTTGATGCCGCAAAGGCTGCCGGTGTAGAAGTTCTTTTCTACGAAGAGCTTATGAAAAACGGCCAGAAGTGGCGTATCGAAAATAAAGGTAAAGTAGAAGAAGAGCTTGAAAAGGGAAAGGGTGATGAGCTTGCTACAATCATCTTTACTTCTGGTACAACCGGTACTCCAAAGGGTGTAATGCTTACACACCACAACTTCCTTGCTCAGCTTGATGAAATCCCAGAGCGTATCTTCCTCAATCCTGGTGATAAGGCTTTGAGTGTTCTTCCTGTATGGCACGTTTTTGAGCGTGAAGTTGAATACGTAATTTTGATTCAGGGTGCATGTCTTTGTTATTCGAAACCTGTCGGATCAATTCTGCTGGCAGATTTTAAGACCCTTAACCCACATCTTCTGCCTGCTGTTCCTCGTGTATTCGAAGCTGTTTACGACGGCGTTACAAAGAAAATGCGCAAAACAGGCGGTATTGTTCTTGGAATGTTCAACTTCTTTGTTCGTGTTGCAAAAATCCTTAAGGCAATGTCACGTCTTATGTTCAATAAAAATGCCTGCTATACCCGTTACTATCCGGTATTCTGGTGGATTGTCTTCCTTATTCCATGGTGTCTTTTGTGGCCTCTTTATGGTCTTGGAAATCTGATTGTCTTTAGAAAAATCAAAGCAATGTTGGGAACAAACTTCCGTGCTGGTGTTGCCGGCGGTGGAGCATTCCCTAAGTTTATCGACGAATTCTTCTGGGCTATCGGAGTACAGATTGTAGAAGGTTATGGCCTTACAGAAACTGCTCCAATTGTAGCTGTTCGCCCTATGGCAGACCCAATTTTCAGAACTATCGGTTCACCAATCCGTGGTGTAGAAGCCCGCATTGTTGATCCTCAGGACGGCTTTGTTCTTGGCCGCTGTAAGGAAGGTGTTCTTCAGATTAAGGGACCTACTGTAATGAAGGGTTATTATAAACGCCCTGATTTGACAGCAAAGGTTTTGAGTGAAGACGGCTGGCTTGATACAGGTGACCTTGCAATCATGACAATTCATAATGAGCTTTGCATTAAGGGTCGTATTAAGGATACTATTGTTCTTCGCGGTGGTGAAAACCTTGAACCTCTTCCAATTGAAACAAAACTTTCTGAATCGCATTATATAAAACAGGCTGTTGTTGTTGGTCAGGACCAGCGTTATCTTGCAGCTTTAATTCTTGTTGATGAAGATGAAATAAAGAATTATGCAGCCTTCAATGGTATTCAGTATGATACTTATGAAAATCTGCTTGAGTCTGAAGTTATTCAGAAGCTCTACGAAACAGAAATTGCAAACCTTATTTCTGCAAAGAACGGCTTTAAGATGTTCGAACGTATTTCAAAGTTCTCTCTGATTACAAAGCCATTTGAAGTAGGCGTTGAACTTTCTGCAAAGCAGGAAATCATGCGCTTCCGAATCAACGACCTTTACAAAGATAAGATAAGTGCAATGTTCACTGAGTAATTAATTATGTTCCTCAAGGAACTTAAGATAATCAGCAGCTGGAAGTGGTTTTGAAAAGTAAAACCCTTGAATATAGGTTACGCCCATCTTTTCAAGATAATCCAGCTGCTCTTTTGTTTCTACACCCTCTACAACAATTTTCTTTCCTAGATTCAAAATCATTGTAATCATATTATCCAGAATGATTTTTGCATTTGCCTGTACAGGGTTGTTTTTATCAAAACAGGGCCATAAAAGACTCTTATCAATCTTTATTAATTCGTATTCAACCTTTGCCATTTGAGAAAGATTTGAATAACCGGTACCAAAATCGTCCATTGAGAAGGTACAGCCTATTTTCTTAAGTTCATCCATGTTTTTCTTAAGCATAAAGCTTGAAGTAATAGCAATTGATTCTGTAATTTCCAGATTTACGATATTTGGATTTAAGTCGTATTTTCTAAGCAGCTGGGTCATTTGTTCCGGCAGTGCCGCATCTACAGACTGAAGCCCCGACAGGTTTACTTCCATGTGGTTGATACCTTTGCTGCTTAAATCATGTGTAGCAACAAAATCAAAAACCTGATTAAAAATTCTGTCAGAAAGCCTCATAATAAGGCCGTGCTTTTCTGCAAGTGGAATAAACTCTTCAGGGCTTATGTAGCCGTAGGTTTTGTTGTCTTTAAGGCGGACCAGGGCTTCAAAATTAGTGAACTTTTTAGTCTGCAGCTCGTAAATCGGCTGATAGTACATTTCAATTCCGTCGTTATCTATAGCATCGCGAACAAGCTTTACAATTTTATTATGTCGTTTACGATTTTTTACCAGCTCTGGACTTGCCTGTCTTACAAATCCTAAATCTTTAGAATAGAAATGCCAGTCATTAATAAGGCTTATAAATTCATGAATGGAGATTTCGGTATTCAAATCATCCGGGTAAACAATGAAGTCGCAGTGAGAAGAAAGATAGAAGCTGTTTTCACCTACAAACCAGGCCTGCTCCAGTCTTTCCTTAAGTCTCCTGATTATCAAATCGATATAAAAATTATTTTCAAGACGTTTATTATTTGGCACAATCAGGGTGATGGAATTTGGAGTCACATGAAAAACCGGATAGGTAAAGGATTTTAAAACAAATTCGCTTACCTTTGAAACGAGAGTTGTGGCAATGCTTTCACCAAACTGTTCTTCAATAGATCCATAATCTTCTATATCAATATTAAGAATAAAGAAGACTTTTTTGTGGCTGATATAGTCCTGTAAAATGAGGCGGAGGGCAGTTAAATTCATTGCCTCGGTATCATGGTCAATATAGTTACCCGGGGTTTCAAGGCCCATGTACATAAGAAAGCACATTGAGGCTACACCAATACTGGAAATAGTTGTTCTTGACTGCAGGATTTGAATTATTACGATAACAATCCAGACTGCAAGGTTCCAGTAAATATATCGTCTTTTTCCACGGAAAAAGGAATCAGGATTTTTCTTGTAAAAAATTCTGCTTTCTATGATTGTCATAAAGGCATAGAAGAGAGAAATAATGTTGTTTATAAGGTTTATTACATCGTAAGCAAATAATCCCTGCTGCTCATTCTTTGTCAGGAAATTTACGCTTATAATTGATAATACACCAAAGGCATAAATACTGAATATTTTAATTCCGTCTATTACTTTAATGTGCTGTTGTCTACCCTGAAGAAAGGATATATACAAATACTGGCACAAGGAAAAGTTCAGATAAGCATAAAGACGTATCTGGCTGGCAAGTCTCATACCCCAGTTTCTTGGCAGGTGAAGTTTAGAAACAAAAATAACAGAAATGTCGGCAATAATAAAAACAAGTGAAAAAATTAAAATGCCTATAAAGGTTCTGGTAGAAAGAATGGGAAGTCGTCTACGGTGAAAATACATGAATTCCAGCACTAGCATAAATACAAGTGCTACCAGCTGCAGCTGAATAGGTTTTATAAAATTTAATAAATCCGTCATCTCTCCAGCAAGAATTCCGAATATATTCATACGAGTATAATATATACGAATTCTTTTTAAAAAGCGAGTTATTTTTTTGTTATTATTGGACTTGACCCGATAATCTCTTTGTCCTAAAATTCAATTATGAACATTCATATTTTAGAAATGCCACTGGATTTTGGGGCTAGCAGACACGGTTCAGATATGGGCCCATCCGCTATCCGCCTTGCCGGAATTAAAGAAAAACTTGAAAGCCTTGGTCATAAGACCTTTGAACATAGCGATATTTTTAAGGCTTCTTCTCAGGAATACGAAGAGCCAGGAAATCCTAAAGCAAAATACTTAAAACCCATTACAAATGCCTGTACAAAGCTTGCGAGCGAAGTAGAAAAGATTACCGCTGCAGGAGATTTTCCTCTTGTACTGGGTGGAGACCACTCCATAGTTCTTGGTTCGCTTGCGGGAGTAGCCGCTACAGCTCAAAAGCAGGGAAAGACAGTGGGTGTTCTTTATGTTGATGCCCATGGTGATTTTAATACTACAGAAACAACTCCAAGCGGAAACATCCACGGAGAATGTCTTGCGGCTTCTGCGGGTCTGGGCCTTCCTGAGCTCACTAACTTGTATTTTGAAGGCCGCAAGGTAGATCCTAAAAATATCTGTTTTGTTGGTTCCCGCGATTTAGACCCTGGCGAAAAAAAACTGATGAAAGAGGCAGGTGTTACTGTATTTACAATGAGTGATATAGATTGCCTTGGCTTTCCGGCAGTGGTACGTCAGGTTCTTGCCTTCTTTAAGAATATTGATCAGATTCATGTAAGTTTTGATATGGATGTTCTTGACCCTATGTTTGCGCCTGGAACGGGTATTCCTCTTCCAGGTGGTATGACAAACAGAGAGGCTCTTCTTTTAATGGAAGAAATTGCTACAACCGGAAAGGTTCGCTCTGCAGAAATTGTAGAAGTAAATCCTATTCTAGATGTAAGAAATCAAACTGCAATCCTGGCAGTAAGTCTTGCTGCCCGCCTGCTTGGCGAAAAGCTGTATTAACTTTCAGAGTCTTTTTTTCTTGCCTTTAAAGCCTTTTTCTTATTATCTTTAAAGATAATCCTATAAAAAAGAAAGAGGCTTCGTTTTAAAATGGCAAAATATGAATTCCAGACAGAAGTAAATCAGCTTCTCAAACTTATTATTCATTCACTTTATTCCAATAAAGACATTTTCCTCCGCGAAATCGTTTCTAACGGTTCTGATGCGCTGGATAAATTAAAGTATCTTACAGTATCTGATGAGTCTTTCAAAAACATCAAGTTTGAGCCAAGAATCGACATCACTTTTGATGAAAAAGAAAGTACTCTTACCGTTCAGGATTCTGGTATCGGTATGACAGACGAGGATTTGACTAACAACCTCGGAACAATTGCCCGCTCAGGAACTAAGGCATTTATGGAGCAGCTTACAGCCGAAGCAAGCAAG
>JAEEGH010032409.1_pt1 | contig 10052 bp, 6 predicted proteins | sample 9134181 | NCBI WGS metagenome assembly JAEEGH01 (sample SAMN16246544, study PRJNA631951) | gut metagenome | biome: gut microbiome; feature: rumen; material: DP-attached | host: Bos | place: Iran: Karaj | collected 2018-10 | reverse complement strand
CTGATAGGTGGATAGTCGTAGTGCCTGTTTGCTATAGAACTCAGGATTTCGGAACGATGCAATACGTCTGAGGTGATTGAGGACTTTCGATGAAAGCAAGTTCAGTGGGAAATATAGCATGTTTGACCGCGTGATGACTATCTCTGATGGGAAGTCGGCCTTTTCTATCTTGTTCGCTACAGGAACTTCCCAGGGCTTGCTCTCACTGGTCTTTGATAAATCACCAAGCGGCAGGATATTGGCTGTTTGTTTCAGAATATCCTCCAATGTTGATTCTGAAAGCTTACCTATATTCATCAGATATTCCCATTGATCTGGGAAAGGTTCAAAGTATTCATTCACAAAAACACTATTGCCGTTCTTACGAGCGTTTCCCTGCAATGGTAAGGCAACGAGATTGCCAAGTCCTCCTTCCGGCAAAATGTCTTGGTTGGGAAAGAATCGGTCGTATGACTTGAAGCCGATCTTGCCATTTCTGTTCATGGCCTCGGTAAGAATGGCATTGCCAAACCTGCGAGCTTTGACTGCCAATATTGGTGTCTCGAAGATAATCCATACATGAGCACCATTGCCAGAGCGTGAACGCTCTATAGAGCATGGAATGTTCCAACTCTTGCAGACATCAACAAAGGCTATCACGTCTTCCTGATAGCCATGCTCGCAGTTTTTGTCATCGAAGTCAGTACATAGCAGGTGACAAGTGTTATCCTCGTTGAGCACATAAAGTCCTACTACATCCCTGCCATCAGCATCCTTACCCTCCAAATGGCGGTAGATATCAGTGTCAGTTAAAGCAGAGAATTGGCGATTGGGACATTCAGCGCACTTGAACTTGCGCTTATCGCAGAGTTGGTGATTCCATTCGTTTTGGCAGACAGGCTGATAACCTCCCTTCCCGCTCGCCTTGCTATACCATCTACGAGCAAATACGTCCTCGCGTCCTCTGAACAGACTTTGAAACAGCTCGACCTTTTCTTGAAGGGAAAGTGTTCGCATGGCCGTCGGTTCATGTTTAGTAGGAATGTCTTCCTCGCCAAGCCGTTTCTTCAACTCTTTATTCTCGGCTTCCAACTCCTTGATTCGTTCAAGAAGCCGTTGCCGCTCTACAACCCAGCCTTGAAAATTCATAAGCCCCATTTCACAAAATCCATTAAGACCATATAATGACTGCTGGAAAAGATCTTACTCACAAACTGAGGGCTAACTCCAAGTTCCTCTGCAACGTCGTTACGTGTTTTGTGGTTATCCTGCATATAATCCATAATGGCATAGGATATCCTATGGGACAATTTAAGCCACGCTGCATTATCACGCCTCCACTTGGCATCATCAACAAACGTGGAGCGATCACCTGACTGATTGGCTTCAAGGAATTGAATAGCTTTTGATTTCATTTGTTACACGAATAATGCATAAAAATTATCACGGTCTTAATTTTCCTGCCTTTCGTATCTCCAACAGATAGTCATAGAGTATCTGTTGGGCTTTGGCTCTATAGGGAAGATGATTGTAGTTTCGACTCGAATGGCCAAATGATGCAACAGCTCCATAAGTTCGATTGTCCTCGCTATAAAGTTCGAAAACGTTATATCCAATGAAAGTATAAGCCCCAAAGTGAAAAAGAACTGTTGGATGATGTGCTATATCAATGACTTCAAAAAGCGGGACGGGCACTTCTGCATTTTTCTGATTTAACTCCTCGCAGACTTTGTTGAGCTCGGTTTGAAAGTGAATGATGTCAGTATAGTTGCTCACACCATCGTGAAATTCATATAGAATCTCGTAGCCGTCTTCGGTTTTTACATATACAGCGATTAGGTCATCAGGGTATTTCTGATTGAATTTCTCAGAGATGCGTTCCATGTCATGATCAAAACTATACCATGAACATCCAATTTCTGGGTCATAATTGGCATCGCTTATACACAGTATGTTGAGAGGTTCCCCATCGTACTGATAGACGGTTTCCTCTCTCAACTCAAAAGACAGTTTCTCTTCTTCAATAAGGGATTGAAGGTATAAAAGTTTCTGTTTGTCGTTATCGTATAGAAAAATGGAATGTCGTGAATAGTAGGCCATGTAATTCGTTTAACTGTTTGTTTTCTTCCAATGAAACTCGATAGTTCATGTCTTTTGTCCTTACATATCTTCAAGAGACAACGACCCGACATGAATCGTCATCTTACGAAGCTCGGGTGTCTGTTCTAGAACTTTGTCAACCTTTTCGCGGAAGGCATCTTCTTTGTAGCGGTAGCCTTGTTTTTTTAATTCATAGATCCACGCCTCTTTCTCGATGATGTCAACGACTATGAGGTCGATTTCGTTATCGCCTTTCCTGTCCCACCATTTTCCGACGATATAGCGGCCTTCTTCCTGGAATTTCTTCGTGAAGTAACGCTCCATCATCAGGCCTGACACTCCGCTGTAGTCGCGCTTGATAATATCGCCAAGTGCCTTCAGAGCCTTGTTCTCAACCAATGCCTGATACTTGTAGAAGAAGCGGAACCAGAATATCAGGAAGCAGTCGTTCAGCACATATCGTACCTTCTTACTGTTCTCCTTGGCAAAGATGGGCAGCGACTTGGTGATTACCTTATAATATTCCTCCAGCTTCACCAAATAGGAACCAATGTTGTTATTCTGAAGCTCGTTCTCTATCTCCGCCCGGGTTTTCATACCGCTGGCTATACAAGTCAGAATAGAGAAATAAGTGACATAATCTGTGCCGAACTCCTCGATGAGGATATTTCTTCCCTCATTGATAAAGGGTGAGTTTTCCTCAGTCAGTGCTGCCAGCATTTTGTTTTTGGTGGTCTTGTCCTTGTCAAGCAGCAGCGTGACATACCAGGGTACACCGCCTGTAATGCTATACAAAGCCAACAAGTCCTCCGGCGTATATTTCGGATTGAAGTCTGCCAGAATCTGCTTCAGCACATCGGTAGTGAACGGTTCAAGGATCATCTTCTCGTCGGCACGTCCGAATAGCGGTTCTTCCTTGTCTTCAAAGATTTTCGTCATCAGTGTGAAAACCGAGCCGCTGATAATCAGGTTCAGGTGACTGCTGCGCCTATGTAAGTCCCAGTCGCGTTGAATATCGCTGAAAATTGCAGGGTTTATCTTCAGAAAATTCTGGAATTCGTCGATGATGAGTGTGAACGGGCGACTCTCCGACAACTGGAGTACGAAGCGAAACACCTCAGAAAAAGTACTTGGCGTACCAAGGATCGGTGCGTCCAGCTTCTCGCGTATCTCACGCACATAGTCCTGGCACAGCAGCGCCTCTGCTTTCTTTCCCACAAAGAAATAAAGTACGGTTTCATCACCACATCGCTGCGAGAGTTCGGTTTTTCCAATGCGTCTGCGTCCCATTAGCACCGTCATCCTTGCCTCGCGTCGACTCTGCTGTAGAACCTCGCAAAGCACCCGTTGCTCGTTTTCCCTATCGTAGAACTTCATATCTTAAAATGGTATTTGTTATTACCGTAATGGCTATTACTTTTGCAAAGGTACGAAAAAATAAGCACAATACAAAATAAAAAACGATTTTTTTCTATCTGGGGCACTCTGCCGCCTCTAAGTGCAGCTGGCGTATCTCGTCGGCCAACGACTGCGGACTGACGACCTTGAGCCAGCGGCCGCGGCTCAGCAGGTGGGCTTTAAGGTCGTCGGTGGGGCGCAAGGTCAGTTCGAAGTCGGTATGGTCGTCGGCCTCGACGAGCAGGCGCTGGGTGTGGTGCAGGGGCAGGTCGCGCATGGCATACTGCTCACGGCCGTAGGCTCTGACGACGATGCGCTGGGGCTGTAGGCCGTTGCCCGTCATCACGCCGAAACACTCGCTGAAGTAGTCGGCAGCATCGAAGTATGGGTCGATGGTGAAGCGGCGGCCGGTAGGCTTGATCCGCTTGATGCGGTCCAGTGCCAGCACGCGCATCTGGCCATCGGTACGTCTGGCCAGCAGATACCAGCGCTGACGCGACAGCTTCAGACAGTAAGGCTCCATCGTGTAGCTGTGTACCTCGGAGACCTGGTAGGGCTGATACTCTATGTAGACGGCGCGGAACTGGCGCATGGCCTCCACAAGCTGCTGTAGTAGCTCGCTGTCGCAGTTGACGCTCTCGATGAGTATGCGCTCCTGCATGTTCATGCTCTCGCCGACGACGTTGCTGACGGTGAGTGTCTGGAGCAGCCAGTTCTGCAGGGTGTCGCCGTGCAACACGTGTTCGTTACCTATATAATAGCGGTAATCGTTGTGTGCGTCGCACTCTATGTAGAGTCCGAACATCTGCTCTATGGCGGCCTTGTGGCGCTGGAAGGTGTTGCGCAGCATGGGTTGTCCGCCGCTCATCTCGGTGGCTACCCACTGCTCGTTCAACTCGGCCAGCGTGATGCCATTCGGGGCGCGACGGATGGCATCGACCAGCCAGATATAGGCTCTGAAAATATCGTACTGTTTCATATCTGCTGCAAAATTACATATTTTTTTTGAAAAAAACAGAGCCTGCACCACAAAATGATGCAGGTGGCGATTAACTTTGCACCCGTTATCAGGATATAAGTTTAATACAAGTTTCACATGTTGAGAAGATATAGGAAGATAAAGGAAGATATGCCGCTTTTCAGCGGCGAAAGGCTACGGGTAGGCGAGCTCTGCTCGGGAATGGATAGAGGACAATACTCTGTCTGCAAGCTTTCTGCAGCAAAACCATTGTCTTATATCTCCTTCTATCTTCATCTGTCTCCCTCTATCTACAAGGCAAGCGGAGCTTGCGAAAGTTGAATAACTTATTATGGATATTACGGTTTATTATGGAGATTCGTTTCAGAAATAAACTGATTTCGTTACAATGCGTTTCACCTTGTTATGATATCCTTTTTGAGAGCTTTTTCGGCTCGCGACGAGAATCCCAGACATCTACGATTCTGATGGTGTCCGAACTCTCAATGTAATAATAGATGAGCTTCAGCGGACCGATAAGACGGAAATGACGATACTGTCTCGGCCTGTTTGTTCCATATTACTTTAGCCATGAGAATTCGTGCTGAAGTTCGGCCATGAGTTGTTCGTGTGTCTTATATTCGCCGTTTTCGAATTGTTGTTCTCCCTGTTCTATTCGGGCATTCAGCTCATCTAATGAAAAAGGGGAACTGTTTGTCTCAGGCATACTCCATTTCTCGTATTCCTCGTTAAGAGTCAGCTGATTGATGAGTGATATGAACAGGTCGTCCATACTTAGGTTTCGTTCTTTGGCATAGGCTTCTGCACGATGATACTCGTTGATGGGAAGTGAAATGGTAGTCGTCATATACATTTTGTATTCGTTATTTTCTGCAAAGATACGAATAAGTGAGCAAAGAACAAAACAAAAAACCAAATTTTTTTGTATTTTAGAAAGAAATCAGCAACAATAAGAAAAAATTCATCTCAACAATGTGAAATAATATTCTTTATAATTGTTGAAAATAATTCTTTCTAATTCTTTCTCATTGTTTTCCGAAAAAGGACCAGAACTTATTATGGATATTACGGATTATTATGTTATAGAAACATTAGGTGACACCTCTTACACCTGGCACTTAACTGCTTGAAAATCAAGGTCTATTTTTTTCGAGGTAAGTCGCACCTATAGTCGCACCAGAGGTGACACCAGGGCGCTCGGCGACGCAAGGAGACGCATTCTTTGCAAGACCTCCGCGTAGCGCCTGAGCACCTACGGAGCGCAAGAAAGCGTCGCAAGCGCCGAGCGGCCAAGAAAAAGGCAAGAATGGTGGCCGACCGTGAAACATTTACGAGAGGCCGTGAGATTTTTCTGTAAGGCCGCGAAATTTTCGGCTTTGTCGTGAAACATTGTTGAAATGGATTGGTGCGACCATTGGTGCGACCATTGGTGCGACCACTGGTGCGGGCAAATTCTTCGCTAACCTGCTGATAATCAGCTTTGGTGTTAGAGGTGTCACCAAAAAGCAGTCTTAGGCCTTAGCCCCTCGGGCTGGCGCACATTTTTTTCTGATACTTTATTTCTTTCATTGTTTTCTTTGATTATTCAGATATTATTCTTAATTTTGCAACGAGAATATAAAATCCTTGCATTATGACAATGAACATTTTTGTAGAAACCAGTCCTGCTATGGCCAAGTATTGGCCAGAATTGGCGAAGCTGAGCAATCACGACAAGCAGTCACTGATTGTTCTATTGACATCCTCTCTGCGGAGTGAAGACGCGAGTTTCGTTGACGAAGAGGAACGCCGAAGAGTGTCAAATGCGAAACTTGATGCTGCTTTGGCAAAGTTTCATTCTGACTGGGGAGGAGACCGGGAGCCTTTGGAAATTGCCAATGAGTTAAGGCAAGGACCAGAGATGTTAAGAGATGTCGAAGTCTGGTGAGCAATGAACACACATGGGAAATATCTGCTTGACACATGTACATGCATTGCCCTTATCAAAGGTAAGCATGGAGTTGCCGAGCATGTGAGGGAAGTTGGCGTTGATGAATGTAAGATTTCCGATATAACTTTGGCTGAGCTTTACTTTGGAGCCTGCAAGTCGGAAAGGACTGAGCATTTTGAGGATGTAGTGACTGTGATGAACCTTTTTGAGCAATATCCGATAACCCATCTTCGCAAGTATGGCGAAATCCGCTGGATGCTTGAGAAGCGTGGCAAGAAAATAGGTGATATGGATATGTTTATTGCTGCCACAGCACTTGAGGAAGACCTCATTGTCGTAACAGGTAACGTGAAACATTTCAGTCATATCGATGGACTGAAGATTGAGAACTGGATGGAATAACCTTCTTTTAATCAAGTGCACAGCGGAACCCTACTGTGCACGTAAAAACACCCCGTTTCCGCGTCCTTTCGGACAGGAATCGGGGCCTTTTTCTGTGTTTGTCCGAAAATTAAGGGTGTGTCCGATACACTCTAAGCGAAAGTCAGCCTGAAATTTGGAACGAGGCGAAAAACCGCATTACCTTTGCACCGTCAAAACAACAAAGTGACGACAGAACAACGAAAAAATAACCATTAAAAATAAAAAGTAAAATGAAGAATTTCAAGAACATCGCAGCCATGCTGCTCGTGGGCATCAGCTCAACCATCACCTTCACCTCGTGCCAGGACGACCGCATCGAGGACAGTAAAGAAAACAGCAGCGCCGCCGTGACACGGGGCGCCAGTCAGGGCCCGGCCGAGGCTTACGGCCTGACCTACCACAACTTCACCGGCAAGGACGACGTCACCATCCTGAAGGCCGACACCACCGAGATTTCGGTGAGCAAGGCGCTGGCCGAGAAGATGGGCATCAAGACCTTCGTTGGCCACCCCATGGGAATCTGGGACGCCCAGAACCACCTGCCCTACGCCCGTAAGGCCACTGCCGAGAAGCTCGTCGGCGACCGCTACATCCTGAGCGTCGTGCCGGCAACGCTGGCCGAGCTCATCGGCGAGAAGAACGTGACGATGAACACGGCGGCCTTCTACAACCCCGACGCCCAGGGCGGCCAGACCCGCGCCGGCATCGAGATGCCTGAGTACGCCGCCCGCTACATCGACGAGAACGACATCATCCACCCGGCCGTCATCCACCTGACAGACCCCTACGGCTACGACAACGCCTACAACACCGAGGAAGACCAGCCGACGGCCGGCACCCGCTCCGACGGCAGCTACCAGTTCATCACCGGCGAGGAGCTGGCTACTGGTTCGCGCTTCTCGGCCAACCGCAACATCCTCTCCTGGGACAAGAAACTGGAGAAGGTGGTGAAGCTGCCCTGCGGCAAGGACGGCGATGGCAAGCTGACGGTGAAGACCCCGCTGAAGTTCGACCTGAACTACTTCCTCACGCTCAACGGCGGCTGGAGCTGGAAGAACTTCAGCCCGTACATCAAGAAGTTCGAGACCGGCCTCGACGGCAAGTTCGGCATCGCCCCCGAGGTGAAGCTTGAGCTGCACAAGGAGTGGAAGCTCGACCCCGACAAGTTCAAGAAGGAGCTGTTCACCTTCCCCCGCTTCTCGTTCACCTTCATGATTGGCGTCATCCCCGTGGTCGTTCAGTGCTCGCCCAACCTCTACGCCCGTGTCGACGGCAAGGTCGACGCCGACCTCAAGACCGGCTTCAAGTACGAGTACCAGAGCAAGTTCAAGGGTGGCATCCGCTACACGCAGCAGGACGGCTGGGGCGTCATCAACGAGTTCAAGGAGGAGAAGAACACCTTCACCTTCGACCAGCCCAAGGCCAAGGTACATGCTGAGGCAGGCATCGCGCTCTACCTGGGTCTCGACGTGCTCGTCTACGGCGCCGCAGGTCCCACTGCCAGCATCGGCCCCCGCCTGAGCACCCAGGCAGACCTGACGGTAGCTCCCTGGAATAAGGAAGCCCTCGACCTGAAGGCCAAGGTGGATCTGGCCATCAACGCAGAGCTCGGCGCCAAGCTGACAGTACTCGGATATAACCTGGCAGAGGTCCACAAGACCTTCCAGCTCGGCGGCCCCTGGACCATCTGGCAGTACCCCTCGACGGGCAACGAGCACCAGGTAGGCAAGGACTACACCCCCGAGGAGCAGGCATGGAACCGTCTGGCCACCTACGTCAACGCCGCCCAGGCCCTCGACAAGGAGTGCTCCCTTTGGAAGATGATCGACGAGATGGCCGACATCCGCTCGCAGATGGAGAGAATCAGCAAGGACGAGGCTCGCAGCAGAATCATCAACGCCTGCCTGCATCCCATCCTCTGCCATGGCGGCGACCGTTACTTCAACGCCGGCGGCAAGCTCAAGTTCCTGCGCAACCTGAAGCAGCACTACACGTACTACACCCGCGAATGGTACTCACCAAGAGGCCGCGCATGGACTGAGCTGAAGAACATCCTCCTGGACAACGACCAGGTGAAGGCAGTGGCTGCCGCCCACCCCGTGAAGATAGAAATGGACAATATCTTCAACATGGCCTACTCTGATTTCAAGGCACAGAACAACAACCGCCTGCCGGAGACGACCCAGGCCGACATGCAGAAGATGGTAGACCTCGTCGTCAGCATCGGCAAGAACTACAGACTGCGCTAAATGACAGGGAAACAACAGAGAACGAGAAAAGCCGGAAGTGCAATGCTTCCGGCTTTTTTGCGTTTGAGGGTGCCACGGTGCCACAATGCTTATGTACACTGGGTGGGCACCCTGTGTTTATGCGGGTTGGGGCACCGTGGCACCCTTAAACACAAAATTCTTAGTATGGCGCAACATCAGCCAGAAAGAGTTCGCCCTGGTTGGCATTGTCCATATCATTAGTTCCGTTGTACAAAGATATTCTTGTTAGGTGGCATGAGGGCTATCCACGGACTTTTCCCCATGCGCCTAAATAAGACAAAGGCCTTATTTTTTCGTCAGGTAGACGAATTCGTCGAAATCGCTGAAGCCCATCTGACTGAGTTGCTGCCGACTGTGCTGGCGGTCATCGTCGGTATTGTAACCTGGAATCAAGGGCAGGCGGATGGTAACCTTCGGCTGCAGGCCCTGAGCGGCCAGATAGCCGAGGTTGGCCGCGACCTGCGCGTTGTCGGCCTGGCAGTAGCTGCGGTAGATGTCGGGCGAGAGGTCTTTCACGTCCACGTAATAGTGGTCAACGTAGGGTACCACCTGCTGCAGCCTACTGAGTGGCACGTTGAGCGACGTTTCCATGTAGATGTTCCACTCAGGCGGGCATCGTCGGCAGAAGTCGGCTATCACGTCGCTGCGCAGCAACGGCTCGCCGCCGCCGAAGCAGATGCCGCCACCCGTGGCCTGGAAGTAGAGGTCGTCGACGACCGTCTGCTGTAAGATTTCCTCTGCCGTGAGTCGCTGCCACACGCCGTCGGGACGCAGGCACTGGCTGTTCAGACAATAGCGGCAGTTGAGCGGACAGCCGTGGAAGGCTACCAGCGTGGTGACGCCCGTGCCGTCGGTGGTCAGTCGGTGGCGGCAGATGCCTATGAGCGGTACTTTCATTTCAGACGGAAGGTTACGGGAATGACATATTTTACGGCCACCGTCACGCCGGCTTGTCGGCCGGGAATCCATTTGG
>JAEEGH010032408.1_pt1 | contig 10052 bp, 10 predicted proteins | sample 9134181 | NCBI WGS metagenome assembly JAEEGH01 (sample SAMN16246544, study PRJNA631951) | gut metagenome | biome: gut microbiome; feature: rumen; material: DP-attached | host: Bos | place: Iran: Karaj | collected 2018-10 | reverse complement strand
GGATTTCACAAAGAAGACGGATGCCGTTTATTTTTCTAAAAGAGTCAATACGGCAAATGATCCGGAGGGGATAATACCGTCATATGATTTTGTGGACAGCCTGGACTATGAAGTCGAACTGGGAGTGATCCTTAAAAAGGATGCATTAGATGTTCCGGTAGAAGCAGCAGCTGACTATATATTTGGATACACTATCATTAACGATGTAAGTGCGAGAAACCTTCAGTTCAAGCATCAGCAGTGGTACCGGGGGAAAAGTCTTGACGGTTACACACCTATGGGGCCTTGTATCGTTACAGCTGATGAGGTAAAAGACGCCCGTAACCTTGATATACGCTGCTATGTTAATAACGAAAAAAGGCAGGAGAGTAATACAAAAAACATGATAACCTCTGTAGAGGAAGCTATATCCGAGTTATCCCAGGGGATGATACTGAAGGCGGGAACGATCATTGCGACCGGGACGCCGGGCGGAGTTGCAATGGGAATGAAGCCACCGGTGTATCTGAAAAGTGGTGACGAGATCCGTTGCGAGATACAGGGAATAGGAAGTCTTGTAAACAAAGTCGGATAATATGATAACTTAAAGCAAGTGTGATGGGGCGTAAAATCTACCATGCAGACCGTATTTAAAGAACAATGTAAAGATATCGGAAGGATTAATACAAAGAATAAGCTATTTTACAGTATCTTCCGTTTTTGACGGGCTGTTAAACAAAAAGACGGAAAAAGAAGTATTAAAAGACAGCGAATTGACTTCGCAATTCTGCGTAGCCGGATTAAAATCCCTGATAAACTTTTGAATCAATTAAAAGATAATTGTTTAATAAGCAAAGAACAGGAATACAACAATATCATCATAAACCTTGACATGAAAAAATATTTATTGTAATCTTTGATAGCAAACAATGATAACTATAAAATATTACTTTTTTTGTTGGGAAAAAATATGCCAAGAGACAAGTCATTAAGTCATATAAGAGTGAATAAGGCAATAATGGAGGAGTTCCTTGAAAAGGGTTATGAGGCTGCTTCCATCAGAAGTATCGGCGCTCGTGCAGGGATGACCTCCGCGGGATTATACAGACATTATACCGATAAGGAAGCCATGTTTGCTGCTTTGGTTGATCCATTGGTAGAAGATATCAAAAATTGGACACGCCGACACACGGAAAAGAAATATAATCTTTTAGATGACAATGCTAATAAAAATGACTTATTCAACGAATCATTCATCGACCTTGTAAGGGATATCATTATTCCCCAAAGGGATGAATTTACTCTTCTTATGACCTGCTCTGCAGGAACCAAATATGAGAATTTCATTCATGATTACGCCAGAGACAATCAAAAAGAATTTCTTGAAGCCATAGAATATATGAAAAAGAAGGGCTATAAGGTAATTGACGTGGAGGAAGAAGAGTTGCATATGCTTTTGTCCGCGTATCTTACTGCGTGTTTTGAGCCTATCATACATGGCGTTTCCGAAGAGAAAATCGATAAATACTTAAATACCGTGCAGGAATTTTTCATGCCGGGGTGGTTAAGAATCATGGGAGTAAATTAGAAGAGCCGCAAGGCTCTTTTTTAATGTCGTTAGTTATCGAAAACAAGTTAGCGATAACTAACACAATCAAAGCAAATATTAATAAAAAAATATCCGGAGGCTTATATGAAAACATAAACAGTATTGATTATTTATTTATGCATAGAGGAAATAAAAGGAGGAAACAGAATTGGAAAAAACACAAAAATATGATCATATGAAATTGATCAGACAATATGCGGGAGGACATAAGTATTTGATAACGCTTGGCAGATTTCTTGCTGCCGTAAGCGCTGTTATGACCTTACTTCCGTATTATCTGATGTGGAAGATAATAAGAGTTGCGGTTAACGGCGATAATCCGGAATACATCACATTTTATGCAATATTGGCAGTGGCTTTGATAGTCGGTGCATTGCTTGTATATATTGCGGCTCTTCTTTGCACACATATATCCGCGTTCAGAGTTCAGGCAAACATGAGAAGCTCTCTTATGAAAAGAATTGTGACTCTGCCTCTAGGAATATTTGATGAAGACGGAACGGGAAAAATAAGAAGAATTGTCAACGATTCCACGGCCGCAACGGAAACTTACATCGCTCACACACTTGCTGATAAGACTGTAGCAGCAGTTACTCCGGTGGGTCTTCTTATACTTGTTTTTGCTTTTAACTGGAAGATCGGTCTTATATGCTTGGTACCTGCTGTTTTGGGATTCGCATGCATGATGTTTATGATGGGATCCAATATGCAAAAAAAGATGAAAGAGTACCAGGATGCTCTTGAGACAATGAGTTCGGAGGCTACCGAATATGTCAGAGGCGTGCCTGTGGTTAAAACATTCGGACAGACCGTGCACTCGTTCAAGAGATTCAAAAACTGCATAGACGGATACGGAAAATGGACGACCGAATACACGCTGATGTTACGATTCCCCATGATGGGGTTTATGACTTTTATAAATGCAATATTTGCTGCTTTGGTAATAGCATCATTTATATTCACAAGAAACGGAGTGGACAATGCGATCATTCTCAATGTTATGTACTACATTATTATTACTCCTCTTGTGACAGTTGCATTAACCAAGATTGCTTATTCGGGTGAAGCTGAAATGAATCTGATTGATGCTCTTAAACGAGTTGACAAGATAATGGTGTAGCTACCAAAGTAGCCTGACTCTATAACAATTACATTGCTTGTCACAGTTTTAACCATTATAATGTCACGGGATAAAAAAGAGAAAGGAAGATCCCGGAGGCATTCTTGGCGGAATCCCCCTCCGGGATCTCGTGGTTAACAACCGTGAACATCATAACAGATTATGAAGAAGAGTACAACGAGGAAGAAGGTTTTTTTGGATAAAGAGTAATGAGAACCCGCCTTGTCCGTACTGCGGAGGAAAGCAGGAGAAGAAGGAATGGGCAGACCGGTTGAGAAGGAAGGCCGGCGGCGAGAAGGTACGGTATAAGATCGAAGTCAAAAGATGTACTTGTGAAGAATGCGGCAGGAGTAACAGACAGATACCGGATATATGGCTGCCGTATAAGCAGTATGAGGCTGATCTGATAGAGGATGTGATCGACGGCGTGATCACAGAGGATGACCTGATTAAGGAAGACCATGACTATCCCTGCGAGAAAACACTGAAACGCTGGAGGGAATGGGCGGAGAAGCTGATGGTGCATGCGGAGGGATACATCCGTACGATTCTTCACAGGATATTTGAACTGCCATACAGCTTTCTTGCATCGCAGATCTCATTGCTCGAAGAAATACAAAACAGGATCCCGCAAGGATGGCTTAAAGCCATAGTTGCGACAATGATAAATACAGGCGGCTATGCGGCAATGCCGGAGCCGGGATAAAAGCTGTCCCCCTACTTTGTTTTGATGGCACGATGGGGATGTATTACGATGATCTCATCAAAGAAAGAGGAGGTCATCAACCATGCCGGAGAGCAAAGAGATACGCAAATGGAGAAATGAGGAGGCGCTGAAACGATACCGGATGATAGCACCGCTGTTGGATGCGGATATCGATGAAGCAAAGCGCCGCCAGATGCGGGAGGAGATCGCAGAACGGGAAGGGATATCCAAGCGATCTATTTACCGCTATGAGGAGAAGTACCGGAAGGAACAGTTTGAGGGGCTGATCCCACAGAACCGTGAGAAAAGACGGTCACAGAAACTGCCGGACAACTGGGAAGAGATCATCGGGGAAGCGATACAGCTGAAACGAGAGGTACCCAAACGCAGCGTGCGGCAGATCATCCTGATACTGGAAACAGAAGGATTTGCAGCGCCGGGGGTGATACGCCCGTCAACGCTTCAGAGATATCTGTATCAGGCAGGGCTTGGCATAAAGCAGATGAAGCGTTTTGCAGAAGCAAGGGAGACATCATCACGCCGTTTCTGCCGTGCACACAGACTGGAACTGCTGCAGGGCGATATAAAATACGGTCCTGTGATCGTGACGAAAGAAGGGAAGAAGATCAGGACATATCTTTCTTCACTGATCGATGATCATTCCCGGCTCATCGTGCAGGCAGAGTTTTATGATAACCAGCGTGCAGATATCGTGGAGGATACATTCCATAAGGCTGTACTGAAGATCGGCATATGGGATTGCTCGTATCTTGATAATGGGAAACAGTTCATCAGTAGGCAGCTGCGTGAGAGCTGTGCAAGGCTGGGGATCCGCATCCTGCATGCGAAGCCGTATGCATGCCAGGCAAAAGGTTATGTAAAGAGTTACGTTATGTAAAGAAATGGCGGCTCAACCCGATAAATTCAACGAATTGAGCCGAGATTTCTTTACATAAATTTACGCCTTGTTGAAGTTTTTGAGCCAGTCCTTCAAGTCGGTATCGTTATCCCAAACGGCGTCCTCCTCGGGAACAATCTCCTTGCTTGCAGCCTCAATGGCTTTTCGCTTCAGCTGTGCGTCAGTTCGTGCATAAACTTCGGTTGTGGTGACGCTGGAGTGACCTAAAAGGTCACGTATGTAAATGAGATCTACGCCTGAAGCAAGCAATTCCATGGCCGTGGTGTGGCGCATCTTATGAGGACTCAGATCTTCAGGAATAGCTGCTTCGCCTTTAGCTCGGGCCTTGTACCCATATTTTTTGAGCGTGTAGTTAATGCCTTGGCGGGTAAAGGGCTGACCCATGTGGTTTTTGAACAGGATTTCGTTGTAACGTGCATCACAATCATAATTCATGATGGACAGGTATTTTTGTATGTGCGATATGGAAGTTTTTAATAATGGCACATATCGCCCTTTATTCCCTTTGCCATGGATCCTCATGGTATAAGGCTCTGTAAGAGAAATATCTCTGACACGGAGCTGTATCAGTTCAGAAACCCTAATGCCTGTTGTGTATAGGAGCAGTAGGATCACGTAGTCCCTTAACCCATTTTTCCTGCTAGTGTCCACTTGGGCAACAAGCAATTCTACCCCGTCCGTCTTGAGATAAGATATCTCACGCTGGATGGTCTTCTTCAGAGGAATTGCAAGGATTTTCTGGTATTCATCAAGATAGTCGGGAAACTCGTACTTCAGGTAATGTACAAATCCTTTTATTGCCGCAAGCCTGTAGTTCCTGGTTGCCGGAGAGTTGCCTCTGTCGCTTTCCAGCCAACCAAGAAAGCTTCGTATGTTATCACGCGTGAATTCGACAATGGTCATTTTCTCGGGAGGTATGCCTCTTGTTTCCATGTATTCAAGGAAAAGGATAAACGCGTACCGGTATGAGTCTATGGTCTGGGGCGAGCTTCCTCTTTCGTTTGGCAGATACCTTGTGAAATACCTGCTAAGGTGAATAGCAAAATCAGTGTTCTTCACTGGAATCACCTCCCCCGAAAATCCGTTCCGCCATGCCCCTGAATTTCTCCTCTATGTACGGGAACAGCTGTAACGTGAGACGAACATATTTTTCGGTGGCATAAATCGTCTTATGCCCAAGGTATGACGAAAGTATTGGCAAAGCAACATACATATCCAGCCCTGAATCGGTCAGTTGCTTAAATGAATACACTGCCATGTGATGCCGCCAATCATGAATCCGCGGTCCCTCCCCGCCGCCAACATATGGGATTTTGGCCTCGCGGAGGAATGCACGATGGTTCTCATACACCGACTTCTCATCCATCCTGCCGCCATTGGCATTTGAAAAAATATAATCATCATCTGCCAGCAAATAGAAACAGCGGTTTGCGTAGATATTCAACAGTTGGCGTAGATCCTCGCCGCAGACAACATACCTTTGCTTGTTGTTCTTGGACTCGTTGAGCTTTATGATGCCCTTTTCAAGATCGACATCCTCCTTCTTTATGCCGAGGGTCTCGTTGATGCGAGTGCCGCAACAATACAGAATCCGAAACAACACGGGATACTGTAGGGCATCCTTCCTGTTTGCCGTTGTGGAATAACTGTCAACAGCCCGAAAGTACCTTATGGTTTCATCGTCCGTGTAGATATGAGGTTGAAAGTCTGTCCCTTTGTATTTCACATCTCGAACAATATATACGTTGTATCCCTTGACACTAAGGTATGATAGGAAGTGTTTGCTGGCATTCACGCGAGAGTAATGGGAGGTATGGGATTCTCTGTCCCTCTGTTTGAGCCATTCTGATGCGTCCCTTGTCGTAAAGACTGGTTCAGTCAGGTTTTGCGTGTTACAAAACCTGTCAAATGCAATCATATAAACGCGGAAGCTTCTTTCATCATAGCCGGCAGCGACCTTATAAGAGATGTAAGATCTTATCTCGTCCGCAAAAATCGAGGAGAATTCATATCTTGCCATATGACACCTCCTCGCTGTACAATGGTGAACGAAGCTGTGGCATAGGCAGTGCGCACGCTTTAAGTTTGTCATAGTCTACGGAAATGTACACGCTCGTCGTTTCCGTTCGCTGATGCCCCATTACGGTGCTTATAATAGGCAATGCGACATTCTTCCCCAGGAGGTTTGTCGCAAGGCTATGGCGCATTGCATGCGGACCGTGTTTTTTTCTGCTCCAGCCTGTGATGTCCGCACGACGGAGATATTTCGTCACGATTGAATGGATTGTCGGGGAGGCCAGTGGGGTTCCCTGATTTACCACCATATGAGATACTATAATCTCTTGGGCATCAGATTTTGGCCTACCATGCTTCAGGTAATCAATTATTGCATTTCCTACTGAGGATAGAAGCGGAAACTCAACCGGGGCATCCGTCTTATGCTGGTCGAACCGTATGACGTTGTTATCCCAGTCAATTTGATCAAACCTAAACAGCGTTACATCCTTTGCCCTCCATCCGTATTCGCTCACAAGGAGAAGCACGAGATAATCCCTTTTGCCGATAGCCGAGGCGCGTTCAACAGAATCAATCATGCTCCGTATTTCCTGTTCCTCATAAGTTGTGGGAAGCTTGCTGTTCTCGCGGTAATTATCTTTTAGCACATATACTGAACAGTCCTTGCAATGTTTTCCGGTATCAAAAACATACCTAAGGAAGTTGCGTACTACGTTGGCGCAATTGTGCCGAGATGACAGGGAGTATTGTTTTAACTTAAAGAATGCCTCTATTTCCTCGATGGAAAGCCTGTCAAACCACATATTCGCATCGTCCATGTACTTGCTGAAATCAAAAAGGTACAGTCGTTTGTTGCCCAACGTTTTCTGGGCAAGCCCTCGATCAATGCGGCAATACTCCAGATAATCGAAGGCGACCTGTCCAACGTTGCCGTTAAAGCTGTATTCCACACTTGGGCTGCGGAACTCGAATTCCCCGCATTTTTGATACGAGATCAGCATCCTGACTGCACGGTATCCCTCGCGAATCTTTATCGGAGATTTTGGTGGAAGCAAATGCGTTCCGTAAATGTCCTCAAGATATCTGTTTCCCACCTCCTCGCTGAACTCTGTGATATTGTGCTGTGACAGCCACGACCGTAGTTTTTTCCAATGGGACGTAAGCCTGTCATAATAGTGTCCGGCATACTCTCTGTGACGTAGTTCTTCGTCACAAAGGGAAACCAGTACTTCAAAATTTCTCACCATATATCATCACCGTCCTTTCTTTATGGTGTAGATATATGGTCACATACGGATTTATTTATGTAAAGAAATCTCGACTCAATTCGTTGAATTTATCGGGTTGAGCCGCCATTTCTTTACATAACGTAACTCTTTACATAACCTTTGCTTGCGCCGTCGCGAACTTTCGTGTGTAGGAGTACTATTCCGAGGGAAACACAGATCATGGAGAGTTGTTCATTGGAATAGCTGCAGCCGTTATCAACGTAAAGCTTATCGGGTATGCCATAGGTCGCAACAGCCTGCTTTAAAACTTTTTGGAAGTTGCAGGCATTATCGCTGTAGAACAGACCGCCGCCAACAAGAAGTCTGGAGTGGTCGTCGATTATCATAATGCAGTAGACACGCCTTGATTTTCCGTCTTCAGTGATGTATGGGAGATAGCAGGTGTCCGCCTGCCAACATTTCCCGAAACCGTCTTCCTCAAAGGCTTTACGGTCTTTGAGATTAGGATTTCGTGCAGACTTGAGATCGTTGTTTTTAATGAATCGCTGGACTGAGTCAACACTGACAGATGCGGGAATGAAAGACTCCGAGACCAGATGGTGGTAGATTTGAGTTGCATTCATACGGGGCTGTTCCTGCTTTATGCGGTATATCTCGCAGATGGCATCGTCGTTTAGTACACGGGAAACACCCATATCGGAGCGCCTCCCGGGAAGAAGAGCGTCAAGCCCGCCGCTGGTGTACTCTGATTTCCATTTTTCCAGAGTCTTGTAACTGTACTTCACTACGGTACCGTTGGGGAGAGTAAGTGGTTTTTCCGTCACTCTCTTGTAATAGGCCGTTGCAGAAGCATCGGGAAAAAGCCCCTGAACTACAGGGGCGATGAGGGCAAAGCGGAACTGGGCCATATCGGCATCCTGCTTTGTGATTTCCGGGTTAGAGTTCATAGTATTGGTCCTCCTTTATGTTTTTCTTTATCATAAAGGGAAGGTTAAGGTGTAGCCAGCTACCGGTTGTGTGGTCAGATGATTCTGTAATTCGGATAAAATACTTTCTGACAGTAACCTGCGGTTCCGTTATAGTACACGGAAGGATTCCTGTGAGATTGTAAAAATGAAAACGAGTAGCGAGCAATAAATCCGGAAGATAAGTCATTGTAAGGACGGCTGACAAGTGTTTTTAATAAGTCACCGGAACTGATTTTGAGGTTTTCAAGTTCGCCAAGCCATAGTTTTTTATGCGAATTAAACAAAGCTTTCCATTTGCGGAATTGTTTGTCGGATATGCCATATCTTTCACAGATGCTCTCGATTGAGCGGAAGCGGAAGAAGTGTTCAGACAGAACCCTCAGGACAAAGAACAGCCCGTATGTGCCATATGGGATTATGTGATCGGGGAGGATGGCGTGAGTGTGATGACAGCTGTCACAGATAACCCGCATTACGCAGAGAGAGTATTTGACGCACTGACCATTAGTAAAATCGGTTATGGTCCTGTCATAGTAGGCATGGACGTGGCATTTACCTTTGGATCCGCAGATAGGACAGGTTTCCATTTCCGGAATAAATTTGGCCATATATCGGTCAAAGAGAATTTTTGATGAAGTTTTTATATTTAACATCTTGCTAAACAGTAAGTTTTTTCTTATCATAGTAATGTACTTGGAGCGTTAAGCTCGGGTATGATAACTTAAGATGACTGCTTTTGAACAGGCAACCATAATTAGGGCAATGACCCTGCACAGGACCTGTGTGCAGCTCTTAAGGGTGTGAATGGGGAAAGACGAACTGTGGTAGGGGCTGTCTTCCTCATTTTTTTATGCAACTGTATGAATATAGATCATAAGGGGTTAGATAGTCAATATAGACACGAAAAAAACGTGCGGAAAAAAACAGCACGTTAAGATGGACGATATTTAGTAAGACGAGAATTTAATTTGCGGCAAACTTGCCGTAGGTGAGAAGATTAATTTGAGGTATTACAGTATATGAGTACAGGTGAACTGATTATAGCAATTATTGTTTTTGCTATCGCGGGGCTGTTGTTGTTTATAGCAATTCGACATTTCAATGAACGCGGTTTTTTATTCAACAATGCTTACATTTATGCATCAAAAGAGCAGAGAGAAACAATGAATAAGGGACCATATTATCGCCAATCTGCGATTGTGTTTAGTATCCTATGTGTCGTATTTGTTGTGATTGGGTTGTCTGTTCTATTGCAAAATAGTAAGATCATGCTTTTGGAGATACCGCTCTTTATTGGCGTAATCATATATGCAATAATCTCCACTATTAAGTACAATAACCACGTGAAGGATGGAGAGTAAGATGAAGATACATCAGGTAAAAATAGATTTTAATGTTACGGTGGAGATCACTCGTTTTGTATATGTATATATAATTGAAGCAGAATTTCTTTATCTAATAGATTCAGGTGTGTTTGGATGTGAAAAGCAGATTATTGATTATCTT
>JAEEGH010032407.1_pt1 | contig 10052 bp, 9 predicted proteins | sample 9134181 | NCBI WGS metagenome assembly JAEEGH01 (sample SAMN16246544, study PRJNA631951) | gut metagenome | biome: gut microbiome; feature: rumen; material: DP-attached | host: Bos | place: Iran: Karaj | collected 2018-10 | reverse complement strand
TGAATGCCTGGGCAGCCTTGGCTGTAGTGATTCGCTCCATATTCTCTGGGCGGATGTTACCTGTGGTCATGTCGTATAATGCTAATAAGTTAATAGTCAGTATGTTACTTCGTTCTGGGCTATTCCCACTCGATGGTTGCCTTTTCTCTTATATAATTGAAAATCAATCATATAATTTTTGGTTATTCTCAAAGGGGACACTTTTGGGGAACAAAATTGACACATCTTCCCGCCCTTTTCTGTCAATAACGATGGTTATAACAGCACTTTTCTTCTTCCCCGTTGGATGTCCGTAGAACAAATGTAGCGATTTTTTTGCGTTTGACCTTCATTTTCCACTTGACTTTCATTACCCCGTCCTGTATATTTCTACAAACGCATCTATTTATGGATGGGAAGGTCGAGATGGCGGGCCTGATATGTCGTCGAGATTGAAGATATAGTGTGATAACATCTGGAATGTCCGTTTGCAGAGTAGTGGCTCAGGCCCCGCGAAATGCAAGCGGCATTTCGAATAATAATGGCTTGAAAATGAAAAGATTATGGCCTGCAACGAAGAACGCAAGAAAGCGTTTGTGGTGTTTGCCTCGACCTACGAGGCAGCGGTTAGCCATCTCACCTTGGAGCAGATGGGCGAACTATTCATGCTGATGGGACGATACTCCCTTGCCGGGGAAGATGTCCGGAGTGATAATCCCATGGTGGACATCATCCTGAAGATGACCATCCCGAACATGGAGGCGGCAGAGAGGAGACATCAGGCCGCAGTCGAGAACGGCTCCAAGGGCAAGGAACACGGGAACAAAGGCGGGAGACCGCGCAATGGAGAGACTCGTGAAGAGTATGATGCCCGCAGATTGGAAAGGGTACGAAAGAACGCTGATGGGGTTGAAAACCCCGAAAAACCCCTTAATACAGATAGGAATATCAATACAGATAAGGATATAAAGAACAATACTGATAGTAAGAAAAATACAAACATTGAAGTAATCTCTAACAGCATTTCTACTAACTATCTTTCTTCTTCTAATCTCAAACCATCTATTGATACAGCCAGGACTTGCGCAAAGCCGGGACCAGAGACGAAACCTCACCAAACGCTCCCTGATGAGTCCAACGATGAGAATGAAGAGACCCAGCACGGAACAGGACGAAAGCAGGAAGAGAGACCCCGACAAGGGGGCAACAATGGCACCAAGGGGTCGGACTTCCTTCGCAGCATCACCTTGGAAGACGAAGACGACGGAGTTCCGCCCTGCCCGCCCGACGAGCGATATATGAACTATGTCGGTACGCTCCAAGACATCATCCGCTATGATGCCGAGCCGGACTACTTCAAGATGACGGATGCTGATATGATAGCCGCGATTAAGGATACTATCGACGATGCGATTGAATGTGAGCGACGGGAAGGGACAACCTCGCGATACAGAGACCTTATCCACCGGGCGAAGAAGATATTCCAGCACCTCAACGGCTGCAACGAGGATAATGCCAAGCGCGGAATCACGCGGCTCTACCGCGAGCGAGAGAAGGAATTGCAATAGACCGACCGGGAGAATCGCACACCCCGATTTGGTTTCCCGGAAGAAAAAATGTATATTCATGAAGAAGGGGTCTTCCACCTCGGGAGGCCCTATCCCCACAAAGCAACAAAGAACGATTCAAAGTGCCTTCGGGCTCTAAATGATAACCTATTGTATTGGAATTAACCACTTTAGCATATGGACAAAAAATATTCATTTTACGATTACGGATTTGCCGTAGCCCTGGAACAGGGTAAGATTAAGGTTGGTGGACTTCGCGTCCACATCTGTTATTTCAATGACGAGTGCTTCGCGATAGACCACTACGGCCAACTCTCGATGAACCTCACGGACGAGATGCTTGAATGGTATCTGGCCAACAAATGCAGCGATGTCGGAGCGAGAGAGAAAGACCAGACAATCACCTTCACAGAGGTCTGGTACGATACCACGGCTGGAGTGTTGAGCGAGATAAAACGGCGAGAGACCACCTATTCAGACAGGTTGATTAGAGAATTCATCGAGCCGAGTCCCTATCTCCCAGAAGACGACTCCAAGGGTATAATCCCCAGCAAAACCGAGATGCCGTTTTGATACCAGGGCGGTGTAAGACTTCTGCGGAAACTAGTACGATTCCCGTGTATCTCTGCTGAAAATCAGCGTTTTAAGTAAGGGATGAATGCGTGTGATGTATGACTTCTGTGGTTTTCCGCGGTAAGTCATACATTTTCACTGCGTTCCTATCGGTGAAAAGTCGTATATTTGTGAATTGAATTTCATTAGCAACATGGCAAACACGAATCTAGGCGATGCGAAAACTGCGAAGAACGATGAATTCTATACGCAGTATCACGATATAGAGTATGAGGTCAATGCATATATTGAGTATGACCCCGATGTATTTCGGAGTAAGACCATCCTCTTGCCATGCGATGACCCAGAGTGGAGCAACTTTACCAAGTATTTCGCCCAAAACTTTGACCGATTTGGTTTGAAGCGGCTTATCAGCACGAGTTATGCTCCGGAGAGCAAGAAGTACAAGTACGGCTACGAGCCGACCCTGTTTGAGACGCTGGACCCGAAGTTTGACGAGGACAAGACCAAAACACACGGCAAGATTTTCGTTCTTGACCGAGACAAGACCGGAGATGGACGGATTGATGTGAATGACTTGGAGTGGGACTATCTTGAAGGGGATGGGGATTTCCGCAGCGAAGAGGTGAAACGACTCCGGGATGAAGCGGACTTTATCATCACCAACCCGCCTTTTTCCCAGTTTAGGGAGTTTCTGGCGTGGATTGTTAATGCGGGGAAACAACTCCTTCTTATTGCAAACAAAAATGCAATAACCTACAAAGAGGTTTTTCCGCTGATACGAGACAATAGGTTATGGTCTGGAAGGACAGAATGGGCCGGGGGGATGTGGTTCGAGACGAAGAACGATGACGATGTTGATAGAGTGATTGACGGAATAAAGATGAAGAATGTATCATCTATCTGGCTAACCAACATTGACCACGGGCGGCGACATCAACCATTGCCACTTATGACAATGGCGGATAATATCAAGTTCAGCAGACACAAGGAGGTGAGGGGCAAAGAATACATCCACTACGCTAACTACGATGCGATAGATGTACCATACACGGATGCTATTCCTGACGACTACGATGGGATAATGGGAGTTCCAATATCTTTCCTTGACAAATATTGTCCAGAGCAATTCGTTATCATCGGCCAGACACAGGGCGATTCCGGAAAAGAACTAGGATTGAAACCATTTGACCGAACGCTGAAAGCATTAAACAAGAGTTTAAGGGACGGGCAGTTGTACTATATGATTGACGGAAAGCCCGAAAAACCATATGCAAGAATACTTATCCGCAAGGTTCAATAAACCATTTTGTTATGAAAACTACTCTACTCACAGACATCTCTGTAGAGGACATCTGCAAAGGTTTTGTGTATAATGAGCTGGAGGGCAAGGGCCTGTTCGGCTGGGGCGGGAAACTGACCATTCAGCCGGAGTACCAGCGAAACTACATCTATGCCGACGGCAAGAAAGATGTGGCGGTCGTGCGGTCCCTGATGAGCGGCTATCCTCTGGGACTGATATACTTTGTGAAGACCGCAGATGGGCGTTATGAGGTCCTTGACGGGCAGCAGCGGATTACGAGTTTCGGCCGATTCCGTACAGGCAAGCTGGCGGTAAAGGATGCGAACGGGATGGAGCAATACTATGATGGGCTGGCCGATGACCTTAAATCGCGTATTTCCGATGCGAAACTGACCATCTATGTATGTGAGGGGGAAGAGAGCGAGATAAAGGAGTGGTTCAAGACTATCAACATCGCTGGTGTCCCGCTGAACGAGCAGGAACTGCTTAACGCCATTTACTCCGGCACTTTTGTCTCGGCGGCGAAGGAAGAGTTCTCCAATAGCCAGAATGCCAATGTCCAGAAGTGGAGTGCGTATATCTCCGGGAGCGTGAATAGACAGGACTTCTTGAAGACCGCTCTTGACTGGGTAAGCCGCGGAAACATCGATGGCTATATGAGCAAGCATCGGTTTGATACCGACATCAACGAACTGAAAACCTATTTCAACAGCGTCATAGATTGGATTTCCGGCGTTTTCAGTGATGTGGAGAGCGAGATGCGCGGCTTGGAGTGGGGGCGGCTTTATGAGACCTACCACAAGACCCCCTATGACCCGGTAGAGGTTTCCAACAAAGTTCAGGCGCTGATGGCAGACCCGTTCGTAAAGAACAAGAAGGGCATCTTTGAATACATCCTTGGCGGTGAGCAGGATACAAAACTACTTGACATCCGTATTTTTGAAGAGACCACTAAGCGGTCCGTTTATACCATCCAGACCAAGATGGCCACGGAACAAGGTGTCTCCAACTGCCCGCTCTGTGCGATGGGACACGAAGCCAATCGGACCCGTATCTGGAAACTGGCCGAGATGGACGCTGACCATGTATCTGCTTGGAGCAAGGGCGGTGCAACCGACATTTCAAACTGCCAGATGCTATGTAAAACCCATAACCGAGCGAAAGGTAATAGATGATGAAAAACGGATCCGGAACGGACCCGTTTTTCATTAAAGCAAATCGTAGGTGTCCATCATCACCTTTGAAGTCAAACCTATATATGCCCTCGTGATGGCTGTACTTGAATGCGAGAACATCGCCGACAAGCGTATCAGGGCATCTTCGCTCTTGTCTCCAGCCATCTTGTATATCCGTGTAGCAAATGTCTTGCGAAGTGTGTGCGTGGAGAAGTGAGTGATATTCAGCCGATACTTAACCCGAATGCTCTTGAACATCACATTGAGCCGATTAGTTGTATAGGGCTGGCCGGACTTGGAGATAAACACGAGGTCTGATGTATGTCTTGGACGCATCTTCGCGTAGCACTTCTCAATGTGTCGTTTGAAGGTCGGATTGATTTTTACTATGCGCCTCTTCCCGGTCTTCTTCTCAAAGAGGATGAAGGTGTCCCCGGCAAGTAGGTCATCCCATGTCAGACGCAAGATGTCGCTGATACGGAGACCGAAATAAATGCCGCAGCCGACGAGAAGCGATATGGTGAATTTTCCGTCTTCGTACAGGCGGTTCATTAGGTTGTTTGCCTCGTTCCATTCCAATGGCTCGGCGGTAGTATAGGACCCTTTAACGCTCATATTCAGTTAGAAATGGGAGCCATCGCAGGGACGGCTCCCGGGGTTGGACTTACGACAGGACCGCAACAAGATTCTGCCAGCGGAAGGAGCGAGCGGCCCCCTTGATGACATCGTGATAGTAGCAGCAACCCCAAGTCTCGGGGCTTTCTCCAGTCCCTTTGAGCGTGGCATTGAGGACTGGACGGGAAAGTGTCCCCATTGCTTCGCGGACTTCGCCATTCTTTTTCAGGTAGATGAAGTGGCATACGCCGCTCCGCATCTGGCGTTTTGCTTCCTCGATGAGGAAGGCCTTGCTGGCTCCCATAAGGGTAGAGCCAGTCTTGGCGGAGATAACCTGAATGTGGCGGGCGACGAGAGTGTTGTTGGTAGCGGTAGCGATGATGGTAGTCATATCAACTTGGTATTTAAGGTTAAACATCTGTGTTTCAATTAGTCCCCGTAGTATCCTGTAATGGAGTAGTAAGGGCTGGCGGGAATGACGAGGTGCTTGCGAGCATGCTCGATTCGCGCTTTGGCATCAGCAACCCTCTTGGCCTCGTTCAGATTCCGGGTAAGAGCGACTTGCTTCGCTGCATCCTCCGTAGCGTAGCAGTCATCCATGATGTGCTCGCCGTTCTCGACATGATAGACCATCCAGCCATAAGCATAGGGCTTGACGAAGTAAGAGTAAGTGTTGATGTCGTTGTAGTCCATTTCTATCTCATTTCTTTCTATGACAAAGGTAATACTTTTATATGACATATGCAAATATTTATATGACTTATTCATAATTTTTTATGACTTTTCGTGGATTATTCCTACTTTTGCCGAAAAGAAGACCCGGATATGGAAATCACGCTCACGAAAGAACGGATTAAGGACCTCATTAACCAGAAGGGGGTCAGTTATGCCATGTTTGCCCAGGCACTTGGTATCAAGCGGCAAAACCTTGATGCCTATCTGGATGCGCAAAAGAAGGACATCAACCTTGTCATCAAGATGGCCGATATTCTCGGTATGACCCTGTATGAGTTCATTGGTATGCCGGAGCCGGATGCCAAGGATGTCTATGGCTGTCTGTATATCAAAGGAAGACCTGTACTCGTCAATTCCAAAGAAGAACTATTGGCGCTGGTAGAGAATCTAGATTAGCAATCCGTCTGGATTCCTTTTCCGCAATTCCCGGCCGCTCACTATTTCGGTCCAGCCTGGCTTAAGGCGAGAAAAATGGCTGGACTAGAAACGGCCATTTGATGCCCATGTCTGGCGTGATTGCGTCCCCATTGAATCACGAAGGGATTACATCTTTAATCCTTTTTTTTTGCCCGGTCAGGGACGGGGATTGTTCGTTCCAATCAGTTCGTGGGGGGCGTTTATCATCTTGGGAGCGCCAGATAATAATGGCAAGAAAATGGAAGAAAGACAACTCCATATGTTATTTATATTCAGCGAATTACCAACATCCTAAGGTGCTGACAAGAATCGCCGAAAAACTCGTCAGTTATTTGTCTTGGTCTTGATGTAGAAAAAACTACTCAACACTCTCTTGATGCTCAATAGTTGCCACTATCTCGTCCCCCCGTTGCTTGACCGCTTCATACTCTTCCAGCGATAATCCCATACTCCACGCATTCCGTTGTTTTTCGGCTTCTGCCTGTGCGTCTTGTTTCTGCATTTCCTCGATGGCCGTCATCATCTTTTGGGATTGGACTGCCTGTTCCAGGCCCGTAATCGTTTCTTTCTGTTTCTCTATGATAAGGGAATCTTCCCGCAGCGTGCGGACGAATCGCTCAAATGACTCATTGTCTTCGGCCTCATCGTTCTTATCAAGATTGATGTACTTTCTCACCACCTCCGCCATTTCCGCCTGACTTACGCAGATATACCGCTTGAAGTTCTCCTCGGTTTTGTGTCCGGTAAGGTTCATAACTTGATGGGGCGATTTACAGACCAGATAGAGATTTGTGGCGAAGGAACGGCGCCCGGTATGGGACGAGATTAACTCGTATTTCGGCTTGGCCTTTATCGCAGGACGGCCCTTCTCCCACACGAAGGTTTCAATGATTTCCGTAATACCCGCCAGTTTTGCACATAGGCGGACATGTTCATTGTATTTGGACTTGTCCACAGGCAAGGGAAGGACTCCGTCATACTTGTTATACAGGTCGATGACCTGCCGATGGAGCGGGATGGACAACCGGTCATTGGTCTTTTGAACTAGAATGGTCAATGTCTCTTTCCCTTCCTCCATATTCCAGGTAGCCGTGTCAATATGTCGAAGGTCAGAAAACCGCAACCCGGTACGCGCTGTTATGATGAACAAATCCCGGCTTTCCTCGATATGGCTCTCTCTGCCGACATTGTTCTCTTTACGCATCTGTTTCGTCAGTGTTAGCGCATACAGGCGGTTAAGTTCATCGTCATTAAGGTAGATGTTTGAGAAGTTGATAGTCTTGGATGTCCATCGCAAGAAAGATGAATCCCGCAGCAGGCCCTTGTCGTATGCAACCTTAAGCATCGTCTTCAACTGGGAATGGGAACTGACAATCGTATTCATTGCCAACTCTTGCTCGTTAATCAGGTAGTCATCAAACTTGGCCTGAAAGTCTTCATTGAAGATGGCAAAGGTATCTTTCAAGTTATTGTCAGCGATGTAGTCCTTGTACCGGCGCAGGGTATTCTGATAGTTCCAGATTGTGTCCGATTTGGGGACAACCCCTGTACGCGGATTCGGTGAATGGCTCCAGCGTTCGATGAATTCTTCAAAGAACTGGGTAGGTGTTTTGCGGGCTTCCTTCTCTTCCTTGGTCTCGGTCTCAATCTGACCATTGATGACATCCTCTACTTTGTCGAACAAGGTGAGCAGCATATCCTCTCCTTGCGTGTGATTGGGCGTTAGTTTATCTACGGCATTATAGTCGGCAAAGAGATTGTCCAACTCGGGGCGAAGCCGCTTAAGGTTCTTATTGACCCGCTTGGCCAGCGCCTTCTCCGCTTTCTTCTGACGGGAACTCTCGATGGCGCACTCGTTTTCCTCATCCCACCACTGCGGATGGATGCTCTCCCCAATGCCCATCTTCTTTCGCATTCCGCCAGCGCTGACCGAGAAGTTGATGGGTGTGGGTTTCGTACTATTCTTGTCCTTTAGATAGAAGTGGTATTTGATGACTTTGGCCATAGCGTATCGTTTGTGCAAAGGTACATCAAAAAATATACCCCGCCAAGGGCGGGGGACACTTTTGGGGGACAATTTTCGGGTTTTCTCCCATTTTGTCTATTAAGGTTTTGCACCTAAATTTGCCTTATCTTACTGAATTTCAGCAAATTTTGAAGAAGGAATGACTTTTTGAGAAAACCTCAACTGGGGGTATCCATCATTCCCATTCGATTGTTGCCGGCGGTTTGGAACTTATGTCGTAGACTACGCGGTTGACTCCCTTGACCTTGTTGATGATTTCGTTCGATACATGGGCAAGGAAGTCGTATGGGAAATGGAACCAGTCGGCAGTCATGGCGTCAGTGGACACCACGGCCCGGAGTGCGACCGGACTCTCGTAGGTACGCTCGTCACCCATCACCCCCACGCTCTTGATAGGAAGCAGGATCACTCCAGCCTGCCAGATAGCATCATACAGGTTTCCGGCCTCAAGCCTAGGGTCAGAGGCTGACGGAAGGTGGAGGGATGAGCAGTCATATTCACGGAGTCCGCGGATGTAGATGTCATCGGCTTCGCGCAGGATACGCAGCTTTTCTTCAGTTACTTCGCCGAGTATCCTTACGGCCAGCGACGGTCCCGGGAAAGGATGCCGGCCGACAAGCTCTTCCTTGATGCCGAGGGCCCTTCCGACCCTGCGCACTTCATCCTTGAAAAGCATTTTCAGAGGTTCGACGATCTTGAGGTCCATCTTCTCCGGCAGCCCGCCCACGTTGTGGTGGGACTTGATCTTGGAGGCTATGCCTTCGATTCCGGCGGATTCGATCACGTCCGGATATATGGTTCCCTGGGCGAGCCAGCGTGCGCCTTCTATCTGCTTGGCGTATTTGTCGAAAGTCTCAATGAAAAGCCTTCCGATGATCTTCCTTTTCGCTTCCGGCTCCGTCACTCCGGCAAGGCCGGAAATGAACTCGGACGAGGCATCGGCACCTATCACGTTGAGGTTCATGTCCTTGTAAGTCGCGAGGACATCTTCATATTCATTCTTCCGGAGCAGTCCGTTGTTGACGAATATGCAGGTAAGGTTGTGCCCTATGGCTTTGTTGAGGAGGACTCCGGCAACGGTGGAATCCACTCCGCCGCTGAGTCCGAGGATCACCTTGTCGTCACCGAGCTGTTCCTTCAGGGAAGCAACCGTGGTTTCTATGAATGAATCCGGTGTCCAGTCTCCTTTGCATCCGCAGATTCCCAGGGCGAAGTTGCCGAGGATCCTGGAGCCCTCGGTCGTGTGGAAGACTTCCGGATGGAACTGGACCGCATAGGTAGGCTCTCCCTCGATGCGGAATGCGGCGTTTGAAACGCTTTCCGTCGAAGCGATCACCTTCCCTCCTTCGGGGAGCCTGGCAATTGTGTCACCGTGTGACATCCAGACCTGGGAGTGAGGTGTTACTCCTTGGAACAGAGGAGATTCCATATCCTTGACATCCAGCATCGCACGCCCGTATTCACGCGCCAGGGACCCCTCCACTTCGCCACCGAACTTGTGCGCCAGGTATTGGGCTCCATAGCATATTCCAAGAAGGGGATATTTCCCTTTGATTCCGGAGAGGTCGATCTGAGGTGCGTTTGCGTCCCTTACGGAGCAGGGACTGCCGGAGAGGATCACACCCCTGACTTCGCCGTCAAGGGCGGGGACCTTGTTGAAA
>JAEEGH010032397.1_pt1 | contig 10054 bp, 9 predicted proteins | sample 9134181 | NCBI WGS metagenome assembly JAEEGH01 (sample SAMN16246544, study PRJNA631951) | gut metagenome | biome: gut microbiome; feature: rumen; material: DP-attached | host: Bos | place: Iran: Karaj | collected 2018-10 | reverse complement strand
CTGCCGCACCGGCAGCGCGGAAAAACGTGCCCGCCGTGCAGCCTGAGCAGCGGCACGAGTTTGATCTGCCGCAGGACGTGGCTGCCGCGGCGGCGGCCGCCGAAGCGGCCGGAAACGCGCCGCGCATGTTCATCAGTGCCGACGGGATCAGCCGCCGCGCGATGAAGAACCTTGAAAAACGTCTCGGCATGCGCGTCGTCGAGGGCGGTTCGGGCGACAATCACGCCCTTGCCGGGAAAAATCCGCCGCCCAAGCCGGGCGAAGCCATTTCGGCGCTGCTGGCCTGGGGCGACGTGTCGCTCGACGTGAACGGCACGCTGACGGCCGTGGACAAGGACGGCCGCTTCGTTGCCTTCGGGCACAGCTTCAAGAACTGGGGCGCGGTGGCCTATCCCGTGGCCAGATCGACCGTCTACGGCGTGGTCAACAGCTACGAATCGCCGTTCAAGCTGGCCTCTGCGGGCCATATCGTCGGCATGATCACGCAGGATCGTCCCGAGGGCGTCGCCGGATACTTCGGCAAGTACCCGCCGGCGGTGTCCGTGCGGCTTGAGGTTGAGGACCGCGACAGCGGCAAGACGAGCGTGAAGCGCTTCCAGATGATCTGCGACGAGCACGCCGTTACGTCATTGCTGCCCGATCTGCTCTCCGGCCTTGCCGACCGCGAGCTCGGCCGCCATACCGGCGGCACGGTGCGCTGGGACGTCAGTCTCAGCGGCGCGGGAATGCCCGACGGCTGGACGTGCGGCGACGTGGTGACGGCAGCCGAGGACGTGATGAGCGACGTGATGGGGCCCGTGGCCGATCTGGTCGGCAAGGTCGTGGGCAATCCCTATCAGCCGCTGGGCACGTTCGGCCTGAAGGTGAAGGTGTCGGCGACGAGCGCCAAGCGCAAGCTGCTGATCGAAAGCCTGAAGCTTGACCGCAGCGATGTCCTTCCCGGCGGCGAGATCGCGGCGACGGTGTCGCTGCGTCCGTGGCGCGGCAAGCCTGTGACGCGCACTTTCAAGCTTCGCGTGCCCGGGGACGCTTCGGGAGCACACACCGTGACAGTACGCGCCGGCTCGTCCGACGGCGATGAGGATTCTCGCTCCGGCCCTGTTTCCGAGCGCGGACATTCCAGCTTCGCGCAGATGCTGCGCGAGATCCAGTCGGCCGAGCGCTCCTGCGAAGTGGTCGTCGAACTGACCAGCCAGGACGACGCGGCGGCTTCCCGCGGGGAATCTCCTTCTGAATCGCGCCGGCGTCGGATGCACGAGGGGTCGCTGCGAATTTTCCGTTCCGACTACGTCGTTGACGGCAGTCTCCAGGTTCCGCTGAACGTGGCTGTGCCCAAAGGCATCAGGCGGTAAAGGGCGGACGTGTAAAGTCGTGTAATATTGAAACCAACGCGAAGACGCAAATATGTAGCAAAAAGGGAGCTTCACTGTGATTCACACACCACAGTGAAGCTCCCTTTTGTGTTTTCTTCGAGTCTTCGCGTCTTCGCGTTTGATCTTGTTTTGCGCTCAAAATCAGCTTTGAACGACTTCCGCGGTTTGAGCTCGGCCAGCCGGAATGGTTACGGTGATCAGTGTGCCGCCGCCTTCAGCCGGGCGGATGGAGAACTGCGCGCCGATCAGCGAGGCGCGCTCGTTCATGCTGGCGATGCCGCGATGCCCCTGCACGCGCAGCAGCTCGGGGTCAAGCTCACGGGCGATGCCGCTGCCGTTGTCGCGCACGGTCAGGACCGCACCGCCGTCCTCGCATTTCAGTTTCACTTCGGCCGCGCCGGCATGACCGTGGCGCGCGGCGTTGGCCACGGCTTCCTGAACGATGCGCGACAGTGAGAGCACGTCTTTTTCCGTCAGGAAGCTGTCGTCTCCTTCTACCGTCGCCGTCACTTCAAGACCGTGGACGCGGCTGAGACGGCGTGCGATCTCGTCGAAGGCGCGCGAGGCGCCGAGGCTGGACCACGGCGGGGCGAGGCGGTCGCAGACGTCGCGCATCTCCTGTACGGCGTTCATCGCCGCTTCCTGTGCGGCGTCCAGGTGCGAAGCGACGCGCGCTCTGTCGATCTCTTCCCGCGCGAGGCCGCGCGTCGCCAGCTGGATACGCTGGATCAGCGAGGCCACGGTCTGCAGCGGGCTGTCGTGGATCTCGCGGGCCAGCCGGGCGCGCTCTTCTTCCTGTGTGCGCACGATGTCGCCCACGTAATTGCGTTTCAGATTTTCGCGGTCGACGGCACGTCGTGACAGTTCCGAAAGAGCGCGCCGCATTTCGCGCAGTTCCGGCAGCGGTCCGGGGGATGGAGCATTCAGCGTGTCCTGCCCCCAGTGCAGGCTCTCGACCAGCGAAGCTAAGCTGCGCAGCGGCAGTACGCACCAGCGCCAGAGCAGGAAGATGCCGAACAGCGCCAGGGCGCTGGCGATGATGCCGGCGACGGGTTGGAACATCGTCAGCCGCATCATCTGTCCGGGCACGAGGTAGTGCGAGATGACCACGACGATCGCGCGCAGGCCGTCGGGATAGGGATACACGGCAGCGGCCGAAGGCGGACGGTTTTCGATCTGCACAGTGGCCGTCTGCATTTCGCCGCTTGCCAGAGCCTGATTGACCTTGACGGCCAGTTCGGGTGTGATGCGGCTGCCGGGCGATCCCTGGATCTTGATGCCGTTCGGGCCGGCGATGGCGATCCAGCCGGGCACGGGCGGTCCGACGGTGAGCATTTTCAGAAACAGGCCCATGCGGCGGTGCCGCTGCAGCGGCGTCTCCGTCGAGGAGCCGCTTTCATCGCGGACGATCCCGCGCGCCAGAGTCTGCGAGTAGCGCTCGGCCATCTTCACCATTGCGTCCCGCTGCGCGTAAAGCCCGCGTGTGGAGAAGATCAGCGCCGAGAGGACGGGCACGAGGATGATCATCAGCAGGACGGGCAGCAGCCAGCGGCGCTTTTTCATCATGCGGGCAGCTCTCCTTCGAGCAGCTCGTCGATGAGCAGGACGCCTTTTTTCAGCGCGATGATCAGTGCTTCCGTCTTGTTCTTGGCGCCGAACTTGGTGTAGACCGAGGAAAGGTGCGCCTGCACGGTGCGCTCCGTGATCGCCAGCTTTGCCGCAACTTCCTTGACGGGAAAGCCTTTTGACGACAGCAGCAGTACCTCGCGTTCGCGCGGGGAGAGCGGCGCCATCTTGTGCGCGCCTTCTTCATCGACGGAATTGGCGATGCACGAGTCGAGATAGATGCCGCCGCCGATCACCGTTTGCAGCGCCTGCGTCAGTTCCATCACCGCCGATGTCTTGACGATGAAACCGCGCGCGCCGGCTGAGAGCGCGGCGACGATGTAGGGCTGGGCGTTGTAGGCCGTGAGCATGATGACCCTGGTGGGCAGCTTTTCCTCGTGCACCCGGCGGGCCACGGAGATGCCGTCCATTTCCGGCATACGGATGTCGAGCAGGGCCACGTCGGGCGCGTAGCTTTCGATCATCTTCAGGGCTTCCTTGCCGTCGCTGGCGGAGCCGAGCAGGCGCAGCCCTTCTTCTTCGTTGATCAGCGCTTCCAGCCCTGCGCGCGTGAGCGGGTGGTCATCGGCCAGTACGATCGAGATCATGATTCTTTCCTCCTTGATGATTGGCGTGGAACGCGTCTATTGTATCGCCGCGGCGCGATTCTGTGAATGAACAATTTTGCCTTTTCGCGGTTTTGGAGAAATCTTCAAGCAAAAAATCGGTGTTTTCTCCAATGGGCAGGGCCCGTCTTTTCGGTTATACTTTGGCCACGTTCGGGAGAGAAGATCAAACGAGCGCTTTCAGATAAGCTGTGTTATAATTTAAAAACTCAGGAGGTATTTGAAAATGAAAAAGAACCGTCTGATCCTCAGCGGACTTGCGGTTGCCCTGCTCGGAGCTTCCGCTGCGTTTGCCGCGCCGCACATGGGCGGCTTCGGTCCCCGTCCTCACGGCGGCCCGGGAATGGCGGCTCACTCGCATGAACAGCGCGAGATGAAGCGCATCCCCGACGGCGCGCCCGAGGAGATCAAGGCCGCGTATAAGGAAATGCGCAGCCTGCGCCGCGACCTGAACCTCGAGCTTCGCAAGGATTCTCCCGACGCCGCCAAGGCAATGGAGATGCTGAAAAAGTCCGAGGAGCTGCACATGAAGGTGCGCGAATGGGAAGTGAAGCAGATCCTTGAAGGCAACGCTCCCAAGCCGCGCGCGCCGCGCCCCGGCTTTGATCCCAAAGGCCGCAGGCCCGGCTTTGGCCCCGCTCCGTTCGGACGCCCGCAGGGCGGCAGCTTCGTTCCGCCTCCGATGATGTGGTGGACGCCGTACGGTTTCCAGATGATGCCCATGCCGCGCCCCGGTTTCGGCCCCAAACCTCACTGCCATTGCGGCATGAACGGCCACGGTCCGCACGGCCCTGCCGCAGAAGCTCCGGAACAGGTCCCCGCGCCTGAGAAGTCCGAAGACGCCAAGCTGTAACGCCTGCGAACGATCGTTTCGCACAAAGGCGATGGATTCATGACGAAAGGAAAGCCGGATCGCTTGGGCTTTCCGGCTTTCAGAAAGGATGAAGAAAAGATGAAACTCTCTCGTATGCTGATCGCAACCGTGCTGATGGGAACTTTCGTGCTTTCGTCTCCCATGACGGCCCTGAACGCGGCCTATGCCGCCCCGCCCCGTATGGGCGGCGGTCCTGGAAGAGGCCCCGGCGGTCCCGGCGGCTATCGCCCTGCGCCTCCGCGCCACGGCCCTGGCGGACCCGGCGGTTATCGCCCCGCGCCTCCGCGCCACGGCCCGGGCGGTCCCAGAGGCTTCGGCCACGGTGGCCACGGATATCGGCCCGCGCCTCCGCCTCCTCCCCGCCACAAGCATAAGCATAACGACGCCCTTGCCGTCGGCGGTGCGCTGCTGTTCCTCGGCCTGCTCGTCGGCGCTGCCAACAGCAATAACAACAATAATAACAACAACTACGATTACAGCAACGAATACGACTACAACAGAGAGTACGACGGCAACTAAAATGGATCAGGCGTCAGCACTCTTGTCGTAACACAAGGATGCTGTCCCCCCGACTGATTTTGACGATTCTGAAAGGAGGAAACACATTCATGAGTAAGAAGCTCCTCGTTCTCGTCCTCGCGATCGTTGCGGCCTCGGTCGTGCTCAGCGCCGTGCCCTCGTTCGCAGCGCCCGGCAAGGCAGCCGGAACTCACGTGCTGTCGGCGCGTCACGGCCACGGTCCCGGCCCGGGCTTCCGTCGCGGTCCCGGACCCGGCTTCCATCGCGGCCCCGCTTTCCGCCCCGGACCGCATCGTTTCGGTCCTCCGCCCCGCCGCTATGCACCGCCGCCGTCACGTTATTACCGCTACGGACCTCCCGGCCCGCCTCCGCGCCGCTGGGGATACCGTCATCACCGCCACCATCACGATGACCTGGCTGCCGCGGGCGCGCTGTTCCTGCTCGGCGCGATCATCGCCGGCGCAAGCAACTGACTTTTAAAATACAGGCTTCCGATGGAAGAATGTCGGAAGCCTGCTCTTTGCGTTTGGTAATTTTCTTTGCTATAATGCCTATCATGTATTACTATTTTTTTAAGGAGGAAACACCGTTGAAAAAGTTTAAGTTTGTTGCCGTTCTGTCCGTCCTTTCCCTTGCCTTTGCCGCTGCCGCGTTTGCCGCCGATTACGGCGTCATCGACGTGCAGAAGATCTTCAACGAGTCCGCGCCCGGCAAGGCTGCCGCGGCCCACATGCAGGAAGTGCAGAAGATCCTTCAGAAGGGCATGGACGACGTGCTCGCCATGCACAAGGGACAGGAGAACACGCCCCAGGCGCAGCAGGCTATCGCCGAAGCGCAGCAGCTTCTTAACCGTCAGCTGGCTGTCGAGCAGCAGGCCACCAACGCCGTCATGGAGCGTGAACTGCGCGAGGCTGTGTCCGCATGGCTGAAGACCAACAAGAAAACCAAGATGATCCTTAGCAAGCAGCTCACGCTTGGCAACACCGGCGATATCGACTTCACCACCGGCGTTATGAAGGAAATGAACAAGCGCAAGCCCACGTTCCCTGCGCTGCCCAAAGTGACGATCAATCGTCCGGCTCCGGCTCCCGCGCCTGCGTCAGGCGAAGTGAAGAAGTAACCGCATGCAATTATTCCCCGAAACGGCCTTTTCTGCCGCTTCGGGGATTTTTTCTGTCATCGTGAAAAGAAGGCGGAAATTCCGCTATAATGATCTGCGAACCGCACAACTCTTCTCAGGAGGTCTCCCATGAAGTACACCGAGCTCGATACGCCTGCGCTTTTGATCGACCGCGAAGTGATGATGAAAAACATCCGCTCCATGCAGGCGCACGCTGTGCGTTGCGGCGTCTCCCTGCGTCCGCACACAAAGACGCACAAGATGCCCGCGCTCGCCAGACTGCAGTGCGAAGCCGGCGCGCGCGGCATCGCCGTGGCAAAGATCGGCGAAGCCGAGGTGATGGCCGCAAACGGTCTGAATGACATTTTCATCGCCAACGAGCCCGTCGGCGAGATCAAAATGGCCCGGCTCCGCAAGCTGGCTGAAACGATCGACATTTCCTGGGGTATCGACTGCCCTGAACACGTCGAAGCGGCCGAAAAAGCTTTTGTCGGCAGCGAGAAAAAAGCCGAAGTCCTGATCGAGATCGAGGTGGGCGAAAACCGCAGCGGCATCATCGAGGAACACGATTTTCTGAACCTGCTTGTGGCGCTCAAGAACGCGCCGCACGTGCACCTGAAAGGCGTCTTTTCGCACGACGGCAACAGCTATTCCGCTCCCAGCCTCGAAGAGTGCGGCCGCACGTTCGTCGAATCGCAGAAGCGCACGCTGCGCTTCGTGCAGCTGGCGCGCGAGAACGGCTTTGAGTGCGGAACTGTCAGCATCGGCTCGACGCCGTCGCTGATGCACGATTTCCCGATCCTGCCCGGCATCACCGAGTTCCGCCCGGGAACGTATATCTTCATGGACGCGTCGATGGCGGCGGCCGCCGGCACTCTCGAACACTGCGCCGCCACCGTGCTGGCGACGGTCATCAGCCGTCCCACGCCCGAGCGCGTCATCCTCGACGTGGGGGCCAAAGGCATCACGATGCAGAGCCGCACGAAAGGCATCACCGCCACGCCCGGCCTGGGCACGATCAAGGGCTGGCGGGGCGTCCATATCCACGCCGTCTATGACGAACACGCCATCATCTACAGCAAAGAGTTCCGTGACGGTGTGCGCATCGGCGATAAAGTCGAGATCATTCCCGTACACATCTGCCCGACGGTCAATCTTCAGGAGACGGCTTATCTCGTCTCAGATGGCGAGGTCGTCGAAGAGATCCCCGTGCTTTGCCGCGGCAAGCTCAGATAGAGGAGGCGGTTTTTATGAAGGTCGCAGTGGTCCAGATGGGCGTTCGCGAGGACAAGTTTGAAAACATGTCCCGCGCCGCCGGTTTCGTCGCGCAAGCGGCGGCGAAAGGCGCGGATATCGTCGTGCTGCCTGAGATGTTCAACTGTCCGTATCAGACCAGGAACTTTCCGGTCTATGCCGAGAAAGCAGGCGGTGAGTGCTGGCAGATCCTGGCGGACGCGGCGCGTGACAGTCACGTATACCTTGTCGGCGGCTCCATCCCTGAGAGAGACGACGAGGGCAGAGTCTACAACACCTCGTTCGTCTTCGATCGGGCCGGAGATCAGATCGCCCGCTGTCGCAAGACCCACATGTTTGACATCGACGTGCCCGGAGGACAGCGCTTCAAGGAGTCGGAGACGCTCACTCCCGGCAGTGAGATCACAACGTTCGATACCGAGTTTGGGACGATGGGGCTGCTCATCTGCTACGATATCCGCTTCCCCGAGATGATGCGCGTCATGGCCAACCGCGGTGCAAAAGTCGTCTTCGTGCCGGCCGCGTTCAATATGACCACCGGCCCTGCGCACTGGGAGCTCCTTTTCCGCTGCCGCGCGGCGGATTACCAGCTCTTTACAGTCGGAGCAGCTCCGGCGCGGGACGAAAAAGGAGTCTACGTCTCCTACGCAAATTCCATCATCGTTTCCCCGTGGGGGAAAGTGCTCCTGCGTCTGGGGGCCGGTGAGGAGATCGGCCTCTACGACGTCAGCCTGGACGAGGTCGATCGCGTCCGCACTCAACTGCCGCTGCGCAACCACTACAAGCCGGCGCTGTACGAAACGCAGGCGAAACTGTAGTCGTTTGTTCAAAACTTACGAGCCTTCTGCGGCCGTTTTTTTACGGCCTCGGTAGGCTCGATTTTTCATCCCGGTGTAAAAATCCCGAAAATTTTTTTGACCTTTGATGACCAAAAACGGGGTTTAGGTCAGTATTCATCAGTGTTTGCGCAATGATAATCAAATTAGCACTCAACGCTTGACAGTGCTAATAAGTGTGCTATAATACAATCGCAACGGAGGAGAGGGGATCGAAAAAGAGAGCCCCGATCAAAGTTGTCAAATTTGGTTAAATCTGCGGACGGCAGAAAGCCGTCCAAATAACGGAGGTCTTGAAAATGACATTGGTTCCGAGCGTTTTTGGTGAAAATCTGTTTGACGTGTTTGACAGCGATTTCGACAGGATGTTCAACAACGCCTTCCTGCGCAATCCGGTGATGGGCAAGCGCGCTTCGCACGTGATGAAAACCGACGTGCGCGAGACGGAGAATGCCTATGAGCTTGACGTCGACGTCCCCGGCTTCAAGAAGGACGAAGTGAACGTGCAGCTGGAGAAAGGCTATCTGACCATCTCGGCCGGCAAGAAGCTGGACAAGGACGAGAAGGACACGAAGGGCAACTACATCCGCCGCGAGCGCTACGAAGGCGCCTGCACGCGCAGCTTCTTCGTGGGTGAGAACATCCGCAAGGAAGACATCACGGCGAAAATGGAAGACGGTATCCTGCGCCTGACGTTCCCGAAGAAGGCCCAGGCCGAGATCGAGCAGAGCCGCACGATCGCCATCGAGTAACACATCTCCGGGAAACCGAATACTCCCTCTGATGCCCGCCGCGGGTTCGAGAAAATCGAGCCCGCGGCGGGCCCTTTTATTCTCTTGACGCGGGCCGCGCGAACGCTCATAATTGAAGTGTTCCGCTCCATGCGGACGCAATGTCAGCGAAAGAGGAGGCGCGGCTGTGAAAAAGGCGCTTTGTCTGTGTGTGATGATCCTTGTTCTTGCGTGCGGCGCGCGCGCTTCGGTGGAAGACGCGCTGGAAGCCGTCCGCGCCGAAAACGGCCTGCTGCCCGACGTTCCGGGGGGACAGGAGTATTCGGCCGAGGCGCTGCTGCGCGAGATGCGGCTGCGGCTTCTGAAAAACGAGCGCGAACGCTTCGACGCGCTGTTCGTCCTGATGAAAAAACATTTCCAGTCGCCGCTGCTTCTGCTGTATCCGCGCCTGGACGCGTCGCTCCGTCCGGTCAAATACGAAAACGATGCGGGGATCGACCTTCAGGCCTACCGCCTGCTGCTGGACGCGTCGGAACGCTGGAACGAACCGGCCTATCACGTCCACGCGCGCGGCCTAGCGCGGCGCATCCTGCGCTTCAACGTCTACCACGATTCGCTGGTCAACGGCGTGTCGTGGAAGGAGCGCCGCTCGGGCATCTTCACGCTCTACGAGCCGGCTCATCAGATCAGCCTCGCCTCGATCGACGTGAGTGCGCTGCAGCGGCTCCAGGAGAGTTCGCCCAAGTGGGAAGCCGTGGCGCAGCGCTGCCTCGGCATCCTGCTGGCCGGCAGCGATACGCGGTCGCACCGTCTGGTCTACGACCTTGAAAAGCGCGCCTACGCTCCGTCGTCCAAGGGCATGACCGACGAGCTCCGGGTGATGGCGAATCTGCTTGACGGCGGGCTCTCGCCGCTGCGGTCCATTGAAGAGCTGGCCGACCGCGTCGACGCCGAACCGTCATGTCTGGCAAAGGGCGAGGACGGATCCCTGACGGCGTCGATCCTCGGCGGCTACGTGCTGGCGCGCGCCGGATACGCGGAAGCCGCGCACAAGGTCTTTCTAGCGCTAGACGAGACTTACGGCCTGGGCGAGAACCTGCTTCACACTCCCGACGA
>JAEEGH010032394.1_pt1 | contig 10054 bp, 6 predicted proteins | sample 9134181 | NCBI WGS metagenome assembly JAEEGH01 (sample SAMN16246544, study PRJNA631951) | gut metagenome | biome: gut microbiome; feature: rumen; material: DP-attached | host: Bos | place: Iran: Karaj | collected 2018-10 | reverse complement strand
TCCGCAACCTGCTTGATGGTGGAAACGACCTGTGTCCCTTTTTTGCTCTGGTCGGTGATCAGCAGAAGATGGGTCACCTTCTCCATCACACGACGCTGGATCTGTTCAATGCCCGCTTCACCGTCGATCACGACATAATCAAAGCTGCCGGCAAGAAGTCCGATTACTTCCTTCAGGTATGAATTCACCTTGCAATAGCATCCGGAGCTCTCAGGTCGGCCGATGGCCAAAAAGGCAAAGCCCGGCATCTCCACCAGTGCGTCGAAAATGCGAAAGCGTGCTTCACTGAGCAGTTCGAGCGCCGCTGTCGTCTCGCCGTTCTCCACGCTGTCTACAATGCTCATGCGGATGTTATCGAGGGTAAGCTTCACGTCCACGCCAAGAGCCACGGAGAGCCCGACAGCAGGGTCCGCATCGATGGCAAGGATCTTCTTGTCCGGGTACTTTTCGACCAGCAGACGCACGATCGCCGCACACACCGATGTTTTTCCCACGCCGCCCTTTCCGGCAACCGTTATTATCCTGGCTCCATTCTCCATTGCCCGTCCCCCTTTTTCCCGATCAAGATAGAAAAAATCACGCAATAATTCATTAGAATTCTATGACAGAACCCTTTTCTCCGCAACAAGAAACGTGCAGTACCGGGACGAGTTTGTCGATACTGCACGTTTTTTTTCACGTTTTTTATACACTTTTGCCCGCTTATTCGTCGAGCTTGAGAACAGCGAGAAAAGCCTCGGTCGGGATCTGCACCGTACCAAGCTGGCGCATCTTTTTCTTACCTTCCTTCTGCTTTTCAAGCAGTTTCTTCTTACGCGAGATGTCACCGCCGTAGCACTTGGACGTAACGTCCTTTCTGTATGCCTTGATAGTCTCTCTCGCGATTATCTTTCCGCCGATCGCGGCCTGTACCGGGATCTCGAACTGCTGTCTCGGGATGTTCTCTTTAAGCTTCTCGCACATCCTTCTTCCCCTTGCGTAAGCTTTGTCGGCATGAACGATGAAAGACAGTGCATCGACCGGATCACCGTTAAGAAGAATGTCGAGCTTTACGAGCTTGGACCTCTGATAGCCTGCAGGCTCGTAATCCAATGAGGCATAGCCTCTCGTGCGGCTCTTGAGAGCATCGAAAAAGTCGTAGATTATCTCGTTCAAAGGCATCCTGTAATGAAGCATGACGCGCTTTTCATCGAGGTATTTCATGTCTGTATATTCGCCGCGCCTTTCCTGGCAGAGCTCCATGATGTTTCCTACATAATCCTTGGGAAGCATTATCGTAGCCTTTACGACAGGCTCTTCCATGAAATCGATCCTCTCAGGCTCGGGCATGTTCGTAGGATTCGAGCAGTCGATAACCGACCCGTCCATCATGTGGATCTTGTAGATAACGGAAGGAGCCGTGCTGATGAGGTCAAGACCGAATTCGCGCTCAAGTCTTTCCTCGATAACCTCATAGTGAAGAAGGCCCAAAAATCCGCATCTGAAGCCGAATCCCAAAGCTGCTGAAGTCTCAGCATCAAAGGAAAGCGCCGCATCGTTGAGCCTCAGTTTTTCCAGAGAATCCTTAAGGTCGCCGTAACGCGCTCCGTCGACGGGATAGATGCCGCAGAAGACCATCTGCTGGATACCCTTGTAACCGATAAGAGGTTCAGTTGCGGGCTCGTCAGCAGAAGTTACGGTGTCACCGGGAGCGGTATCCGCAACGTTCTTGATGGATGCGCAGATGTAACCGACCTCGCCGGCTTCGAGTTTTTCGGCGGGAACGAGTTCACCGGGATGGAAGTATCCGAGTTCGGTAACCGTGAACTCCTTGCCGGTATGCATCATCCTTATCCTGCTGCCGTTCTTTATCGTGCCTTCCCTGACGCGTACGCTTACGATAACGCCCTTGTAAGGGTCATATTTGGAGTCGAATACGAGGGCCCTGAAAGGCGCGTTTCTGTCGCCTTCAGGAGCAGGAAGATACTTGACTACGCTCTCCAACACCTCATCGATGTTGATGTCATTCTTAGCGGAAATCAGAGGCGCATAAGAAGCGTCTATTCCGATGTCATCTTCTATCTCCGCCCTGACCTCTTCGGGTCTTGCAGAAGGAAGATCGATCTTGTTTATTACCGGAAGGACTTCGAGGTTTGCATCAACGGCAAGATAAACGTTTGCCAAAGTCTGCGCCTCAACGCCCTGAGAAGCGTCAACGACGAGGATCGCTCCGTCGCACGCGGCAAGTGACCTGGATACTTCGTAGTTAAAGTCGACGTGACCCGGAGTGTCTATCAGGTTGAACATGTACGTATTGCCGTCAGACGCCTTGAAAGGAAGTCTTGCAGCCTGCGATTTGATCGTAATTCCGCGCTCCCTCTCGATATCCATGTTATCGAGGATCTGATCGGTCATCTCACGCTTTTCCCTGACGTGGGTATGTTCGATCAGACGATCTGCCAGCGTTGATTTTCCGTGGTCGATATGGGCGATGATGCAGAAGTTTCTAATGTACTTTTGACTCTCGTCGGGCATATACCAAAGTTTCTCCTCAGAACGTTCTAATCTTGTTGAAAGGGAATGCCCTGAATACCGCAACTGCAACTATCCTGTCAGCGGTAAAGGGTCCCAGATTGCGCGAATCGTTGCTTACGGGGCGGTTGTCGCCAAGGCAGAAGTATTCGTTGTCGCCGAGCTTGATCTCGTTATATCCGTGCGCGGTTCCGTAATCCATCATGGTGGTCTTTACGCCCTCAGGGAGGTAATTCTCCTGCAGGAGATAGTAATCGCCGTGTCCCATGGGCTTGATGTATACGTTGCCGTCAGCGATCTTCACGGTCTCGCCGGGAAGTCCGACAACACGCTTGATAAGGTATTCGCTCTTGGAATAGCCTTCCATTCCCTGGCCGTTCAGGACAACGATGTCTCCGCGGTCGTACTTCTTGAAATACGTCGAGATCTTCTGTGTGAAGAGAACGTCTCCGGATTCAAGCGTAGGGTTCATGGAATCGCCGTAAACGTTGTCGCGCTGGATAACGAAAACGACCAGAAGAACGCCGGCGATGACGCCGATGCAGATCGTCCTGAGCCAGTCCATTACCTCAGAGGCAACAGTCTTTTTCTTAACTGACTTTTTGCGCTTTGTTTCCGCTTCATCAACCTCTTCCTTGGCGTCTTCCTTATCGGATTCAGAAGCCGAAGGCTCTGTGATCTCAGAAGGCTCGGCTTCCACAGAAAGCTCCTTGCTTTCGGGATCAGACGCAACCTCCTCATCTGCGGAGAGTTCTGTCAGTTCGGCCGTTTTGACCTCATCAGCCACTGCGGGGAGGGTCTCTTCTACCTGGTTCTTTGCTTCCTGATTGTCTTCAACTTTTTTCATTTGTCACCTTTTAAGTCTCTTCGTTCTTTGCAGCCGCGATAGCTTCTTCGTCGATCTTGATCGAAAGCTCTTTAAGCTGCTTGTCCGTAACGTATCCGGGAGCGTCCATCATGACGTCCTGGGCATTCTTGTTCATAGGGAACGGGATAACTTCTCTTATCGTCTCTTCTCCGGAAAGGAGCATGACCATTCTGTCAACTCCGGGAGCGATTCCGGCATGCGGCGGAGCGCCGTAGCAGAATGCGTTATACATGGCGGGGAACTTCGCCTTAACGTCGTCCTCGCCGAGTCTTACAAGCTCGAAAGCCTTGATCATGATCTCAGGATCATGGTTACGTACAGCGCCTGATGAAAGCTCGATTCCGTTGACTACGAGGTCATACTGGTCTGCCATGATAGACAGAGGATCGATCTCGCCTTTCTCAGCCTTGAGAAGGACGTCAAGTCCGCCGGAAGGCATTGAGAACGGGTTATGGCAGAACTCGAGCTCGCCCGACTCTTCGCCGATCTCATACATAGGGAAATCAACGATCCAGCAGAATGCGTACTGTTCCTTGTCCATGTGGCCGGGAACGGCAGCGCCGAAAGTCTTTACGAGGACGCCTGCAGTCTTCTGTGCCGCAGTCTTGGTGCCTGCGGAAAGGACAACAAGCGTGTTGGGCTTGAGACCCAGGGCGTTAACGACTTCGTCCTTCTTGGGAACTACGAACTTGGAGATGCCTCCGACGATCTCGCCGTTCTCATCCATCCTGAACCAGTAGCCCTTGTTGCCTGACTGGATCTCAACGTCAGCCATGAGCTTGTCGATGAACTTGCGGCTCTCGTGGAAATCGGAGATAACGACAGCCTTGATGACGCCGTCCGCGAAAGGAGCGAACTCCTCAGTGCGCAGGAGCTCTGTTGCATCAGTGACCGTAAGGTCGATACGGAGGTCAGGCTTGTCCGAACCGTACTTCTCCATAGCCTCGCGGAAAGGGATCCTTACGAAAGGAGAGCCTGATGCCCTGTCATATTTGCCGTACTTTGCAAAAACGGGAGGAAGAACGTCCTCGATGACCTCGAACACGTCATCCTGGCTCGCAAAGGACATTTCCATATCGAGCTGGTAGAACTCGCCCGGGCATCTGTCGCCTCTTGCGTCCTCGTCCCTGAAGCAGGGAGCGATCTGGAAGTATCTGTCGATGCCGGATACCATCAGGAGCTGCTTGAACTGCTGGGGAGCCTGAGGGAGCGCATAGAACTTGCCCGGATGCTTACGTGCGGGAACAAGATAGTCTCTTGCGCCTTCAGGAGAAGAGACCGTAAGGATCGGTGTCGTGATCTCCATGAAGCCGTGCTCGATCATTGAGTTCCTGAGAGCTGCGATAACGTTGCTCCTGAGGATAAGGTTCTTCTTGACCTCAGGGTTTCTGATATCGAGATATCTGTACTTAAGTCTTACGGCTTCATCAACGTCACGGCTGTGGTTGATCTCGAAAGGAAGCTCGTTGTAGCGGCAGCGTCCGAGTACTGTTACCTTCTCGGGCACGACTTCGATGTCGCCTGTATCCTGCTTGGGATTCTTGGAGCTCCTCTCCCTTACGGTGCCTGTAACCTGGATCGTTGATTCCTTGGTTATGGCCTTGAATGTCTTCATCATGTCAGCTGTCTCGATGACCAGCTGTGTCGTTCCGTAGAAGTCGCGGATTACAACGAATCCGAGCTCTGCTCCTACCTCACGGAAATTCTCAAGCCAGCCTGCGAGCATTACCTGCTTGCCGCAATCAGCTATTCTCAATTCTCCACATGTATGTGTGCGGGACTGCATCATTTACCTCCGAAATATTCCGTTGCCTCAGACAATGTTGTCAAGGCAGTATTTAACAAATTCATCAAGCTTAACGGGAGTCTCTGAACCGTCAGCCATGTTCTTGATCTTGACCTCGCCGCTTGCGAGCTCATCGTCACCGATAACTGTGAGATAAGGTATCTCCTGCTTGCCTGCGTACTTCATCTGCGCGCGGAAAGACCTTCCTGCGAGGTCTGTCTCGCAGCCGATATCCGCAAGCCTTAATTCATAGCAGAGCTTTGAAGCGGTCTTCTTTGCCTCATCAGACATAGCGGCAACGTAAAGCTTTACGTGAGATTCCTTCTCCGGAAGCTTGCCCTGCGCCTCAGCCTCGATCAGGAGCCTTTCAACGCCCATTGCGAAGCCGATGCCCGGTGTTGCGGGACCGTCCATCATGCCGACGAGTCCGTCATATCTTCCGCCGCCGCAGATCGTGCCCTGCGTTCCGACGTTCTCGGAAACGAACTCGAAAACCGTTCTTGTATAGTAATCAAGGCCTCTTACGATGTTGGGATCGATACCGTACTTGATCCCGAGCGAATCGAGTTCGCTCTTGAGTCCTTCAAAGTGCGCCTTGCAGTCGTCACAGAGATAATCGATAAGACGCGGAGCGTTCTTGACAATGTCCTTTCCTCCGTCGACCTTGCAGTCGATCATTCGCAAAGGATTTCTCTCGAACCTGTCCCTGCAGTCCTCGCACATCTCGCCGATGTGAGGCCTGAAATAATCTTTCAGTATCGTGTTGTATGCCGCACGGCACTTGGGGCATCCGATCGAATTGATGTGCAGCGCAATATTCTCAAGTCCCATCTTCCTGAAGAAGACGTCAACGACGGAGATGATCTCCGCATCGATGGAAGGACCCTCTGCTCCGAAAGCCTCAAGTCCGAACTGGTGGAATTCCCTGTATCTGCCCTTCTGCATCTTTTCATAGCGGAAGGCGGTTATGTTATAGAAAAGCCTTACGGGGGAAGGCAGTGAAGTCATGCCGTTCTCAATAAAGCTCCTGACGACGCCGGCAGTACCCTCAGGTCTTAAAGTGATGCTCCTGCCGCCTTTGTCCTCAAAGGTGTACATCTCCTTGGTGACGACGTCCGTCGTGTCACCGACGCCCCTGGCAAACAGGTCCGTCTGCTCGAAAGTCGGGATCCTTATCTCCTCATAGCCGAAGGAATGGCAGACTGAAGCAAACGTCTTCTCCGCCTTCTGCCATCTGTAAATCTCTGACGGCAGTATGTCCCTTGTTCCCTTCTGCGCACTGAATTTCATCGCAAATTCTCCTTTATATAAAAAACACGCGTAATTATATAACTAAAGGCGTAACCAAACAAGTTACGCCTTAATTTTGCCTTATAGTTGACTTGTAAGTAAAACGTTCCGCTTCAGGTCAGAAATTGAAAAGACTGCGGATATCCGAAGCACCGTCTTCCGAGGAATCTTTGTTACCGGAGGATTCGGGCTTTTCCTCTTTGTTTTCTATGCCGCTGGTAACCGCGGTGATCGAGCCCTGCTTCTTTGCAAGTTCCTGAGCGAGAATGCCGTTGCTTGGGATGAACAGACCGCTGTTGCCGAACTTGATGCGGGTGGGAACGGGATCGAGAGTCCTGGCTGCGTCCCTGATGCTCTTCGCAGGAGATACGAGAGAACTTACGGGAGCTACGGAAGAAACTGCCGAACTTTCGGAGAACAGAGTCCTTTCTTCAGCCATGGGTTCAACCTTAAGCTCGGGCCCGGCCTCAGGTGCAGGAGCGAAACTGCTGCGGACTTCAAACTGTCCGAGTACGCTTTCGGACTCAGAAGCTGCCTTCTCGGGGGCTGCAGGAGCTGAAACAGCCGGTTTATTTACGTTCCTCGGCGTTTCGGGACGCGCGGGAATATATTCGAAAGTCTGGTCGCTCTCATAATCGGATCCGGTCGTTATGCCGCAGAAAAGCCTTGCCGCGGACACTGCGTCACCTATCGGCTTGTCGGAAGCGAGCTCACATGCGACAGCAGCCGTAAAATGCTTTTTGTTCTTTACGGAACGGGACGTCGCGCCTTCAAACCACTTGGCCTTTCCGCCGATGACGAGAAGATCCCTTCCTAAAGTCTTCCTGCATCCGCCGATGAAGACCACGCAGTGGAACTTCTCGCAGATGATATCGGCAGCCTGCCTTGCGTCAGCGGGGCCCTGGCATTCAATGCCCGAGAAAAGCTCAGCTTCATAGATGTTGAGAACGAGAAAATGAATGTGCTGAACGAGGGATTCGGTAAAGGCATCGTAGGTATCGCGCGATACGAGGATCCTTCCGTCAGGAGAGATTATAGACGGCTCTGCGACGACTGCCGGATGGTCATATTTAGACAGCCCGGAAGCGACGATGTTAACCGCTTCGGGATCTCTGATCAGGCCAATATGTACAGCGTTCAGGTCAAGCTTAAAACAGTAATCAAGAACTTCTTCGATATCCGTTTGTTCAATGCTGTCACCGTCTGTAAACTCAGGAACGGCAAGCATCGGCTCGACATTATAATCGGTGTATGTGTCAACGCAAAGCTGGGCGCTGTATCGCGTATTGGCAATAGAGTCGCATATGGAAAGTACGCGCTTCATTGGAAAGTAAACTGCTCCTATAATCAACCTCTGACCTGAACCTCAATTCAGGTCAACTAAATTTTGACACGCGAAACTGTTCATTTCCACAAGCAAAAGGACACATTATCGGGTGTTATTTTGTTGAAATTGGCAAGTGACAGAAAACGTCACATTTGGCAGACGTAAGCCATCCAGTCATTATCGGTCTTTGACGCGGTGATCTTCATGCCCGCATCGGCAATGGCCTTCTCAACTTTTTCCTTTTTGGTGTTGATTATTCCGGAACAGATGAAGAGTCCGCCGTCAGAAAGTCTTGCCGGAATGTCCTTGGCGATGTCGGCGATTATATCCGCAATAATGTTTGCGACTATCAGATCGTAATCGCTGCTTAAGGCATCCTTAAGCTCTCCGGTGTGGCATTCGATATCTCCGCATCCGTTGATCCCGCAGTTGTCCTGCGCAACATCGACAGCGAGTTTGTCTATGTCGATCGCCTCGGTCTCTCCGCTTCCGAGCTTCTTTGCGATTATCGCAAGTATTCCTGATCCCGTACCGAGATCCAGTACCTTTCCGTCCTTCTTAAGATACTTGTCGATGAGCTTTGCACACATAGAAGTGGTCTCATGGGTACCTGTACCGAAAGCCGAACCCGGATCGAGTATTATCTTGTGCTCAGCCTCGATCGAATCGGGATCGAGCCATGAGGGACAGACCGCCACACGGTCCGAGATCTTGAATTCTTTGTAGTACTTCTTCCAGTTGTTGGCCCAGTCCTCGTCCTTGACGTACTTAAGGCCTTCAAAACCCTGTCCGACGGGAAGGAATTCTCCTATATCGGCAAGTCTCGCCTTGACGAACTCCACCGCGTCCTCAGTCTTCATGGTCTTGCCGGAAATGTTGCCGTAAATGGTTCCTATGCCTTCAGGATTGAAGAATTCCTCATTCTTCGCGCCCATACGGACATACCCGTCGTCAAGCTCCGCAAAATAAGCCCTGATGATGACGTCAGTACCGTAGGAGTTATAGATGCCGTCGTCAGCATAGCTGAGCGGATCGTTCTCCACGGTATTCTTGAATTCAAAAGGATCCGTGACCGCAATGCCGTCACAGCCGACCTGGGCGAGCATCTCGCTTATCGCTTCAGATGCTTCCTCAGTAGTTCTTATCGTAATCTCTGCCCATCTCATAAACGTTACTTAAATAGATTCTTGAACTTCTGGAAGAACTGCGACCTCTTGGTGTAGTTCCTGTCAGTCAGAGTGTTGTTGAAATTCGTGAGGAGCTGCTTCTGCTCGCGTGAAAGCCCCGTAGGAACCTCGATGTAGAACTTGAGCGTATGGTCGCCCTTCATGTTCGGGTTCGATTTGTTGGGGATTCCCTTGCCCCTTAAAATGCTGGTGTCGCCCGGCTGGGTTCCTTCCTTGAGGATGAACTTCTCCTTGCCGTAGATCGTAGGGACCTCGATCTCTCCGCCCAAAGCCGCCTGCGCATAAGTGATCGGGACATCACAGAAAGTGTTGATGCCGTCACGCTTGAAAACGTCGTGGTTCTTAACGCGGAACTCGATGTAAAGATCGCCGTAAGGACCGCCGTTGGTTCCGGGTTCGCCCTCGCCCCTGATCGGAAGCAGGTCTCCTGTATCAACGCCTGCAGGTATCTTTACGTGGAGCATCTTTGAAGTCTTCAGTCTGCCTCTTCCGCGGCACTGCGTGCAGGGAGTCTTTATTACCGTACCCCTTCCGCTGCAGGTAGGGCAGGTCTTCGTGACCATGGTCATGCCGAAGAGAGTCTGCGTCTGCTGCTGGACCCTGCCTGCGCCGCGGCATGTGGGACACGTCTCAGGCGTTGTACCAGGCTGTGCTCCCGAGCCTCCGCAGGCCTTGCAGAGATCCTCTTTTGTTATCTGGATGTCTCTTTCGAGACCGAATGCAGCCTCCATGAATTCAAGAGACATACGGTACTTGAGGTCGGATCCTCTCGAAGGACCGTTCCTCTTTCTCGAGCTTCCGCCTCCGAAACCGCCGCCGAATATGCTGCTGAAAAGATCCCCGAGATCGACGTCGTAAGCACCGTAACCGCCGCCTCCGCCGAAGCCGTTGGGATCTACGCCCGCGTGACCGAACTGGTCGTATTTTGACTTCTTGTCAGGATCAGACAGGATCGAATATGCTTCGTTGATCTCCTTGAATTTGGCCTCAGCCTCCTGATCGCCCGGGTGAAGATCCGGGTGATATTTCTTGGCTTGCTGCCTGAAAGCCTTTTTTATCTCGTCATCGGAAGCGCCTTTATCGAC
>JAEEGH010032390.1_pt1 | contig 10055 bp, 8 predicted proteins | sample 9134181 | NCBI WGS metagenome assembly JAEEGH01 (sample SAMN16246544, study PRJNA631951) | gut metagenome | biome: gut microbiome; feature: rumen; material: DP-attached | host: Bos | place: Iran: Karaj | collected 2018-10 | reverse complement strand
GAAACTCTCCGTCGGGGGAAGCCAACGTGAGTTGAGCCTCATGGGTGGACATTCCTGCCACCGTCTGTGATTTCAATTGATGCTCTGTAGCGATAAGAACCGTTTTACCTTTTTTGTTCTTAATCTCCACGATGCCTTTCGTTCCATCCACCTTCACCATAAAATGTTTCGTGGCAACTTCTTCGTTTTTCACGTAAACAAATTCAGGCAGGACTGTGGAGGGCGTTCCCTCGGAATACTGTATTCTGACGGCGTTGTCAGCTACTACCGTCACCGTTAACTGCCCTTTCCCAAAGGAATAAGACTTGGCTGAGACAGACAGGGCAATGAGGCACAAAGAGGCCAAAAGAGCTGTGATACGATGTTTCATGATTATACTTTATGGATTGATGATGAAAATGAAACCACCTCTTGGCTGGCAAACCACAGTGGCAGGTATTTCTTTAACGGATGTTTGCTTAATGCTCCAAGGAGCAGCCTTATCGGTAGAGTCGGCAAAGAAAGTGACATGACCAGCAGCTTTCTTTATGGTCATCGAGATGCCTCCGTTTCTCCCCTCACCGCTGATAGCATCACCCAAGGTAACTTCATTTTGGATGTTCTTCAAGTCCAACGAAATGGACTTCACTTCGTCCGTACCGTTGATGCCAGCCACATACCAAGTCTGGCCTTTGCGACGTGCGATGACAGCATACTCTCCTGGATAGCCACCGATGAAGCGAGTTTCATCCCATGCAGCTGGCAGTTGGCTGAGGAAGTCCTGCACCTCTTTGGGCTGAGCCAAGAAGCTTTCGGGACGGTCGGCCAGATGCTGCAAGCCCGACTCAAAGAGCACCGTGAGTGCCAGTTCGTGGGCATGAGTGGTGATGTGGGGGTGTTGCGAATCGCTGAATGCACAAGGAGTGTAATCCATCGGGCCAATGACGTTGCGTGTGAAGGGCAAGGTGGCGTTATGAGCAGCAGCCTTATTTGTAAAAGTGGGCACGTTGTTGTACCATTCTGCTCCATAGACACCCTCGGTGGACAGCAGGTTGGGATAGGTGCGTTGCCATCCGCGAGGAATCGTGGCTCCGTGGAAGTTCACCAACAAGTGGTGACGGGCGGCACTCTCCATAAGGTCAAGGCAATAGTCCATGTTCATCTGATTGTCGCCAGAGAAGAAGTCTATCTTCACACCCTTCACCCCGATGCGCTCGCACCAATCAAACTCTTTCTCTCGGTCTTCGGGCTTGTTCAGGCGGAACTTAGGACCTGGAGCACCGTTAATCCACCCCACCGAAGAGTTGTACCAAATCATTGGTTTTACCCCCTTTGAAGTAGCGTACTTGACTGCGTCCTCCACTGTCTTGCCGTCCTTCATCTCATCCCATTCGGCATCAATCAGCACGTAGGGCAGACGGAGCGTAGCGGCAAAATCGACATATTTCTTAATAATGTTGTAGTCGTTGGAACCGTGGTTGTAAGCCCAATAGACCCAAGATACCACGCCTGGCTCTATCCAGCTGGTGTCAGTCAAGGCACAGGGAGCCGACACGTCAGTGATGAGGGTCGATTCCACCACATCGGCCAAAGAACCCACAATGACCACCCGCCAAGGGCTGTTCCAGTCGCCATTGAGGGTCACCTCGTTCTGGTCGGGGCACACCCGATAATCGGTAGATACACCGTCGTTATACAACGATGAAGCACTCTGCCGACGCTGTATGTTGGCCTCGCTGATAAGGGCAAAGACATCGTTGGCGGGTTGAAGCAAAGCAGGATATCCCCAGCGACGATTCTTGCCTTCTCCCGTCGTAGTCAAAGGGAAGAAGCCTTCGTAGCCATCTGACCACTGCATCATCCACCGCTTCGTTCCTTCGGCAATGCGGTAGGTGGTCTGCTCGTCCTCCAAGCGTTCGCCGTTCAGGTTCTTGAGTTCGTAGTGGAAGGCTAAGCCGTCGTTCCAGAGCAGGAACACCACACGGATTGTGTTGCCCCGTTCGTCACGATAGAGGCTGACATACTGGTTGGCTTTGTTGAGGCCGTGGCTCTTCTTGCCCGCCAGCATCTCGTAGTTGGCCTCCACTTTTCCCTCCTTCTTCATCTCCACAAAGGTCAGGTTCTTGCCTGTTTGCGTAGTGGTGACCCCCACATCGGTGAGTGCGAGCACCTTCTGTCCGCCACAAGAGAGTTGATACTGCCCATTTTGATATTGCAATGCAATTTTGCCATTGGGCGACTTGGCTGTAAACGCAGTTTTCCTCCCTGCTTCCCTCACAGAAGGCGAAGCAAAGAGGAAAAGAGTGTTAGTACAAAGAACGAATAAAAAGAGAAGTTTCTTCATGTTGGGTTGTAGGATAGGTTAGAGATTGGGTGAATCGCGCCTTATTGCACAAACACCTTCTTGCCATTCACAATGTAGATGCCCTTGGTCGGATTTGTCACGCGGCGCCCCGACAAATCAAAGTAAACATCCTTCTCCGTCTTGCCTTCGCTGGCCATCGGAGCCTCGATGCCTGTTGCATCCGTTTCTCCATCCATCGACAGGAACACATCCTTCACATAAAGCGTTTGGTCGGCACCAACCGAAGTGAAGCCAGCGATACGGATGTGGCTGGGATCCACTTTCGTGCCCGAAGCCGTCTGCATTTCGCGAAGGTCTATCTTTATCTCCTTCTTCAAACCGATGTCGCACAGATAAGGCTCAGCCCAATAGTTGGAGGTGTCGTAGATACGGAAGAACGTGTTCTTGACGGCATTGCGCTGTAACCTGATGACCAAGTAGTTGTAGTTCGACAAGTCTATACCCTCTTCGTTCTCGAAGCGCCAACCTGCACAACCGTTCTGTTTCAGTTTCAGCGTGCTCATGGCTGCCATGTGAGTAGCGGAGTTTTCGTAGAGAATTGTGGGGTTGAACCACTCCTTGCTCCGTTCAAAAGGATTCTCTGGCACTTCCTGCATAGGCTGATACCGTTCAAAGGCTGCGTAGTTCACCTTGGCATAGTCAGCATACCACTCAAAGCAAGCCACACCACAAGCCTCGTGAGGGTCAACACCTTTGGCCTCCATTGCAGTCTTGAAGGCGGGTGTCACCTTCTTATGGTTGATGTAGTCGTCGATGTCGATGAAATCGCCTGTACCCGTGAGAGTCATAGACACATTGCCATAGTGGTCGAGTATGGCCTTGTATGCCTTGCCCCACTTCGAAGTGGTGGCTGTGGCCCATGTGCCGTAGTTGCTGGTCACCCAATCGCCGTGTTCGTTGTAGTGACCTGTTCCTGGCTTCTCTGGACTCCAGTCCACTTCCGTAATCACGATAGGATTGGTGCGGATGATGGGTACAGAATTACCGAACTCGGCGATAGCCTTGGTTGGGTCGCAGCTATTGTCGCTGTTGCCATACCACCCTGCATAGTTGTGGACAGCATAGCCGATGTTGTCACCCGTGATGGGGCATTTAGCGTAAGGGCGATAGTTGCTCTGCCAACCCGATCCTGGCACCCAAATGACACCCTTGAAGCCATTCTCGCGGATTTTATCGACGATGGGCTGGAAAAAGTCGTGGAAGGTCTGGTCGGTATCCGTGCCATTGGCGTTGTGGATGTTCACTGGCTCGTTGGCCAGCTCGATACTGATTTGCCCTGAATACTTCAAGATGGAGTCGTTCTTGGTGACACGATCCCACACATCCATGAGGTATTTCTGGTAGCCACCATCCACATAGATGTCGTGAGGGCATACGCCTGGTGGACGCATGATGACGTAAAGCCCGTGCTTCATGGCTTGCTGAGCGATGCGCCAGTAGAGCATCTTCATGTACTTCGTGAGGCGTGTGCCGCTGTATTTGCTGATGTCAGCTTCGCTGTCTCCTGGCTCGCGGCTATCTACCGGCCACGATTTTGTGCTTCCGTTTGTCCAGCATGGGTCGAGGTGCAAGCGGAAGATGCTACAGTAAGCCCCGCTGGTCGAGTCGGTGATGGCGGTGAAAAGCTTGTTGAAGTAATTCACACAAGAGGAGATTTTACTGTCGCTGCATCCCTCCGCCCATGTCGTCCAGCGGTAGTTGTTGAAGTAAGGACTGGGCGTGTCCATCACGCCGTGCAGCACCACCTTGTTACCCGATGGGTCTTTCAGATAATTGCCGTCCACGTGCAGCGGAGGCAACGTGCCATAGCTCACCTGTGCCGTCGCCGAAAGCGAGGACACACAGGTGACCATTGCTAAAAGAATGTTTTTCAGTTTCATTGTTTCAGTAAAAGTTTTGGTATTTTTATGCAAAGGTAAGTATTATTACCTACACCCGTTTCCGCCCACGAAACATAAACTTTCACTTATGATACCTCCCCCGTCCACCTCCTTTTTTTCTCTGCGAACAGCCTCTCTCCCCTTTCTTCGTGCTCGTCGCTTCCCCGTTTTCGTGCTCGTCGGTTTCCCCGACGAGTCCACTCCCAACACCCCTTCCTCGTCTCCCCCAAACCGCACCCGTCGAGTCCGACACGTCGTACCCGTCGGGTGCGGCGCATCGGACCCGACGGGTGCGATTGATGCGTGTCGAGCTAAAGCATCAAGCCGATGAGGAAACGAGTGTCTTACCCCTTTCAGTTCACGTCTCCAATCTTCTCCAAACGGAAATCGGTGGCAGAGAACCAACCCGTGGTGGCGGTATTGCCTGTGATGCGTTCGTCGGTAGTCACTCCGTAGAAGAGTTCTGAAGGTTTCGCTACCGTGATGCTGTCGATGTAGATGTAGCTCCAGCCAAAGCCTTTTCCGTGATGAGCTTTACTAATCTTCTGACGGTCTTGTGGGGAAATACGGTCAACCAGTTCATTGATTACTTCGTCATAAACGAACGGTTTCCCATCTGTTCCTATTGTCACATTATCCTGCAAAGTATTCCCGTATTTCGCATACTCCACAATGTTGCCGCCCTCCGTACCAAAGACAGGAATCTCCTTCACCCGTTTCGCCAGTTGTACCGTATCGTTCGTAGTGGGGTCGATGGTCTGTCCATACAGGTAAATGAACTTGTTCGCGTTGCTGGCTCTCACAGCGGCAGAGAGGCGATAGATGCCAGGCTCCACTTCTTTCGTCTTGCGTGCTGTGTAGATAACGGGAGCCTCATCGTTGCAGGCATCAAGATAACGCACATTGAAGTTGCCCGTCATCCACTCGCCGCTGTAGGTGTAGCGGTCGGTGTTCTCAGCTGTGATGAGTTCCCAGTCGTTCATCTTGAAGAAGTGGTATTCCTCCTCGTTGAACTCATGCCCCAAATCGTCCGTGATAGTCACCTCTGCACCATCAGACCTTCTTCCTTCTCTGTCCCAACGTTCGGTCTGCGACTTTGCGAGCCGACCTACTGCCGATGTCACACAACCGATAAAGCCTATCGTGGATGCCACCCACAGGAGGAACCACATGACACGCTGACGGACACTCATCGACGGGGTCTTGCCAAACGAGCTGACTGCCGCATGGATGGAGCAATAGAGCAGGATGCCAATGGAAGTGAGCAGCATAATACCACTGAGAAACACTGGGAAGGTGATGGCTTGAATATCCTCCGCATAGCGAATGTTCCACCAGTTGTCTGCCATCGTCTCATGGGCAGCTAAGAATGCCACGAAGAATCCCAGAGTCACTATGAAGCCGATGGTCAGGAAGGTGCTCAAGCCAATGCAGATGACACCCAAGAAGATGTTCCAGAACTGACTGCCCTCACCCTTCTCCTTCTTCTTGGCTGTGTGTTCCTGCACTTCCTCTGTCAACGTCTGCGGATTGACCTCCTTGCCCTTCATTTTCAACACATCTTCGGGCGATTTGGTTTCGGGGAGGAAGATGGCTGCTAATAGATAAGGCACGACAGGGAAGAACGCTACAGGAGCTACAAACAGCAGCAACGGCAGGGCAAAGAGATGTCCAAACGTGAAGGGGGTAACCCCATTGATAACCCACCACAGCAGACACGCGATGGCATATCCCCAACGCCACAGGTTCACGTCGCCGCCGAAGTACTGCGCACAACCAGACAGCACGCCAGACAGCATTTTATTCTGCGAGTCGCGGTAGAACTTCTTACCACCGAGGGGCTTCTTGCCTTTCTCGGAGCTTTCTGCATGATTCTGATTCTCTGGATTATCCAGGGCTTCTCCTGCAATATCTTCCACCTGTCCAATTTGACAGATGATGTCCTCCACGTGCTCGATGGTGATGGCCTCGATGCCTTGTGCCTTCAAGTCGTCGAGAAGTTCAGCCACACGCTCCTCGATGTCGTCAGCGATTTCCTTGCCACCCTCCTGCTTCAAGAAGTAGTTGCGCAGTGTCTCCGTATAGTGGCTCAATAGTTCGTAGGCATCCTCGTCTATTTGGTAAAGCCTACCGCAAAGATTGATTGTAATATTCTTTTTCATTGTTTCCTTATATATTAATGTGTTAGTTTTCGATAAGCAGTCGCCTGTTCTTCAGTTTGTGTACCGTCTGCTCCAGTTCGCCCCAAGCAGTGTCCAACTGCTCCAGAGTCTCCCTGCCGTCATCGGTCAGCACGTAATACTTTCGCGGAGGCCCCTGTGTGCTCTCCTGCCATTCATAACCCAAGAGGCCATCGTTCTTCAACCGAGTGAGCAAGGGGTACAACGTCCCCTCCACCACCAGCAGATTCGCCTCCTTCAGTCGCTTGATGATGTCCGAAGTGTAGTAAGCCTTTTCGCCGAGCAACAGCATGATGCAGTACTCCAGCATACCCTTCCGCATCTGCGATTTTGCATTGTCTACATTCATACGCTTTAGTGTTTAAGTTCTAAATCCGCTACAAAGGTATGTAAAATATAAATACCTTGCAATACATAGTACTTGTATTTAACACTAATTAACGAAAGAAAGGCGAATTGTGGGAAGAAAATGGGATATAAAGGCCGTAATGAGTGGAAATTGTTGCTAAATACGAATGGGATGGCCTAAAAAGCAGGAGGCCTCCGTGCAACGAAGCACGAAGACCTCCAACAGAAAGAAGCACTCTTGATGCTTGTAATCTCCCTTTTCAAGATTTTAAGAATGCTGCGAGTTGGGCAACGGCTCTGGCGCGGTGGCTCATACTGTTCTTAATGTCGTCGCCGAGTTGGGCGAAGGTTTGGGTGTGACCTTCGGGCACAAAGATGGGGTCGTAGCCGAAGCCGTGGGTACCTCGCTTCTCGGGGATGATGTGGCCGTGGATGATGCCCTCGAAGTGGTGCTCCTGTCCTTGGTAGATGAGGGCGATGTGGGTGTTGAAACTGGCTGGCCACCCTTGCTGTAGCGGGTTGCTGGGGAGTGGTTCGGTGGGATGGGTGGCGAGTTGCTGGAGGAGGTAGTCCATGTTGTCTTCGTCGCGTCCTGCGGAGGTTGTGAGTCCGTGGATGGCGGCATAGCGGGCAGAGAATACGCCTGGCTGCCCATTGAGGGCTTCGACTTGCAAGCCAGAGTCGTCGGCAAAGCAGTCAAGCCCGTAGTGTTGCTTCACGTAGTGGGCTTTCTGCAAGGCGTTCTCGCTGAAGGTGGAGCCTGTTTCGGGGATGTCCACGTCGCATCCGATGTCGTTGAGGCTCTTGATTTCGAACTGATGGCCAAGGATGGCACGTATCTCTTGAAGCTTGTGAGCGTTGCCAGTGGCAAAAACGAGTGTATCCATTGTGGTTTGGTTTTTACGATTGTGCGGTTGTACGGTTGTTTGATGTGCGAAATTAGCACTTTTATTTCACAAATGGTTGCATTTTTCCATCTTTTTTTGGTCTTTTTCTGTTTTTTCCGTATTTTTGTTTGACAAATAGAAAAAAAAGACCTACTTTTGTTTACAAATTGTTGAATGATGCAGTTAGGCGGTTGAACTATTGTGCGGTTAGGTGTTCTTTTTTGAAGACCTACCGTAAAAACTATAGAACCGTATAACCGTAAAACCGAAAAAACAAATGGAAAAGATTGATAAGCTTGACAAGCAGATTATGGACATTATTTCCGCCAATGCGCGTATCCCATTTAAGGATGTGGCGGCAGTATGTGGCGTGTCGCGTGCTGCCATCCATCAGCGTGTGCAGCGACTCATCGACACGAATGTCATCATTGGTTCTGGCTATGTGATTAACCCAAAGAGTTTGGGTTATAACACGTGTACGTATGTGGGCATCCGCTTGGAAAAGGGGTCGATGTATTCCCGTGTGGTGGAGGAATTGGAGAAGATTCCTGAGATTGTGGAGTGTCACTACACCACGGGGCCTTACACGATGCTGGTGAAGTTGTATGCCCGTGACAATGAGCAGTTAATGGACTTGCTGAACCGAAAGATTCAGGGTATCACGGGTGTGGATTCGACGGAAACGCTCATCTCGCTCGACCAGAGCATTAAGAAGGAAGTGCCCATCTGCGTGACGGAAAATCTGGAAGAGAAAGTGCAGAAGGGTGGAAAAGCGAAAATCATTTTGGAAGAAGACGAGTAGATTTTCTACTTTAAGTGCTTGTATATCCTCTATGTCGTGATGGACAGGAAGACGTACAGGCGGAAGATTAGGAAAGAGTAAAGTAAAGAGACTAAACTTTCGCAAGTTTTCTTTAACAACGGATTTCACGGATTTTTGTTCGCTTATTTGTAAGCTTTTATAAGAAATTAATTTTGATTTCACAGATTTGAAAGCCCTGTAGGTCTTTTTGGAAGACGGAGATAATCCGTTTAATCCGTGCAATCCGTTGTTGAGATGTACTTGCGAAAGTTTAGTAAAGAGGTTCATGGACAGTGTTCCACATTGTCCATGAACCTCTTTAGGTGTTGAGGGGTTAACGTTGATAGACCCTCACATAGTCAATTTCGTACTTCATAGGCATGGCGGCATCATCAATAGTGCCACCATTGTCGCCGCCAAGAGCGAGGTTGAGCAAGAGGTATTGAGGACGAGTGAAAGGGTTGATGTGGTGGCCGACGGAGCCATTCACCGTTTCACTCATGGAGATGTCGTTGAGCAGTTCGTCGTCGAGATAGATACGGATGGATTGGGGTGTCCAGTCCATGCGCCAAAGGTGGAACTGGTCTGCCCATTGGGCACCCTTCTCTGTGAAGTGGCTGAAAGGTATCTTCTTCGAGTTCCACACAGCATGGTAAGGCAGGTCGTCGCCCCAAGCGGCATTGGCCAAGATGTGGGGAACACCTCCGATGCGGTAGTACTCCATTACGTCGATTTCTCCACATGATGGCCACGGCATGTCTTTTCCCAACAGCCAGATGGCTGGCCATGCACCTCCTGCGGTGGGTATCTTGGCACGCACTTCGAGCCGACCGTAGAGGAAGGAGAAGGACTTTCGGGTGGTAAGCGATGCGGAGGTGTATTCAATGAACTCCCGTTGGCTACGCCAGTCGCTTCCACCTTGTCTCCGATAGCGTGGGTTTGCTTTCTTCTCTTTTCGAGCCTCCAGTACGAGACACCCATCCTTCTGGAAGGCATTGTCTTCCTGATACCACTGCGCTTCGTGGTTGCGCACAAAACCTTGTTCCGCATCCCACTCGTCATGGTCGTACGGTCCATCGGTGTCGAACTCCTGACTCCAAATGAGCGTCCACTCCTGCTGCTGCGCCTGTGTTACGAGGGGCATCCACCCCAGCAACATACCTACGGCGATACGTCCTAAGAATCTCCTGCTCATCTCTTTTAGCTGATGAGGCTGCCAGCCTTCACGGGGTGTTCCACGGTAGTGACGCTGATGGTGCCATCCCAGTTCTCGGCTGAGAGAATCATGCCCTCGCTGACAAGGCCGTTCTTAAAGGTGCGGGGAGCGAGGTTGGCGATGAAGAGGACTTGCTTGCCCACAAGTGCCTCTGGCTCATACCATTGAGCGATGCCGCTCACGATGGTGCGTCCCTGCGGAGTGCCGTCGTCGAGGTGGAACTTGAGGAGCTTCTTCATCTTGGGCACACGCTCGCACTGGAGTACGGTGGCCACACGGATGTCGAGTTTGGTGAAATCGTCGAACGCCACAGTGTCTTTCACGGGAACCACTTCGGCGTTAGCCTCTTCATTGGCCTTGATGGTGGCGGCGAGCTTGTCAGTCTGGAACTGGATAGT
>JAEEGH010032387.1_pt1 | contig 10055 bp, 7 predicted proteins | sample 9134181 | NCBI WGS metagenome assembly JAEEGH01 (sample SAMN16246544, study PRJNA631951) | gut metagenome | biome: gut microbiome; feature: rumen; material: DP-attached | host: Bos | place: Iran: Karaj | collected 2018-10 | reverse complement strand
TAATCGGTGGAATTATTACCCGAAAAATTACTTCAATGTGGCAGTGCGAAGGCGGCTACAGAACCTGTGCAAAAAAGCGTATAGAAATTGCAGAGCACCTGCGCTACCTTCCTATGGGCTATTTCAACGAAAACAGTCTTGGCGAAATTACGTCAGTTACAACTAACACAATGGAGTCAGTCGGCGACGTAGCAACCCGTGCCGTTATGATGGTTTTCCAGGGCCTGCTCGACACTTCGCTTATCATCCTTATGCTCTTTTTCTTTGACTGGAGAATCGCTCTTGTTGCCCTTGCAGGCTTTGCCCTTTTTGAGTTTGTAAACTTCTTTATGCGCTTTGCTGTAAAAAATGTTTCGGCAGATAAAATCCGTGATGATGCTGCAGAAATCGGAAAGGTTCTGGAATACATTCAGGGAATTGCAGAAGTTAAGGCTTACAACCTTGTTGGTAAACGCAGCCGTGAATTAAACGAAGTTATTAACCGCAGGAAAAAGACTCTCATCAAAATGGAAATGCGCTGTATCCCTGTTTCCAACATTCAGTCTTTTGTAGCAAAGCTCAGTGGTGTAGCAATGATGATTACATCTTTGTACTTTTATCTGGCAGGCAGTATGGCTCTTGCAGACTGTACAACAATGCTTGTTTGTTCTTTCATGCTCTTTAATGCTTTGGAAGCCGGCGGAAACTATTCAGCCCTTTTGCGTGTAATTGACCTTGGCGTTACAAAGGCAAGTAAGATTCTGTCACTGCCTACTATGGATATTAATGGTAAAACCGGGGTCCCTGAGCCTGTCGAAGGGCCCGCAAAGAATTCATTCCTCCAGGCCTCATCCATCGATTTTGCCTACGACAAGCGCAAAATTATCGACGGCGTTTCTCTTTCAATTCCGGAACATTCTACAACTGCAATCGTTGGTCCAAGTGGAGGCGGTAAAACAACACTCTGTCATCTTCTTGCCCGTTTCTGGGATGTAGATAAAGGTAATGTCACACTCGATGGAAAAGATGTCCGCGACTACAGCATGGATAACCTTATGAAAAACTTCAGTTTTGTTTTCCAGAATGTTTACCTCTTCCATGACACAATCGCAAACAATATCCGTTTTGGTCAGCCTGATGCCCCGATGGAAAAGGTAATTGCCGCTGCTAAGAAGGCCTGCTGCCACGATTTTATCAGTGCCCTTCCAGACGGTTATGACACAGTAATTGGCGAAGCCGGAGGTAACCTCAGTGGTGGAGAACGCCAGCGTATTTCCATTGCCCGTGCCATTATGAAGGATTCTCCTATCATCATCCTGGACGAAGCTACAGCCAACGTAGACCCGGAAAATGAGCGCGACCTCATGCAGGCTATAAAAGAGCTCACTCAGGAAAAAACAGTTATCATGATTGCTCACCGTCTTAAAACAGTTCGCAATGCAGACCAGATTGTCGTAATAGACAAAGGCCGCATCGTAGAGCAGGGCAAGCACGACGACTTAGTTAAACTTGGTGGAATCTACGCCCGCTTTATTGACTCTCGTAAAGAAGCAGTCAGCTGGAAGTTGTAGTTATATCTTTAGCATTCCGAAGGACGAGGAAATCTGCATATTTATTTTTTTGTGGGGATTTCTTCGTCCTTTGCTTTTTCGCGTTTTTCGATTGCTTCTTTAAGATTTTCTATAAAGCTTCCTTTTGCAGACAGGAACGGAAGCATAAAGTATTTGTGCAAACGCAGCTCTTCGTTCTTTTTTTGAATTGCAGCTTTAAGGTTTTCATAACGGACATCAATCTGTTTTTCCCTGGCAAAGGCTCTGATTTTTGCAGCAAGATTAAATGTATAACACAAATCAACCGTAAATACTCCATAAAAGAATCCTACAACAAGACAGAAAGCCAGATGGTTTGTAAACCAGTAAAGCCATTCAAGAATTTTTGGATGAATCAAAAAATAATACAAAGCACTTAAAAGCCACCAGTAAAAGGTGTATTGCGGACATATTATTCCAAGAATATTGCCGCGGTTTTTACTATAATCCCATAATTTAATATGCATGCCTTTTATAAAAATCACGCCACCAAAAAATTCAAGAATGGTAATACATAAGGCCATAATTACAAACAGAACGAGCTTTTGACATATAGCCCCAGAAATAAAATCTACCCTTACAAACGACAGGGCAAACAATATACACAAGCTCAAACCATAAAGAGGCAGATACGGACCATGAAGAAAGCCGGGATTAATCCATCGGTGTTCGGGATTAGCTTTGCTAAAGAACTTTCTCCAGAATACTTCCAGAACCCATCCGAGCAGACTACCAGTATAAAAAAGAAATGTAAGAACTAAAAATATTTTCATTATAGAAATCCTTATATTTTTAATTTAACACTTTCCAGATAGTCCGTCCACTTTATCAAATTTTAAATTTCCTTTTCCCGTTTTGTGGTGTATAATTAACTACTATGAAAACAGGATCAGAATTATTTGAACATACAGTACTCATTGTTGATGACGAAGAGCTTAACCGCCAGATGCTGGCAAATATTTTGCAGGGTGAATACAAACTGCTTATTGCTAAAGACGGAAAGGAAGCGCTTGATAAAATAAGATGCGAAAAAGATAATCTTTCGCTGGTTTTGCTTGATCTTCTTATGCCAAACATGTCCGGTAAAGAAGTTCTTGAAATTATGAGAAATGAAGGACTGCTCCTTGAGATTCCTGTTGTTGTTCTTACTGCCGAAAAGGATTCGGAAGTAGAAAGCCTTAAGCTTGGTGCTGCAGATTTTCTTACAAAGCCTTATCACAGTGCCGAAATTATTCGTGCCCGCGTGCGCCATTCTATTGAGCTTTTTGAAAATGCAAAGCTTATTCATGCAACAGAATTTGACAAGCTTACTTATCTGTACAGCCCGGATTATTTCTTTGAGTATTCTTCAAAATTTGACACTGTTTATCCTGATACTCTGATGGATGCTGTGGTAATTAATTTTTCACACTTCCATCTTGTTAATGAATTAAAAGGCCGTCACCACGGAGATGAGGTTTTAAATGCAACCGCCGATGGAATACGAGAGGTTCTTAAAACTCATAAAGGAATTGCCTGCCGTTATGATGCCGATACCTTTTATGTCTGCATAGAGCACCTGGATGATTATTACTGCTTTACAAGAGAAATTTCAAAGATGCTGACTTCTTTAATGAAGCCTTCTGAGATTCATATTAGAATTGGTGTTTATTATGACGAAGGTAGAAACTATCTTATAAACCAGCGCTTTGATTATGCAGTTCAGGCTTGCAATGCCCTTAGAAATAAAAACGGAGAGACTATCTGCTTTTATGATAAAAAGATGGCAGAGCAAAATGTTTTTGAAGCACACCTCCTGCAGGATTTTGAAGCCGCAATTGAACAGAAGCAGTTTAAGGTAAACTACCAGCCTAAGTTTAATATCACAAAATCTGTACCTCATCTTTGCAGTGCAGAAGCGCTTGTAAGCTGGGAGCATCCGGAGCTTGGTCGTGTACGTCCTGATTTGTTCATCCCTCTGTTTGAAAAAAACGGACTTGTTACTCGTCTTGACCGTTACGTCTGGGAAGAAGCTGCAAAACAGATAAAAAAATGGAAGGAGCGTCTTAATGTTACAATTCCGGTTTCTGTAAATGTTTCGCGTGTTGATATTGCCGCTCCAGATATGACAGAGTTTATTACAAGAATTGTCCGCGAAAATGAATTAAAGCCGGAAGAATATATGCTCGAAATTACAGAGTCTGCCTATACCGAAGATTCCAAGCATATCATAGAAGTTGTAGAGGGCCTGCGTGCTCTTGGACATAAAATCGAAATGGATGATTTTGGTTCGGGCTATTCTTCGCTCAATATGCTTACTTCCATGCCTATTGATGCGCTCAAAATGGACAAGGCATTTATCCGTAATATCCAGCCTGGCAACAAGGATATGAAGCTTGTTGAACTTGTACTGAATATTGCAAAGAGCCTTGAGATTCCGGTAGTTGCAGAAGGTGTAGAAACCGAAGAAGAACTCATGATGTTAAAAGCCGCCGGCTGCGACATCATTCAGGGCTACTATTTTTCAAAACCAATTCCACCGGAAGAAATGAAAAAATTTGTGGAGAAGCGATGATAACACTAGAAAGCTTGCGCGCCTTTGGGGCGAGCGTAGATGCAGGTCTTGAACGCTGCCTGAACAAAGAAGACTTTTATCTTAAAATGGTAAACATGGCTCTTGCCGACCAGCGCTTTGCAGATCTTGAGCCTGTTCTTGCCCAAAAGGATTACGACAAGGCCTTTGAAATATGCCATGCCATTAAAGGTACAACAGGTAACGTTTCTCTGGACCCGCTCTACAACGCCATCTGCGAAATGACCGAGCTCCTGCGCGCAAAAACCGACACAGATTATTCAGGTTTGTATAAAAAAATCATGGACCTTAGAAACGAAGTGTTGAATATGTAACGCAACCCCGTCATTGCGAGGCCGCAGGCCGTGGCAATCCACGTTTATGATTACCCCTCACACGAAACACCCATCATATGTATCATACCATAGCGCGTATATTCTTCGATATTTTCGATATATTGAAAAGCTGCTTTTTTAGACATTTTGTGGGTGATTATTTCGACAAAGGCATTTATTACTGTTGATGCAATAAAGTGAATTGTCATTTTGTCTATTTTTTTTGTTGAAACATTATTTTTGTACATCCAGTTAAAGGTTTGCTCGCAGTTTTTTGTGTAAAGCTCACAAATTTCTTCCTGGAAGTGTTCGTGGGTGCTGCCTGCAGATTTTGTCAAAAGCAGGGTGAAAATGTCAAAATTATCAAAGATATAGTTTAAAAAGTTGTTTGTTTCCTGATTTTCTGCTTCAAAGTGTTCCTGCGAAACAGGACTCCCAAAATCTAGATGATGTGCAGAATCTGCAAGTGATACAGTTTTGACGGTTACGTCTATAGCCTCGTCTACCAGGGCGCAGAAAAGTGCATCTTTGTCCTTAAAATGCCTGTACATGGCACCGGTAGTAACTCCTGCATTTGAAGCAATTGTTCGCAACGAGGCGTTTGTAAAGCCCTTGTCCAGAAATTCGTTTTTTGCACTTTGGAGAATTTTACTTTTTGTTTCGGCAGCTGATTCGCTCATGCATTCATTTTAGACACAAAAAACACTAAAAGTCAACAAAAAAGATAACAATGTTATCAAATTCACTTGACAAGATAACACTGTTATCATTAAGATAACGGTGTTATCAAAAATGTTAGCACAAACTAACAAACAAACAAGGAGACATCATGCAAGTCAAGAAAATTAACGACTGGTTCGAAAAATTCGGTCGTTTTGAAGTAAAACATCGCTGGGGGTTCATTATAGGACTGTCAATCATAACAATTGTCTGCAGTCTTGGACTTCCACGGCTTAAGCTGGACAACGGAGAAGAAGACTGGTTTGACGACTGGGAAACCACAAAGTTGAATCAGGATCATTTTGAAAGTATTTTTGGTTCAACAGACAGCCTTCTGGCACACATCAAGGCAGACGACGTTTTTGATCCGGAAGTTCTGGCAATGATTGACGAACTTGGCGATGAACTTTTGAATAATGTTCCATATGCAGGAAGTATCACTTCACTTATGGAACTTTCTCTTCCAATCGGTACAGAAGATGGTTTTGAAGTAAAAAGTCCTTTTGAAGATGGAGTTCCAACAGACCCGCAAGAACTGGCAGAAAAGAAAGCCTTTATCTTGAGCCGTGAATCTCTTATAAACAACCTTGTCAGTGCCGACTGTACAGAAACCTGGCTCATTGTAAACCTTGAACAATATTCCGAAAGCCTTGATGAAGCAATGAACAAAATTGCTCCACCGGCAATGGCAATTTTTACAGATCCAAAATACAAATCAGATAAATGGGAAATCCGTCCAGCCGGACTTTCATATACAGAATACGAAGAAGAAAAATCTATCGTAAGTCAGTGTATAAGCAGAATCGCTTTGGGTTTTGTAGTAATGCTCATTTTCCTTATCATCTTTATACGCTCTCTTCGTGGAGTTGTTGTTCCATCTATTGCAACAATTGGCGCTCTTTGTACAACACTTGGTGCTTCTGCCTGGATGAACATAAAGGGAAACAACACAATGATTCTTGTAACAGTCCTGCTTTCAATGGCGCTGGCTGTAGGTTATGCTGTTCATTATATCAACAGCTTTAAGATGTACTTTAGAAAAACAGGATTACGAAAAGAATCTGTCGTAATGGGTATACGAGATTCCGGTTGGGCTTTGTTTTTTACAGTAATCACTACAATGGCAGGTATGCTTTCATTCCTTTCTGCAAATATCAGACCAATGCGCTGGGTTGGAGGAATCACTGCGGCTGCTGTTCTTGCAGTATTCATTTTTGAAATAATCCTTCTTCCTTGTCTTTACAGCTTTGGAAAAGATCAGGAACCGGATCCCAACTTTGTAAGCACAGAAGGTTCAACAAAATCAGACCTTCGTGTAGAGGCAATGGGAAAATCAATCCTCAATAAAAAGTGGATTACCGTTGTAGTTGGTGCCGCAATTATGGTTGCAGTAATTCCGGGCATGTTCAAAATCAAAGTTAATATGAACTATGCTGACATGATGGGTGAGCGAACTCCTTATATTCACCGCCTTATGGAAATTACCCGCAGCCAGCTTGGAAGTCAGTACAGCTACGAAGTTCTTGTTGAATATCAGGAAGAAGATGCTTTGAAAAATCCACAGGTTCTTAAAAATATGGATGAAATGGCAGCCCGCATCGGTACACTCAGTTCAACAAAAGTTTCAAACGGAAAACCACGAGTTTCTTCTGTAACAAAAGTTGTTAAAGAGATGAACCGAACTCTTAATGGTGATGACCCTGACTTTTATGTAATTCCGGACGACCAGGATCTTGTAAGTCAGGAAATGTTCCTTTATGAAATTTCCGGCGGAAACGACCTTTACAATTATGTAAGCGAAGATTTTAAGGCCGGTTACCTTCACATTGAACTTAACGGTTATGATGGCGAAGAAATTGTCCGCAACCTTGAAGATGTAAAAAAATGGTGTGCAGAGCTTTTCCCTGACGCATCGAATGCAGGTGTTGTAGGAGAAGTTGTTCAGTATGCCCAGATGAACGGAAAGCTTGTCCGCGGTTCTCTGCGTTCAATTGGAACATCGCTCATTGTAATCTTAATTCTTTTGATTGTTGCATTCACTTCATTCCGCACAGGCTTTATTGCAATGATTCCTAACGTTGCTCCAATCGCCATCATCGGAGGAATTATGGGTTATGCAGGTGTAAACCTTGATATGATCACCGCAATGATTATGCCGATGATTCTTGGTATTGCAGTAGACGATACAATCCACTTTACAAACCATATTAAATATCACTTTGAGCTTACAGGAAACTACCGATCGGCAGTCTTGAACTCATACCGCGAAATTGGAAAAACAATGATTATGACAACAGTCATCCTCTGTGCCATGTTTGGAATCTTCCTTACAAGCACAATGACTGTTCTGGTAAATATCGGTTGGCTTTCAATTGTAGGTCTTGGCAGCGCCCTTGTTGCAGACTACACATTGACGCCAGTTTTATTATTCATCACTAAGCCTTTTGGCAAGGAGAAAAACTAAATGAAAAAGATTCTTTTATCAATTACAGCATTATTTTTGGGAGCCGCACTTTTTGCAGAAAGTGGCTACGACATTATGAAAAAGGCAGATGAAGTTGCTGAACCTAAAACTTCTTCTTCAACAGCTACACTCACAATTCATTCAAAGAAAGGTTCGGACCGACTCCGCGAAGTAATTATGATGAGCAAGGATTACGGTGACGTTGAAAAAAGCGTAATCGTATTTACAACCCCAAAGGATGTTGCAGGCACAGGTTACCTTATGTTTGATTACGACGATGACGACAAGGATTCTGACAACTGGCTTTATCTTCCTGCTATGAAAAAGACACGCCGTATTGCTTCAAGTGGATCCGAAAGTGAAGGAAGCTTTATGGGTACAGACTTCACTTACCAGGACATGGGCGACCGCAGCATCAACAAATACGATTACAATTTGTTAGGCGAAGATAACATCGATGGTGTTGCCTGCTACAAGGTTGAATGTATAAGCAAGGCTCACACAGAAAAAGATCCTCGCTATATCAGTTACATTGGTAAGACTGATTACATTCTGCGCAAATGTGAATTCTACGACAGACAGAATCAGCTTCACCGCGTATTGACCTGTACAAACTTTACAACAATCAAAGGCTTTACAACTGCTCAGGTTATGAAAATGGAAAATGTTCAGAGCGGTACTTGGTCTCTTATCGAAACTAAAAACATTAAGTACGACGACGAAGATATTGATGACTCGTTGTTTACTGTTGCAGCACTTGAAAAGGGAAGAGTTAAGTAACAGGCAATCCACATACTAAGAGAGATTATATATGCGAAAAATTTTTTTCATAACAATAGTATTAGTTTTATGGGTCCCATCCATGTTTGCCGACGGCGTAGACTTTTCCGGCGACATCTCAACTTCCTGGGGCGTTTTTGCTCCCTGGACAAATGACGATACCGCTGGAGACTTTTCGTTAGGCAACACTAACTTTATCGGCAAGGTTGATGCCTGGTATGGAAACAGCTCTGCTCTCGCAGAAGGCACAGTTTCTTACGACGCCCTTACAAACAAGCTTGATTTTTCACTTGGCGAGCTTTGGGTAGATTATACAGAATCCTTCTGGGGCCTACGCATTGGCCGCCAGAAAGCAGCCTGGGGCAAGGCAGACGGCATAGACATTACAAATGTTTTGTGCCCCTCTGACAAGTCCAGTTTTTCTGCAATGACAGGCGATAACGGGAAACTTGCAGTAGATGCAATTCGCCTTTCTTTTAACAGAAACTCCTTTACAGCCGATGCCTGGTGGATCCCATTTTTTACTCCAACAGCACTTCCTCTTAATGAAGGAAACACCCTCCGAAAGTTCATAGTCCCTTCAACCGTGGACTTTCCTATTCCTGCAATGAACACAACTTTGCAGCTTCCAGTAACAGTCAATGAGTTTGAAAAACCAGCACTTGCAATCTGGAATGGTGAATACGGTCTAAAACTTTCAGGATATTTTTCAATCCTCGATTTATCACTCTACGGTTTTTACGGCTGGGATGATATTCCTCTCCTTAATTACGGAATCACATTTGGTGCACCTATGAATCCATCAAATCCTGCATCTGCACTTCCAAATGGTATAACTGTAAACGGTGAATACAAACGCATGGCCATGGTTGGTGCAGATGCCGCAGTTCCAATTGGTCCAACAGTCCTTCGCCTGGAAACAGCCTTCTTCCCACAGCGATATTTCCAAAAATCAGCAGAAGAGATTCTTAAAAAATCAATTGGGGCCACAGAGCCTGTCGAAGGGGCCCTTCAAAGAAATCAACTTTCTGCCCTCGCCGGCTTAGACTGGATGCCAAGCGGCTGGACACTCACAGCACAATACTACTGCGATTATGTATTCGGTGACTTGGATTCCCTTGAACGCACAGATGCCTTCCAGCATGGCGCAACCTTGAGCATTTCAAAATCACTTGTTAACGAAACTTTGGAATTAAGCTTTGCAGGCGTTATCGGTTTGAATGACTTTGACAGCATGCTTTCGCCATCAATAAAGTACAGCCTGTCCGACCAGATTTCGCTAGGTACAAGCGCTTACATCTTCCTCCCCGGCCCCGACCGCGACGGCCAATACGGAGCCTACAAAGATTTAAGCACCATAGCAATAAATGCTTCGTTCAAGTTTTAAAAACAAGAATTTATAACCCCTCCGCTTGACAATTTTGTATTTTATCAAATATAATATGATAAAATACAAACAAACGGAGGAACCAGATATGGGATTTTATGATTATTCAGTTCAGACACCAAAAGGTGACGAAGTTTCTATGAAGAGCTTCGAAGGAAAAGTTGTTCTTGTTGTAAACACCGCTACAGGCTGCGGCTTTACTCCTCACTACAAAGACATTGACGAAATGTATGAAAAATATCACGACCAG
>JAEEGH010032386.1_pt1 | contig 10055 bp, 6 predicted proteins | sample 9134181 | NCBI WGS metagenome assembly JAEEGH01 (sample SAMN16246544, study PRJNA631951) | gut metagenome | biome: gut microbiome; feature: rumen; material: DP-attached | host: Bos | place: Iran: Karaj | collected 2018-10 | reverse complement strand
GAGGAGATCCCGCACGTAGATGCGGGATCTCCTCTCCTATCCGAGAAAGGAGCGTTTATCAGAAAGCGCACCGGCTCAGCCTGCTCCGCACTAGTAAAGGATTAGTAATCCTTTACACAACGAATATAAGCATGGTTTTGTTTTCCGAGAACATGTTGTTCACCGTAATACACATATTTTTCACCAACATTTATATAAAATACGGCATCAAATTCACGCTCTGTGGGGAAAAAAAAGCTTGCGTGCCCCCAATTCAGTTCATACGCTCTCATCGTGAAAAGCACAGACATTCCAGAAGAATTAACATATCGATTATTCAATTCCCAATTCGCTTTTGAAACCAAATCTTGTCCAGCAGACGACGCAAAGTTTTTCCACTCATAACCGTTCATGATATGCCAGCCATCTGGACAAATTCCCTGATGTATGCGGGTGTCGCCACCAACGGTATCTTTCCAAAGAACGGAATCATATTTAGCGGGTAAACCCATCGCCTCACTCCAAGCATATTTGCCACCCCAGCCATTATTACAGAACCATTCATCATTTAAATCACAATACTTTTCAACCTTGTTGTCATCACGCACAAGTACGCTAGTATCTATCATCTCCCCATAATTCAAATTTTGCGCAAAGACCTCTATTGTTTTATCAGAGCCATTACGGTCTATTAAGATTGTCGTCCGATACACTTGATGATCACGAGGGTCTTCAAACTCGCTATAGATGGGACTATACTCCGTAGCAAAGAGACTGTCCATATTCGGATAAACCTTGGGAGAATCGACATAAATAATAGTATCTACAACCCAGTCATTATTTTCACAACGATAATATTTTACCCCCCAATCTTTAACAACCGTATCCCGATCACCCTCGTTACAAAAAAGAATTTCACTACTACTCGACTCAACCACCGACGAACTACTATTCTTACCGATTACAGAACTAGAAGAGGATTTCTGCTTTTCTACTGATGAACTAGAATTTTTCGAACCCTTAGATGACGAGGATTGGAGATTACCACTCGAAGACGAATAATCACCGGCCGGTTCTGGGGAAACAGAAGAGGAAGAATCGTCTCCGCATGCAACAAGCATTGTCAGGAGAACGGACAAGACAAGAACGCTTTTAAAAATCTTCACAGAAGACCTCCAGTTGTATAATCCCACCAAAAAACTCCTAACCCAATCTAAAAATAGTAAAAAGGCTCAAAAATCAGGGATTTTTAAGGATTTGAACCATATTTGTCTTTTTACAATCATTTTTGACAACCAGATGACTGTCAAATTATATATTCATACCATGAACTTCTCGGATTCAAGATTCACGACGATTGCGCACCGCAACTTGTGGGGTGAATGGACGTTCGTGTTCGAGAAATCCAAGCTGTGTAGCCTGCGCTATACTGGCGAAGAAGCTGCTCCCAGTGCGGTTCAGGCCTGCGCCTATGCCGAGCCGGATGTGGTTCAGACACTATCTTCGACGGTGGCCCGCGCCTACCGCAAGGCCGTGCAACAGCTTAATTTGTATTTAGCCGGAAAGCTGCACGAATTTTCGCTCCCGCTTAAGGTGTACGGCACCGATTTCCAGCAAAAAGTTTGGGAGGCTATTTCCGAGATTCCTTACGGGGAAACGCAGACTTACCAGCAAGTGGCCGAAGCGGTTGGAGAGCCCCGCGCCACACGTGCCGTGGGCGCCGCCCTCCGCGCGAACCCGTTACAGATTATCCTCCCCTGCCATCGCGTGGTGGGCAAGGGCGGAAGCCTAGTCGGCTACGCCCTGGGGCTCGATCTCAAGCGAAGGCTTCTCGTTATCGAAGGCGCAATCCCGCAGGAACTCTTGCTAGAATAAGTTTTCATAATTTGTAAAAAACACCTCGGAAATCCGAGGTGTTTTTAACTAAAGGCTTATTTGCCCGTCGTCGAGGGTTTATGCCGAGTTTTGGTAACAGGTATTAACCTGTTATCAAAACGATGGAAGACCAAAGACTGATTAATCCTTTTGGAGTTCTCATACTTCTTTGGTCTGTTTGTTTTTAGGCTTATGGCGTAGCGGGCGGAGTCTAATGAATTTCTTACCGCTGTGGACCGGGAGCGTTTTTGCACCCTCGCCAGCATGCGACACGCGGACCTCCCCTGCTAGTTCCGTCTGCCCAGTAAATAGGTTATGATTGATAGCCATACTTTGAATTTACTAAAAAATTTTTTTCTGTCAACTATTCCAAATTAAACTACTTGGCGAGAAGAACATCCTTTGGGCTACATTCGTTTTTTTTATATTGTTAGGGCAAAATTTTGGTTGCGCCCCTGGCGGACCGCAAAAAAGGAACATATATGAGAAACTCGCTCAAAATCGAAGGTCAGGTCAAGACTTACCTTAAAGAAGATGAACTCCCGAAGGCATGGTACAACGTCCGTGCCGACATGAAGAAGAAGCCCGCTCCTCTCCTGAATCCGGGTACCGGCAAGCCGGTGACCTTCGAAGACCTGCAGCCGGTTTTCTGCGACGAACTCATCAAGCAGGAACTCGATAACGACAGCGCTTTCATTGAGATCCCGGAAGACATCCGCACGTTCTACAAGATGTACCGTCCGTCTCCGCTCGTTCGCGCCTACTTCCTTGAACAGGCTCTCGGCACTCCGGCACACATCTACTACAAGTTCGAAGGCAACAACACCTCGGGTTCTCACAAGCTCAACTCCGCTATTGCTCAGGCCTACTACGCCAAGAAGCAGGGTCTCAAGGGCGTGACGACTGAAACGGGTGCAGGCCAGTGGGGCACCGCCCTTTCCATGTCCAGCGCCTTCTTCGGACTGGACTGCCAGGTTTACATGGTGAAGGTTTCTTACGAACAGAAGCCGTTCCGCCGCGAAGTCATGCGCACCTACGGTGCATCCGTGACTCCGTCTCCTTCCATGAACACCGAAATCGGTAAGAAGATCAACGCTGAATTCCCGGGCACCACCGGTAGCCTTGGTTGCGCTATTTCTGAAGCCGTCGAAGCAGCCGTGAAGCAGCCGGGTTACCGCTACGTTCTCGGTTCCGTGCTGAACCAGGTGCTCCTCCACCAGTCCGTGATCGGTCTCGAAACCAAGGCTGCTCTCGACAAGCTCGGCGTGAAGGCCGACCTCATCATCGGGTGCGCTGGAGGTGGTTCTAACCTCGGTGGTCTCGTGAGCCCGTTCATCGGAGAAAAGCTCCGTGGCGAAGCCGACTACGATATTCTCGCTGTGGAACCGGCAAGCTGCCCGAGCTTCACTCGCGGTAAGTACGCTTACGACTTCTGCGATACCGGTAAGGTTTGCCCGCTCGCCAAGATGTACACGCTCGGCTCTAGCTTCATTCCGTCTGCCAACCACGCTGGTGGCCTCCGCTACCATGGCATGAGCAGCATCCTCTCTGAACTCTACGATCAGGGCCTCATGCGCGCAACGTCCGTGGAACAGACCAAAGTGTTCGAAGCAGCCAAGCTTTTCGCCCAGACCGAAGGTATCCTCCCGGCTCCGGAATCCAGCCACGCTATCCGCGCAACCATCGACGAAGCCCTCAAGTGCAAGGAATCCGGCCAGGCCAAGAACATCGTGTTCGGCCTCACCGGTACGGGTTACTTCGACATGGTCGCCTACCAGAAGTTCAACGACGGTGAAATGAACGACTACATCCCCACGGATGAAGACATTGCCAAGAGCCTCGCTCAGCTTCCGAAGGTAAACGGCTAATTCCGTTCGACAATCATTTAAAAAGCCCCGGTTTTAATCCGGGGCTTTTGCTTTGTAAGTTAACGATGTTTCTTAGTTCTTGCTTCCTGTGACGCGGTAACGGAATTCTCGCCCATTCTTTTTGAAGCGAACGAATAGGGACTGTTCCTTTTTGTCGTAATAGAGCTTCGGCTGAACAGATTCTACGGCCTGCATGCGCGGCAAGCTGCGGATAGCATCCGTGCTGTCCTGGGCGCTTGAATCCGTCTTCACGGTATCTTTTGAGGTCGTATCAGGCTCGGGTTCTTGCGCCTTCAAAAGTTCCAGCATTTTTTCGGCATAGCGTTCGCCAAACGTCTGGTAACCTTCGCGCGTAAAGTGCAGCGTATAGCTGGCTTCCTTAAGTGCCGGGCACCCCTGGGCAGAAATCAAGTGCCCGTTCGGAATAAGGTCTGCCGCCTGCTTTACAGCGTCGTTACGCCAACCGAGGTCACCCGTAGGAGCAAGTTCGCCAATCAGAATCGGAGTTTTTTCTGGATCGAGTTCCAGCTCGGCAATCAGATCGTCGTAGACTTTTTTCACACGTTTCGGCCAGTCATTCATCTGGTAATCCGCTTCGCCCTGATGGAAGAGGAACCCTTTGATGACGCCCTTCTGCTTTGCGATTTTACCCATCTCGACAATGCGCTTGTACAAATCGCCACCGTATTCGTCAAGGTACTGAATCCACCAGGTGTCGCCTTTGTTCTTAGCATTCTGCACGTAACTCTTGTTGCGGTCCTTATCGAACAGGTCAATGCTCTGCCCGCCAATCGCTACATTCGCGACAGCCACCGTTATGCTATCCGGCAATTCCTTGATCATTTTGCGACCGAAAAAGTCGACAATGCCGACCTTGGATTGGCTATGCCCCATCGGGGGTGCCGCCGGGTAAAACTCGCCCACGGTTTGCCCGGAATGGTTGCCTGCACGCAACACCTGGAACCGCGGATTTGTTTGACGATCCGCATCGGTCACTGTTGCCTGCCCCGACATATTCGATTGTCCGTAGGCTAGGTAGATATGCAGATTAGGGTCTTGAGCCAAAGCGGCGACACAAAGCGCCGTCGTTAAAAATAGGGATTTTCCAAACATGTAAACCTCCTTTTTTCCACACCAAACGTATTGAAGATAATAAAAACGAATGAAAAAGAGTTTTTTCATTCGTTCTAAATAAGTTTATTTTGATGCTCTGAGGCTGTTTACCGCAAGTTCACTCGGTGCATTTTATTAGATTCCTTGCCGCGAATAAGGTATGTGCCCGCGTTCAGGCCCGCCTTGCGCAAAGATTCTTGCAGGGAAATTCGACCTTGAGTTCCGTTTTTAACGACACCCAGGTACTTTCCGTTCAGATTGAACACTTCAAAAGAATTGTCCGTCAAATTCAGGCGAGGGGCTTGAGCATTAATCGTCTTGGAAGGACCCGTTTCAGTCGAATCGTCGGCCACGGCATACCATACGGCCTTATCCAGGCTTGCGGTCGCATCGGTAGGCGGAGTCGTGAGGTTTGCGCCGTAGTTTGCATTGTTAAGCATTCCGTTGTCGACCATGCCGTAGAAGATCCCCTTCGAGATTTCCTTGTCGAAGTTGTTTTCGAGGTCGCCACGCAGCTGCGCCGTTCCCGAAAGTTTTTTGCCGTTTACCGCCCACATCACGCCGTAGACTTGAGCGTTGTCGGTCACGGTCGTATTCACGATAATCGAAAGCGCGCCGACCTTCGCATTGCCTGTAATGCTTCCGCTCACGAGCCAGGCGTCTTCTTCGAGTACAGCATCGTCACCAATGGTACCTGCAGTCACGAGCGCGCGCCCGCGGACAACTGCGTTTCCGCTGATAGTGCCGCCGTCTACGACCGCGAAATTCTCGATTCGTGCTTTGCCAGATACAGTTCCGCCGTTGACGACGGCGTCGGGCCCCACGTAGGCGGTGGCGGCCACATTCGCCTTACTGCTCACGAGGCCTCCCCCGTTTGCATGCTTGCTGTAACTGCTTGCATTAGCGGGCTTCCAGAAATCCTTATTGTAGCCTTCGGGCGCTCCGTTTACGACTTCGATCATGTACGGGTAGCGGTAAATGCTGTAGTAGAACTGGTCCCACAAAATCGTCTGCATCTCGGTCGGCGTCGCCGTCACGGCAAGCCACAAAGCCTTGTCGCTTGCCTTCGTCTCGATTTCAAGATTGAATCCGGTTCCGTGCTTCATTTCGCTGTAACGGGGCGTTCCGTCCGCGCCCTCCGCGACTAGCCCGACCGTCCAGCCCGAGGCCGGGTCCGGCAGCTTGTCGGGCGCGTAGTTGCACCAGTTGTACGTTTTTCCCTTGTAGTAATCCGTATTGTCGCCAAAGCATTTATAGCCGTTTACCGTCGGCTTGCTCTGCACGATGCCGCGGAACTTGACCGTCACCTTGCCGGCAGAATCCGGATAGATGCGCACCAGGTTGTACCCCCAGCGCTGTGGAGCCCAATAACTCGGCGAAATGTAGCGGTCCGCGCACTTCTCGCCCGCCGCGCATTCCATCTTGTTCAGCATGGTCACGCGCGGGTGTCTGCGGTAGTTGTCGCCCCAGCTTGCGTCACGACGTGTCTTGAATTCATAGTCGCCATAGGATTTTTTATACAAAGCCTTCTTTGCGGGTGCATACTCGAGCGTCGCGTTCTTCATCGCGAACTTGCCGAACTGCTGGTTCAAGCTATCGAGCGTCCAACCGTAAACCATCATCATCGCGGTAAACGGCGTCTGCTCCATGCGGCCGTCTTCGCCATCGCGGATCGATTCCATCCAAATACGGTTGACTTCGTGGGCACCCTTGTGGCCGCCGCCGAATTCTTCCTTGAGGTGTTCCAAGAATTGCCAGTTGCAGTAGCGGTCACGCGTAGAACCGTAATACAGATACGGATAATTGATTAAATATTCCGCGCAGTGGGCATCGTTAGGATTATACTGGTGCGCCATCCAGTTCGCATGGCTTTCCGCCATCCAACCAGCATGGCTGTTGTTGCCGAGCCAGCCCGCAATGCCCTGCAGGCCATGTGCAAATTCGTGGGAAGTACCCCAATAATCTTTTAGCGAACCCACGCCTATCCACATGCCCGGCCCATATTCGCCGTTCAAATCTTTAACGTAGTCCTGGCCGCCATAAAGGGCCGCCATTACGGAATTGTCGTACACATAAATGTTGCTCTTGAGTTTTTTGTCGGCGCTTTTCGGGAACGGCAACATCCATCCAAGTGAATCGATGTAGAACGAATAGACCTTCTCAAGCGACTGGAGAACCCCCTGCGCGTCCGCATCCGGAATCGATACGGTATTCGCCTGGCCGTCATCGGTCGTGGGCTTTTTACAGACCTCAAAATGGTCCGATTCTGCTATTTGCGTAAAACCGTTACTTGCGCACTGGGGAACCCACTCAACGGCAGAAAATGCGGCATTTGCGCCCAAAGCCAGCATTATTCCAGTTGCAAAAACGGCATGATTGTTCATACCAAAGTTTTTCATACAATACTTCCCAAACAACACCCAACACGGGCATCTGTCTATAAATATATGCTCTTTTTACCAAAAGAGCTTAATGTGTATTAATTTGAACAAAACAGCGATGAATTTTGTTCAACGCGGCAAATTACTTCTTTGCGGGCTCTTTAGCTGTTGAATCCTTGGTCTTTTGATCGTTTACCTTGGAATCTTCAGCTTTCTTGTTCTTTTCAGGACGGCCGATATTCTTGAAGTTGGGCGTAATGTTTATACAGGCCGGGCTCTTGGGCGGCTGTCTGTACAGGGCCAATTCTTTAGTGAAAACGCCTTTGGATTCAGAATAGACGCTCCATTTGGTACCGGCAGGGCAACCTTCGAGAGGAACTCTAGAAACGGCGCTAAACCTAGCTCCGGTAATCTTGTATTCAAAGTAGTCAGAAGACGAGGTATCCGGCAATTGCAAGGCTTTCGGGCCTCCGACAGTCTTTGTTTTGCCAAAATAAGCCTTTTGAGCCTTGATATAGTCCAATGTATGCTGCTGCAGTTCTTCTACTGCTGTCTCCACGGAAGCCATCTTGGCCGATTCTTGACAACTGCGAATTCCAAAAAATCCGATAAGAAATACGATGATAACGGCAAAGGGAATAGCCAACTTTTTCAGAGGAATCTCCCCTATATTGGTCAAAATTTCACGGAAAGAAGCCTCTTCACCGTCTTCTTCGACACTGTCCGAGTCCCATTTTAGGAGCTTGATGGCCACAAGAATATGCACAAAGAACTTCGGCAAAGCCAAACCTATCAAGGCAATTGCCAAAAAGACAATGGCGATGACCATGAATAAGGTCAATGCAGATTCCGCCGAAGGAATGATCCCTTGGGCTTCATGGAGCAACTTGTATAACTGGCGGTCTTCGGCAAAGTTCTGCAGAGCCATTCGGCCTGTGAAACTGTCGTAACGGGTCAAACCCAGCTGAACGCCATCGGATGCCATTTGCAGCACCGCAGAGAGCATTCGTTCCAAGAACAGGAAAACCATGCCCACTAGGGCGATTAACGAGGCAATCAGCCTTGCTGTACGTATTGGGGTCAAACCTGCGTTTTTCTGTTCGTTACTCATAAGCGATTATTAATGTGTAATGTGAAATGTGTGATGATAAATTATAAAATTTCACATCACACATCTCCTTTATGCACATTATTTTACACCAGCGAGTTCCTTGGCGACCTTCTTTGCAGTGGTAAAGTCGGCCTTGCCGGTACCCAGCTTCGGCACCTTTTCGACTGCAAATGCAAGGGACGGCAACATAATCGGCGGGAAGTTGCTTGCGCGCAATTCCGAAATCACGTCCTTCGGGTCCTTTTCGCCTTGGTACAAAAGAACGATCTTTTCGCCCTTGGCAGAATCCGGAATGGTCGTCACCAAGTAGTCGCAGCCTTCCAGGACCGGCGTATCCTGAATCTTCTTTTCGACGGCACCCAGGCTCACCATTTCGCCGCCGAGCTTTGCAAATCGGCTGTAGCGGTCTACAATTGTCAAGAATCCGTCTTCGTCCAGGTATCCCTTGTCGCCGGTGCGGTAGTAACGAATACCGTTGATTTTAACAATCACGCTATTTGTGCGGTCCGGGTCCTTGAGGTAGCCCTGCATCACCTGGCAGCCGCCAATCAGAATCATACCCGCTTCGCCTGTCGGGAGCGGAATGTTCGTTTCGGGGTCTACAATCAGGAACTGTGTTCCCGGAAGCGCTGGACCCACGGTACCCGGCTTATTATTTATCTGAAGCGTCGTGTAGTCGTTATGCAGAGTGTTTTCGGTATTCACCGAGGCCACCGGAGCCGTTTCGGTGCAGCCGTAACCTTCGTAGATTTCTTTACCGAACTTGAGGCGGAATGCGGTCGCAAGTTCCGGGCGCAAGGCTTCGGCACCGGCAATAATCATGCGCACGTACTTGAACACCAACGGGTGCACGTAACGGCTTACCGTAAAGGCTCGCAAGAACGTAGGCGTTGCCACCAAGCATGTCACATGGAATTCGGCGCATACGCGGGCCATGGTCTTTACGTCGGTGGGGTCTGCCACAGCCACAATCGGGCAACCCTCGGTCAAGTTCAAAAGCGTGGTTACGGTAAGGCCGAAGCTATGGAACAGCGGAAGTTCCGAAAGCATCACGTCGCCGCGGCTCACGTTGATAATGCAGGCTAGCTGCTGAATGTTACCCATCAAGTTCCTATGGCTGAGCATAACGCCCTTCGGAGTGCCTTCGGAACCGGAACTGAACACAATGACCGCTGTATCGTCAATCTTGGTACGCTTGCAGAAAATAAAGCGAATGAGCCAGCTCGGCATAATAATGCAAAGGAACAGGAGGGCCGCAATCTTTGCCTTCGGGATTTCTTTCATCAAGTCTTCGGCATAAAGAATGCGAAGCTTGTCCGAGGCAATTTCGGAGTAGTCGTTACCTCTCCCCTTCAGTTTCTGGATAAATTGCCTGCTCGAAATGACTGTCGTAACGTCAGCCTTTTCGCAACAGTACTTGACGTTTTCGACCGACGAGGTGTAGTTCAAGTTTACGTTGGTCTTGCCCATGACCCAGAGTACCAGGTTCACGATGACGCCAGCGGGGCTCGGCGGGAGCATGATACCGATATTCTGTTCATCTTTGCCAAGCTTTTTCCTTAAAAGCCCGCGGAATGCCATAACGGCGCCCATGAGCTTGTAACCCGAAAAGTGTTTGCCGTCGGGGCTGTAAATGGCAGGGCCATGCTTCACGTAACGCTTGCAAGTACGAATCCAGGACGACGCAATCGGGTGCACGAACTTGACGGCGTACTTCCAGGCATCAAT
>JAEEGH010032381.1_pt1 | contig 10056 bp, 8 predicted proteins | sample 9134181 | NCBI WGS metagenome assembly JAEEGH01 (sample SAMN16246544, study PRJNA631951) | gut metagenome | biome: gut microbiome; feature: rumen; material: DP-attached | host: Bos | place: Iran: Karaj | collected 2018-10 | reverse complement strand
CAACAGGATAATAAATATTGTCTGCCCCATCCTGACCCCATTCTAGCAGTACTGCAATCATCCAAAAGGAATAATTCAGGCACTTGATGGAAATGTCTCCACCACCCTCCTTGAAGTGCACTTCCTCCTGGGAGAGTTCAATCTCTTTTGAGGGTACATATTCCTCCGAATAAGTGTGGCATGAAACTGCAGCACAACATATCCCGAAAAGCAGAGACAACAATATGAACTTCTTCATCATAGTAAGACGGAGATGATCCTCAGGACATACTATTCCGTGAGCGTACCCATGAACAAAAATGTGTTGGAAGTGTTCTCCCTTATAAGGAACATGAAAGGATGGTCTGCCTTGAAAACGATGACATCTTCTGGCTTAGGTCCATCGGATGTATAGAAACCACCTTTATGATGAGATGAAGCAACTGCAGTTGTACCATTCTCGTCAACCTCAATGATTGCGATCTGCCTTGTTTCTTTAACCTCAAATGGCAATAATTCAGATATCCGTGAAAAGTTTGAATACTTTTCGTTATATGGAAGGTCCATACCCATTTCGACAAGTGCCTTCTTCAGATTCAGGCCGGACTCTATTTTGAATTTTGGCAGGAATAGATTGACTTTGTGAGTGTTTTTATATGTGAACACAGTCTCCCATGTTTCTCCGGAGAATTCATCAATGAAACTTTTGAAGTCCATGTCTTTGTCAGGAAGAACTATGTCCAAAACGAAAGCCCCGTTCCCATAAGGAATCTCGCACATCCTTATCTTCCCGTCTTCAGATTCAGCGTATATCAAGTCCTGGGATGTTCTCATGAACCATTTATCGGCAATCTCCCCGTCCAGCTTGTAGAAATTATCCTGCATGGTGTTTTGTGCTTTGAACTTTTCTTTCCATTTCCCTTTGAAATACAGAGCATTGGCAAGGATAACGTCGGTATCGGGCGATAGAAAGTCAAGGATCCCTGAGATATGTCCTTCCGTCTTTTTGGAGACCCATCCGTTCATTTCTTTCAAGGTATTCTCCTTGGAGAAATCCACCATCCCTATATAACCATCATAGTTCTCAGCTATGCTGTTCTTGAACTGGTCATTCACCGGTAACACCTTTGAAATCCACAACGAGTTGGCAATATTCAGTTTAGTTGACCTGTCCACACTGGCCAGGCCAGTTACTACGGTCTTATAAGTGTTGTTGATGTCATCCAATGAATACCAGTCATAACCGATAGTCTTGATATCTGTTCATAAGTTTCTCCTTCGGCACCATTGGCCAGCATGCAGTTTGCGATGAGTGCGCTGAACGGAGACATTATAATACTTCGGTACCCTTTGTCTTTTGCAATTTCCCGGAACAAATTGAAAGAGAAGTCCTGGCCGGCATCAATTATCTCGGCCTCGGCCCTTGTCAGGATAATGGATTTCCTCTTGGGTATATCGTTAGGATCATCCTTGTCGCATGCGAAAAACAAGAGTATTGCGGCGATTGCCAATAGGGCATGATGTTTCATAATAATGTCAGGTTAAAAGTTTGATTAATTGAAGCTATGATAGATTTTGATATTGTAATTGCATACTTCAGTCTATAATCTAAATGACGTTTATATCGAATCTTGCATGGGATGCCTAGGATTATTTGTCCTTGAATCAAACGTCAAACTCTCCTTGGTATTGCTACCCTGATGGTAAGGTGAATGTAATGATGTAGTGGCCTGGACCGCCTGAAATGGGAACTATGGCTGGCAGGAATTGGGTGTCTATGGCCTCAACTTCGATATCTCCAAGATTAGATGAGAAATAGAGAATGATTATTGTATCTGTTACCGTTTGAGGGGACGAGGCAGGTTTAGCGTACCCGTCGAAAAAGAATAAGGATAATAAAACGGAAATGATAAGGTACTTTAGTTTGAGCATAACTATGACAGATTAGTTTTTCAATAATACTCAAATAAAAGGACTTATCCTCGTGGTAGCGGTACTGATGACGGAGTCTGTTACGCTTTTTTTCAGGACCTTTTTATTATGCTTATAAGTGGTTGATACATAAAAGTATAACCACCTGGGAATAAAACACCTTGTTACGTTTGTCCGGTGCGATTCTTATTTGAAATAATCCAGATAGACCTCTTTCCCTGAGACGGAGGAGTTGGAAATCTTGGATTTAAGCCTGCTTTTTATCACTCTGGTATGCTCAAGGGTGGTGATTCCCAGGACGAGCATCAAAGTAGTATTGTCAAAGCCGGCGAATATCAAACTGGCAAGGCGGTATTCCTCGTTCGACAGTCTTTCAAAGTCTCAGGTACTGTCTCTTGAGTCCGATAGTCTTAGAATCGCAACTTGAAACCGAGACGAAGCCGTAGCCTCCCGAAACGTTCATCGGGATTGATGCCGGTTCCATCATCTCAGACATATGGAATCCAGAAACCTGGAAGGTGTTCAGGGTCCAGAGGTAATCGAATTCCATCTTGGAAATGCAATGGAGAGATATTGTCGCCGTATTGTCCTTGACTCCACTGATGTAATAATCTATGATATCATCATCATACAGCATAGTGGAGTCGGCATAAACATTGACCGTCGCAACACCATCATTGAAATGAAGGTTCGTGAACACGCAGTTGACATTCTCAACTCCAGAACCTATGATATCGTCTGCTCCGAACCCTCCCACGTGGCCGCCGCTGAGGATCGGATCATTTTCATTGAAAAGCCTTATGCCTTTCCTGCTGCCTGTCACCTCGAAATCAAAAACGGTTCCTTCATACGGAACGATGTCCTGCAATACAGCCTTAAAACTATGGTCAAGGGTCAGCATATAGTAATTACGGCTATTCCGGTTGTCGCGGATTTTGATGCTGAAACAGACCTTCCCTTCCACGCTGGAGGTATCAATGGATACTATTTCTCCGGTCTGTTCCGGTACTTCCACTTCTGCGCTGGCTGTCCGGCCATCGTCATCACTGACATCGATGGATACCTTGTCCCCGGGATTCAAAACCGCATCGAAGCGGTACTCCACTTGTGGTTTACTACCGACCATTACTTCTTCGGCCTTGATTCTTTCGCCGCCGTTGACAGAACAAAGGACTTCAGCTGAATGTAGAGGGGAAACTTTTGAAGGAGAACAAGTTCCAACAAAAACGGAATGATTTTTATCGGCAGTCGACAACTGGGCATTGATCAAGATGCCACCCTCGTCTCCGGGTAGTTCGAAGGTAACCTCCCTGTAGCAGGACGTGGTCAGAAGGAGCATCAACAATATTCCAATTCCGTTCCTCATATCAAAACTTGAATGAATATCCGATACTCGGCAATATCGGAATCAACGTCAGGATCTTCATCTTCAATTGTACGCTCGTTCCGGATGGGCCACCCTTGATGTCAGCACGGTAGTCATACAGCAAGTCAGGATTGAGGTTATTGTACAGGTTGAAGACATTGAATGACCAGGTTGCTTCACCACGTCTTTTCTGACGGTGAAGATTCACTCCCAAGTTCAGGCTGTGCGAAGAAGGGAGTCTGTAGTTACCTCTCACCGGAACATACTCCGTTTCGTACAAGGTCTTGCCGTCGGGAGAAAGTACGGTTGTCATCATTGTCGGAACAGTGGTCACTCCGCCGGTACACAATGACCAGGATCCCGATATATCCAACTTCTTGCTGAAAGAATGCATTATCAGCAGATTCAGGATATGCCTTCTGTCATATTTGAATGGGAACCAATCTCCTCCGCTGATCCCCGCTTCCTGGAAACGTCTTTCGGTCTTTGACAAAGTATATGACAACCATCCCGTGGTCTTTCCGTAGTATTTGTTGGCGAATATCTCAACCCCTCTGGACCGGCCTTCCCCCTGGACAACCCTGTCCTCCCAGTCGGAAGTGTTCCCAATCACTGCGACTCCGTCCCTGTATTCGACGACATTGTCAGTTTTCTTGTAATATGCTTCAACTGAGAGTTCCCAACCCTTCCGGCTGCGGTACGCCAGCCCTGCGACGAACTGGTCCGAAACCATCGGTTTTATCCGGTCCGTAACCGGCACCCAGAGATCCATAGGCAATGTTATCTGGGTCGATGAGAGCAAATGGATATTTTGAGACATCCTCGCATATGAGGCCTTGGCAGAAAGACAATCGCTCAAGTCAAACGATATGGAGAATCTGGGCTGAGGGCGGAAATATGTTTTCCCCCTTACAGTAAACAGATTGATTCTCAGCCCTGGATTGACCTGGAATCGGCCGAAGGAAATCTCGTCTTCGATGAATACAGAACTTTCAAAGCCACGGGTGACGGATTTATTCCCGTGATCCCTGATGATATCCAAAGTGTCACGGGCGTCATCATCACTCACGATGAGCCTGTATTTCTGCGAAAAAGACTCCGGCTTGAACGAATGTGCGATGACTTCAAGTCCGAACCGAACCATCTGGTTCGAAGATACGGAGTATTCAACGGCGGTGCTCAAGTCCAAGTCGTAAATCCCGGAATGGTAATCGACATCGGATTCTTGGATTTCCTTACTCTTTGCGTCGACATTTATCTGGGTATTCTCTGAAAAAGCATCCGTATTCATCCTGTAGTGGCTCATGCCGAGGACGGTGGTACAGAACATCCTTGAAGAAAGGACGTGGGTCCATCCGACTGCGATATTGTCGTTCCCCCAGACAATGTCGGTATCGGACGTTTGGGTAGTTTTCCTGAGAGGAGATTGGAACTGGAATCTATTGACAGTATAGACACCAAGGATATCCTTTCCGCTATAAAAGCTCAAAGACAGCTTGTCCTTGTCGCTTAAAACGTGGGTGACCTTGGCGTTCAGATCATAGAAACCATAGCCGAATTTATCCTCGTCTCCGATCTTGATTCCCATTGATATAGGGATTATAGAAGGCATCGCGCGTGCACTCAACATATATGATGTCTTCCCATCCCCCAGAGGACCCTCCAGATGGAGTTTCGTGGATAACAGACTGATTCCGAAAGAGCCGTGATGCGACTGCAAGTCTCCGTCTTTCGTGCGCACGTCCAAGACACTCGAAACCCTTCCGCCATATCTTGCCGGGTAGGCTCCCGTAAAGAATGAAACCTTCTTGACTGCTTCTGTCTGGAATACCGAATACAATCCAAGCATATGCTCGGCATTATACAACGGGAAGCCGTCAAGGAGAAGCAGATTCTCATCCGGCCCTCCTCCTCGCACATACAACCTGCTCAATCCTGTCGCCGAACTCTGGACCCCGGGGAGCAGCATCAAGGTTTTGACAAGGTCGGTTTCACTCAATAGGGAAGGTGCAGCCTTGATTGCCCGGATGGGGACATCAAGAGAACTGGTTGTTCCCCGTTTCATAATCGAGACTTCAGCCGAGACAAGCGAACTGTTCAGAACCTCATTCTTGACCAAGACGACATTCACTGTCGTGTCCCTTATGGCGGTTATCTCAACCTCCTGGATATCATATCCGGGATTGGAGAAGGTCAACTGTGAACCGGTGGTTATTTCCAAGGAGTAATAACCATGCTCATTCGTTATAGTAGACTTGCCTGCACCGGCAACCATCGCCCCTATTACGGGTTCCTTGGAGCCAGCCTCACGGACAAAGCCGTTCACCACGACATCCTGGGCTCCCATTCCTATCGAGAAAGAAGCCAAAAGCAGCGAAATCAAATATTTCCGAAAGTCGGGACGCACTTGTTAATTCTGGGAGATCCTGATGGTGGTATAAACGTCGACACAATGCATTCTCAACTTCCAGCTCCGATGTTTGGTACAAGGATCTACGATAATCCGTACCGATGAAACACCATCCTCGCGGTTATTATCATCAACCATCACTTTGATCCCATCTCCGACTGCTTCCTGATGGTTGCCGTTATCACTGTACTCAACAGGATAATAAATATTGTCTGCCCCATCCTGACCCCATTCTAGCAGTACTGCAATCATCCAAAAGGAATAATTCAGGCACTTGATGGAAATGTCTCCACCACCCTCCTTGAAGTGCATTTCCTCCTGGGAGAGTTCAATCTCTTTTTCTTGATGTCTGATTTCTTCTGAATATGTGTGGCAAGAGACTGCAGCACAACATATCCATAAAAAAAGAGACAATAATATAAGCTTTTTCATAATCCAGTATTGATCATTTATACATCTAAATAACGCTGCTGAACCAAAGATACATTAATTCTGGGAAATATGAATGGTAGCAAAAGTGTTGAAGTCACTCATAAACAGTCTCCAACTCCTGTGGGTTGTGCTTGGCTCAACGATGATTCGGACCGAAGTCATTTTATCATTAGGATTATCGTCATCAACCAACACTCTTATTCCATCTATAACGGCCTCTTGATGAGCATGATCTCCGCTGAACTCAATTGGATGCTCGATATCCTCTGCACCATCTAGCCCACATTCAGTGATTACAGCAATCTTCCAGGTGGAATGATTCAGACAATGTATCGTGACATCTCCACCGTTTCCATGGAAATGGACTTTTTTCTGGGAAAGCTCCATGGGCGGACCATAACCTAACGGCTCAATTCTCTCCGTAGATGAAATTGTGCAGGAGCAAACAACAACGCTTATCGCGAGAGGCAGTATCAATAACACGAAATTCTTCATAATCAAGATTCTAACATCATCGGCGTATTCCCGTAACCATTTGCATCATATACTTATAGTCTCCTATAGCGCCTTCTGTCGTTACAGACGTTGACCTAGTATGATAATCATCTCCATAAGATGGACCTATAATAGTATTGAATGCACTCGAAAGGTAATATCCATCGTTATCACCTTCCCCTCCAAAGTTACACAAAATATAATATCTATTTTCATAGGTTGTAGCATAATATTGCCCACCCAAGTAATGATAAACTGGGCGTGTTCTTACGAGCATACCATGACCCAGCCAAGCATGCCCCCCAGAATAAGTCACATTGACGTCTGTTATTATCCAACCCCACAGATATGAGATAACAGTTGTTGTTTTCAAAGAATAACCATTTATCAAAATTGGATACCCTAACTGCAATTCACTAATTACAGTACTTGACATATAATCCGATACCGTTCCCCCTGAAGTGTATCCAAAGTTCTCGAAAGTCCTAGGGATATTCAAGATGTCAGTGCTGGATGAATCAACACCATACGCAACATTTAGGTTATTAGGTGTCCCTAACAAAGACATCAAGCGAGCCACTGGATTACTACCTGTAGAATCAGCATAATAAGGATCAGCAATCATTTCATCCCAATTGAAAGAGTATTGCTGATAAGATGTTGGATACTTGTATATAGACATCAACTGTGCGACAGCTGTCGCAGCACATCCGGTAACAGCCCTCAGCCCTTCTGTCGTATAGCAATACCTCCAATATGGGGCCCCTTGTCCCCATTTTACTGGGCAATAGCCATAGGATGGTTCATAAAAGGTTTCAGACCAATCTCCATATAATACATCATATTGATCATCTCCAACGTCGGATGAATCAGCATAGTATGAAAGTGAATAAAGGTTTGAAAGTGTCATTCCGAATCCAGGATCTTCAATCACATCACCTTGATTCAAAGATCCCTGAAGTGCAAGGCCCATAAGGCCTATCCTATTGTCACTGGAGATAATAGCAAAGCCGGCCGAGTCCTCAAAATTCATAATATACACTTCCTCTTGCTCTGGCTCAAGGCCAGAGCGGGTTGACGGATTTTTTGCCGTCCATATTGAAGCAATCTTCCTGGTTGGCTCGAAGTATCTGCTTCTGGTAAGAGCCCTGGCGGCAATGATGTCTTCTACTTCTTGCTTGGCTTTTTCAATGGAAAGGTAATATGGATTCTCTTCTTCGACCACTAAAGGCATTTCGCGAGAATTATCAGTACAAGAAAACAGGCAGAGGCAAAGGAAGAAAAGGGATAATAACAACTTTTTCATAATATGATTGTGGTTTAAACATCAAATTCTCCTTGGTATTGTTGGCCTGATGGTAAGGTAAATGTAATGATGTAGTGGCCTGGTCCTCCGGCGACAGGTACTATGGCTGACAGGAATTGTGTGTTGATGAAGCCGGAATCATAGTAACCTGTGAAGGTGTTAAGAACCTCAACTTCGATTTCGCCAAGATTAGATGAGAAATAGAGGATGACTGAGGACATCATCGAGTTATACGTGGCGGAAATGGGGACTATGGACGATGTCCTTGGGATCGGAATATCCGGTTCATAAATAGGGTCGATGATGATTATTGTGTCTGTTACCATTTGAGGGGATGTGGCGGGTTTCGCATAACCCTCGAAAAAGAATAAGGATAATAGGATAGAAAGGATAAGGTACTTTAGTTTGAGCATGACTATTACAGATTAGTTTTTCAATAATACTCAAAAATAAGAACTTACCCTCGATGAAGCGGTATCAAAAAAAGGGTTTGTTACGCTTTTGTTTTCCTGGCTTTTTTACAACGTTTGTAAGTGGCTGATACATAAAAGTATAACCATTCGGTAATAAAACACCTTGTTACGCTTGTCCAGTGCGATTATTATTTGAAATAATCCAGATAGACCTCTTTCCCCGAGACGGAGGACTTGGAAATCTTGGATTTCAGCCTGCTTTTAATCACCCTGGTGTGCTCAAGGGTGGTGATTCCCAGGACGAGCATCAAAGTAGTATTGTCAAAGCCGGCGAAAATGAAACTCGCTAGTTGGAACTCCTTTTCAGATAATTCTGGAAAGTCATTCCTGAAACGACGCATAATGCCTCCAGATTCAATGTCAAGTGCTTCTTCAAAACTCTTCTGGGCAGAGGAATCGTTCCGGAGATCGCTGACCATGCTTTCGATTCTTTTATACAGAGAGCCATCGTAGCCGCCTTCAACTTCATTTCTATATGGATAGATTACCTCATATAAGCTAGCAAGATAGCGGAACTTAGCGGAGGTATTCACCCTCGTCAACTCGTTAATCTTCAAGTCTTTTTCTCTGGCTTCACTAATTAAGCCTTCAACTTGTGAGCGTAGTGCCTCTATAGCAAGAGACATTTTACCTTGTTCCTCCAGATTGCGGCGCTGCTTGTTCCAAAAGTAAAATGCAAGAATACCAGACAAGATAGATAATAGAAGCAAGACATTAACAATGAGATGGAACTCGAACTTCAGTTTCAGTCTGTTTTCCGTCTCCCTCTGGTGCAAATAGTTTTCGTGAGCTTTATATGCGGAAGTCTTTCTTGCCTCATCGTATGTGGAATCAGACACGTTCTTTGCCTCGAAAAGGGAATTGTAGGCTTTTCTATAATCTCCTCTTTGTAATTGGATCCGGTGCTTGTAATAATGATAATAATACTTATAGGAACCCTCGGCCGAGGATAGATAAGCCATAATTGAGTCGGACTGTTCATACTGCCCATCGGCTGAAAGGGAATACGCATATGCGCCGTACTGATTCAGCCCATTAAGCTTTCCTCTCTTATTGACTATCCTGGTAAAGATATCCAGCGCAGTGGTATAATCGGATACGGGTGAGAACACTAAAAAGGAAGCATAATCTCCCTCGATAAGTAATCGTAAGTTACTTGTCAGGGAACTGTCAGCAAGTAATTTCTCATAGCTGTCTTGGGCCGTTTCCCATTCTTTGAGTTTGGCGTAATTCTTGGCTTTTCGGTATTCTACAATCTGAGAATACTCATTATTATCTACTTGCTTGAAATATGATTGAGCTTTGTCAAGATACTCTTTGGCTTGGGCATTGTCATATGTGATAGAATACATATCTGCCAATCCGATACATAGCAGCCCATTTTGTTTTGGATTATCGACAAATGGCATAGATTCTTCTGCGGAAGAATATGCGATAATGGCTTTATCGTATTGTTTGCCATTAAACAATTCCCTCCCCAAATAATAGTACGCTTTCAGCCGTTCTTCGGGGGTTCCGTGGCGTTCATACCAGTCAATGGCTGGCTGGATGACGCGCGTGTCGGCCGTGTCGATGTAGTTTTTGTCCAGGGCGATGGCGTGGAGAAGGGCGAACTTTGCCTTGGCTTCCTTGCCGTGAAGGGCTGAAGTGTCGATATTCCTGA
>JAEEGH010032380.1_pt1 | contig 10056 bp, 8 predicted proteins | sample 9134181 | NCBI WGS metagenome assembly JAEEGH01 (sample SAMN16246544, study PRJNA631951) | gut metagenome | biome: gut microbiome; feature: rumen; material: DP-attached | host: Bos | place: Iran: Karaj | collected 2018-10 | reverse complement strand
CCTTTAATTCGTACATATACCTTGCCCTCCTCTGTTATCATGACCCGCTCCTTCCGCTTTTTGGAGTGGGAAAAAGCGTCGCTGATCCTCCGCACCCCCACCGCCGACGGGCTCACCGCCGTTTCCGGGCTCAGGGCCCCCAGGGCCTTCAGCCCTTCCAGGGCCACGGCCCCCTCCGCATAGCTGATGTCGCAGTCCGGGCAGTTTTTCACCGCGAAGGCCAGCAGGCGGCAGAGCCTGCCGACGTCGTATTCGCTGCCGGTGACGGCTCTCGCCGTGCCCCCTTTTGCCAAGGCGCGTATCTCCTCCGCGGTGAAAGCGTTGTGGACCGCGGCGCGGAGGTTTTCGCCCCGGTAGAGCCGGGTGCAGGGCTCATAGGGATGGCAGGCCAATAGACAGCTTTCCTCTCCGATCCGGAGGAACAGTTCTCCGTCCTTCTCCGTGAGCGCCAGGCCTTCTTCCTCATACAGCGTCCTTTCCATCCTCATTACTCCTCCTGCGGGATCGACAGCTTCATGCGCAGGATGCGCAGCACGCTCTCGTCGATGCGCTCCCGGCTCAGTTCCCCCTCCTTGACGGCCTCGCTCAGGGCCAGCAGGGCCTCCGCCGGGTCGCCGGGGCAGAGGAGCAGGTCCACCCCCGCCTGCACGGCCAGCACCGCCGTCTCCCCGGAGGTATAGTCTCCCAGAGCCCCCATCTCCAGAGCGTCGGTGATGACGACGCCCGCAAAGCCCAGTTCCTCCCGCAGCAGCCCCGTGACCACGGCCCGGGAAAAGGGGGCGGGCAGCGTGTCCAGGGCCGGGACCGTGAGGTGGCCGATCATCACCATGTCCGCCCCCGCCTCAATGCCGGCGGCGAAGGGCAGCAGCTCTCCCCCGCGCAGCTCCTCCAGGCTCTTGGTCACATAGGCCGCACCGTAGTGGCTGTCCGTGGCGGTGTCCCCGTGGCCGGGGAAGTGCTTGAGGGTGCAGACCACGCCCCCGGCGTGGAAGCCCTCCACCGCCGCAGCCACCAGCTGGGCGGCCTGGTGGAAATCATCGCTGTAAGCCCGGGTGCGGATCACCGGATTGTCGGGGTTGGACCAGACATCCGCCACGGGAGCCAGATCCCCGTTGAGGCCGTGGGCCGCCAGGTCCCGGGCGATGGTCTCGGCATTGGAGAAGGCCTTCTCCGGCCCATCGGCGCGATAGCTGAACATGGCGCCTATCTTCGTGGTGCCCACGGTGCGCATGAGGCGGCTGACGGTGCCTCCCTCCTCGTCGCAGACGATCAGGAGGGGGATGGAGGAAGCCTCCTGCAGCTCCCCCGTCAGGGCTTTCAGCTGCCCGCTGTCCTGCATATTGCCCGTATCCAGGAAGAGGCCGCCCACCGGCATTTCCCCGAGCCCGCGCCGGATGCTCTCGTCCACGGCGGTGACGGGTTCGCCCCCGCCCAGGTCCCCCGGCCGCAGGATCAGCATCTGGCACAGCTTTTCCCACAGGCTCATTTTCTCCAGCAGCAGCTCCGCTTCGTCCGGCTCCGGGGTGGGTTCGGGAGTCGGTTCCGGGGTAGGTTCCGGCGTGGGTTCCGGGGTCCGTTCCGGCGTCGGCGCGGGCGTGGGCGCCGGGGCTGGGGCCTGTGTGGGGGAAGGGGCCGGCGCAGGCTCCGGCGCGGAGGTGCAGCCGGGGAGATGGGCCGCGATCAGCAGCAAAACCAGGACCGCCGCGGCAATGCGCCGGGGCTGCCGTTTTCTTATGGGAACGGTGCGGTTTTCCATTCTTCTCCCCTCCCTTCGCCGCTATTATATTATTATACCAAGCGCAGGAGGCTTTGTCGATATGCAGCGAGGCCCGTCCGCTCCTGCGGACGGGCCCGGCGATTTCTTTTCGGTTTCTATTCACTCCGCAGAGCGCAGCCGCTTTCGCATCTCGAAGGCGAAGATGACCACGAAGCAGAGGGCCGCGCCGGCCCAGGTGATGGGATAGACGGCGGCCAGGGAGCGGATGGTGTGGAACTTCGCGGAAAAGACCGCCAACAGGGCGATGCGCAGCACGCACTGGTTCAGGATGATGACGATCATGGAGGTGAGGGCCTTCCCCATGCCCCGCAGGGCGCCGCCGGTGATCTCCAGGATGGGATAGACGGAATAGAAGGGGAAGGAGACCAGGGCGATCATCAGCGTGTGGGTCACAACGTTCTGGTCCTTCATAAGCAGGCTCACGATGCTCCGGGGGAAGGAGACGAAGATGATCACCAGCACGCCCACCACCGCCGCGCCGAAGACGGCCTGGATGACGGTGCCCCGCAGGATGCGGCGATACTGCCCCGCGCCGGTGTTCTGTCCGGCAAAGGTGGTGGAGGCCTGGCCGAAGGCCATGATGGGCAGATAGATGAAATTCTCCACCTTGTAGTAGGTGGCGAAGGCGGCCACCGCCGTCTCCCCGAAATCATTGATGTAATACTGCACCATGACGTTGGAGAAGGTGACGATGACGGTCTGGATGCCGGTGGGCAGGCCGATGCGCAGCACGTTGCCCAGCACCCGGAAGTCGATGCCCAGCTTCCGGGCGCTGAGGCGCAGCACATTGTCCTTCCGGGAAGCCAGGATCGCCACCAATATGGCGGAGAGGCTCTGGGTGATGGTCGTGGCGATGGCCACGCCCGCCACCCCCATGGGGATCCAGACGATGAACACCGCATCCAGGACCACATTCAGCAGCCCGCAGATCACCAGCACCAGGAAGGGGGAACGGGAATCCCCATAGGAGCGAAGGCCGCCGGAGACCATGTTGTAGAAGATCAGCATGGGGATGCTGATGAGATAGATGCGGATATAGGTCACTGCCTGGGGAATGACGGTCTCGGGGGTGCGCAGCAGCCGCAGCAGCGCCGGGGCGAAGAGGATGCCCAGGGTCATCAGCAGGAGGCCTCCCACAAGGCCGAAGGTGACGGAGGAATGGAGGGCCTTTTCCGCCCGTTCCCGGTTCCCGGCCCCGATGGCCTGGGCAGCCACCACGCTGGTGCCCACGGAGATGCCGGAAAAGAGGCCGATGGTGCAGGTGATGAGGGTGGCGCTGGCCCCCACCGCCGCGGCGGCGGTCTGGTCCAGGCAGTTGCCCACGAAGATGAAATCCACCGTGTTGTAAAGCTGCTGGAAGATGCTCCCCCCGATCAGGGGAAGCATGAAGCGCACCAAGGGGCCGAAGATCGGCCCCTTCGTCATGTCGATGGTGCGTGACCTCTTCATAGCTTCTGCACGAAGAGGCAGCGGATGGCGTTCAGCACCGCCAGGATCATCACGCCCACGTCGGCGATGATGGCGACCCACATGTTGGCGATGCCCAGGGCGGCCAGGAGCAGGCAGACCAGCTTCACGCCCAGGGCGAAGACGATGTTCTGCTTCACGATGCTCAGGCACTTGCGGGAGATGCGGATGGCCTTTGCGATCTTCATGGGATCGTCGTCCATCAGCACCACGTCCGCCGCCTCGATGGCCGCGTCGGAGCCCAGGGCGCCCATGGCGATGCCGATGTCGGCGCGGGAGAGGACGGGAGCGTCGTTGATGCCGTCGCCCACGAAGGCCAGGCGCTTATTGCCGGAGCACTCCTTCAGCAGCTCTTCCACGCAGGAGACCTTGTCCGCCGGGAGCAGCTGGGCCCGGTAATCCGTGAGGCCCACCTCGGCGGCCACCTTGGCCGCCACCTTCTCCGCGTCGCCGGTGAGCATGACGGTCTTTTCCACGCCCGCCTTCCGCAGGGCTTCCATAGCCGCCTTGCTGGTCTCCTTGATCTCGTCGGAGATCACGATATGGCCGCAGTAGGCCCCGTCCACCGCCACATGCAGCACGGTGCCCACATGCTCGTCGCAGGGCTCATAGTCGATGCCCAGCTTCACCATGAGCTTGTCGTTGCCCACGGCGACGCTCACGCCGTCCATCTTGGCGCTGATGCCGTGGCCGCTGATCTCCTCCAGGTCCGTGACCCGGCTGCGGTCGATGTATTTGCCGTAGGCCTCCCGGATGCTGGCGGCGATGGGATGGGAGGAGAAGCCCTCCACATGGGCCGCATATTCCAGGAGCTTCTGTTCGTCGATGGGGCTCTTATGCACCGCGGTGACGGCGAAATTGCCCTTGGTGATGGTGCCCGTCTTGTCGAAGGCCACCACCCGCACCTGGCTCAGGGTCTCCAGATAGTTGGAGCCCTTCACCAGCACGCCCTGCTTGCTGGCGCCGCCCAGCCCCGCAAAGAAGCTGAGGGGGATGCTGATGACCACGGCGCAGGGGCAGCTGATGACCAGGAAGGTGCAGGCCCGGAGGACCCAGTCCCGCCAGAGCTGGCCCACGGTGGCATAGTGGCCCATGCCCACCTTGGTAAGCATGACGAAAAGGGGCGGCAGGATGGCCAGGGCCAGGGCCGCATAGCAGACGATGGGGGTATAGTAGCGGGCGAACTTGGAGATGAAGTTCTCCGACTGGGATTTCCGGGAGGCGGCGTTCTCCACCAGGTCCAGGATCTTGGAGGCGGTGGACTCGTCGAATTCCGTGGTGGTGCGGATCTTCAGCACGCCGGACATGTTGATGCTGCCGGAGAGCACCTCGCTCCCCGCCTCCACCTTCCGGGGCAGGCTCTCGCCGGTGAGGGCGCTGGTATTCAGGCTGGAGGAGCCCTCCACGATCACGCCGTCCAGGGGGACCTTCTCCCCGGGCTGCACCACGATGATGCTGCCCACCTCCACCTCGTCCGGGTCCACCTGGGTCAGCTCCCCGTCCACCTCGATGTTGGCGTAGTCCGGGCGGATGTCCATGAGCTCGGTGATGTTGCGGCGGCTCTTGCCCACGGCGTAGCTCTGGAACAGCTCGCCGATCTGGTACAGCAGCATGACCGCCACGCCCTCGCCGTATTCGCCCAGGACGATGGCGCCCACGGTGGCCACGGTCATCAGGAAGTTTTCATCGAAGACCTGGCCGTTTTTGATGCCCAGGAAGGCCTTGCGGAGGATGTCGTAGCCCACCAGCAGGTAGGGGATCAGGAACAGGATGATGACAGCCCACTGGGGCAGGTTGACCTTCACGAATTCCTCGGAGATCAGATAGAGGGGCACGAAGAAGATCGCCGCGATGATGATGCGCCAAAGAAGGCGCTTTTGCTTCTTATTCATAGAAACCGTTCCTTTTCATGCAAAAAGCCGGCACAGCAACGTACCGGCTCCTTATTTTACATATCCAGCCTCGCAGAGTTCGCGCCCGCAGGCGCGAAAAAACCGGAATCATTTTGGGGCAGAATTCACTTCTGCCCCAAAATACCTCTCGCGGAGCGTACTGTGGGCTCCCGAAGGGAGCCTGCGGGGAGCGGAGCGCAATTCCCCCTCAAATCGAAGCCAAAGGCTTCGATTTGATCAAAGGTAGATCTCGCAGTCGTCCTCGACCTTTTTGCAGTTGGCGTAGACCTGCTTCATGACGGCGTCCGCGTCGGCGCCTTCGTCGAATTCCACCTTCATCTTCAGGGTCATGAAGCTGACGGTGCAGTCCTTCACGCCGGGGGTCTTCTTGGCGGCCTCTTCCATGTTGTTGGCGCAGTTGGCGCAGTCCACTTCGATCTTGTAGCTCTTTTTCATTCTTTTTTCCTTTCTGCTGACCCGCCGCAGGCGGGAAAACTGATAGCGTTCTCAATTTCTTTCTCAATTTCAAGTTCATAATACCCTATGGGGTATTCTTTGTCAAGGGCTTTGGGAAAGAAATTTTCCTTTTTTTCTCAGGGATTCACGCTGCGCCGCGCCTGGACGGCCCGGTAGGAGCAGGCTTCCGCCAGGGCCACCAGCTCATTGAGATTGGCGTCGGCATTGTAGATGCAGATCACCTTGCTCAGATCGTCGAAGTTATAGGCGTTCATGGCTGCGCTGGAGGAGAGGCTGTATTTCTCCAGATAGTCCTCCGGACCGTCGGAATTCCAGAAGCCCTGGGTGACCTGGATGGCCCGGCCCTTATCCCGGAATTCGGCAGCGTGGCCGGTGACGGCGTTGAGCATCAGGGCAAAGGAGGGGCCGATCATGGAGCTGTACTTCCCCACCACGAATTTCAGCACCCCGTCGGTGGAGAGCTGGAGATTGCGGGTGTTGTAGCTGTCCACCACCCCCAGGGGGGTATCGCCGATGGCGGAGATCATATCCGCCGGCGGCAGGACGGACAGCACCGCGTCGTAGGTCCCGGCGGCGTAGGTCTCCTCCGCCGTTTTCAGGCTTTCCTCCCGGCTGATATAGCCGGGGCAGATGGTGACGGTGAGCTTATCCAGCTCCAGGGTGAGGGGCTCCGCAGCCCGGGCCAGCTCCTGGCGGCTCTGGGGGAAATTCACCCCGTAGGCGGCAGCCAGGGTATCCAGGATGCCCATGGTGCGCTGATAGTGCATCTCGTTGCCCAGGCTCGCGCCGCCGGAGAGGATGAAGTAGCGGTTCCCCGTCTTTTCCCGCAGGAAGTGGCGGGCCATGTCCGCGCCGGCCTGGAACTCGAAGGGCTGGCCGGGGCCGAACATGCCCAGGAACCAGGGATTGTCCGCCACGGCGTCGAAATCCTCATCGGAAACGGTGCCGGAGGCCAGGAGATAATAGGCGTGATTCTGCTCGCAGAGGGCCACCTCCGCCTGGAGGTCCCGGCTCAGGAAGGACATAAAGCCCTCCACGCCCCGGTCGCAGGCAGACTGGATGAACGCCAGCTCTTCTTCCTCCGTCTGGATGGAATCGGAATAGAGGAATCTCACCATGGGGAAGTTGGATTCGATATAGCCCTGGAGATATTCCCGGAAGCCGATGACCTCCTCGTCGCCGGTGTTGTAGACGATGACGCCGATGGTATGCAGGGTGGTATCCGTGGGCACGGGCTTCTCCGGGGAGCCGGGCTGCCCGCCGCCTCCGGCGCAGGCCGCCAGGCTCAGGCAGAGGAAAAGGGCCAAAAGGAGGGAAAGGAGCCTTTTCATGGGTTTCCTCCCTTCTCGAACAGGTGGCAGGCCACCTCATGGCCGGGCTCCAGCTCCTTAAGGGTGGGCCTCGTCTCCCGGCAGAGGGCCATGCAGTGGGGGCAGCGGTCCTGGAAGGGGCAGCCCACGGGCACATCCAGGGGACTGGGAGCTTCGCCCTTGATGGGCTCGATCTTCTTGGAAAAGTCCATCTTCACGTCGAAGACCGCGTCCAGCAGGGCCTTGGAATAGGGATGGCAGCACTTTTCCGCCATGCCCTCGCCGGGCATGACCTCCACGATGTTGCCCAGGTACATGACCGCGATCTCGTGGGCAAAGGACTGGATCAGGCCCAGGTTGTGGCAGATGAAGCCGATGGAGATATTCTTCTCCCGCTGGAGCCTGGTGATGAGCTTGATGATGGTATCCTGGACGCTCACATCCAGAGCGCTGGTGGCCTCGTCCATGACGATGATCTCCGGCTCCAGGGCCAGGGCCCTGGCGATGGCCACGCGCTGCCGCTGGCCGCCGGACATGTTGTGGGGGAAGCGGTCCGCGAAATCCCCGGGCAGCTCCACCATCTCCAGCAGCTCCCGGGCCTTCTTGTCCTTCTCGGAGCGCTTGAGGCGGCCGAAATTCAGCAGGGGTTCGCAGACGATGTCCCGGATCTTCATCTTGGGATTGAAGGAGGTGGAGGGGTCCTGGAAGACCATCTGCACATGCTGGTGGTTTTCCCAGGCGGCCCGGCCCTTGAGCTTGGTGATGTCCATGCCCCGGAACCAGATCTCCCCCTCGCTGGGGGTGTCCAGTCCCACCAGGAAGCGCATGAAGGTGCTCTTTCCGCAGCCGGATTCCCCCACCAGGCCCAGGGTCTTGCCCTTATACATTTTCAGGTTGATGTCGTTGCAGGCCAGAAGCTGCCGTCCTCCCGAGGCGGGAAAACGCCGGGTGACATGCTTTGCTTCCAGGATCAGGTCCTTTTCGTCAAACATAGCGCTTCCCTCCCAAAGACGGAACGGCATCCAGCAGCTTCTGGGTATACTCGTTCCTGGATTCATGGAGCATATAGGCCCGGTCGCCCTGCTCCTCGATCTCGCCGTTCTTCATGACCACGATCTTGTCGGCCATATAGGTCGCCACGCCCAGGTCATGGGTGACGATGATGATGCTGGTGCCGTATTCGTCCCGCAGCTCCATCATCTGGCGCACGATCTGGGCCTGGGTGGTCACGTCCAGGGCGGAGGTGGGTTCGTCCGCCAGCAGCAGCCGGGGCTGATAGGTCATGCCCATGGCGATGCCCACCCGCTGGCGCTGGCCGCCGGAGAGCTGGAAGGGATAGGACCGCATGATGCGGTCCGGGTCCGGCAGGCGCATCCTGCCCAGCATCTCCGCGCCCTTGGCCCAGGCTTCCTTCCTGGAGATATTCTCATGGGTGCGGATATATTCCACATAGGTATTGCCGATGAGCCTCGTCTGGTTCATCATGGCGCCGGAATCCTGGAAGATCATGGAAATGTCGTGGCCGCGGAGGGCCCGCCACTCCTTGTCGCTGAGCTTCAGGAGGCTGCGCCCCTCATAGACGATGTCCCCCGCCGTCACCTTGCCGCCGCCGGCCAGCAGGCCCAGCACGGCGCGGATGACCGTGGTCTTGCCGCTGCCGGATTCCCCCACGATGGCGCAGATCTCGCCCTTCTCCAGGGTGATGTTGGAATCCTTGACGGTGACGCGTTTCCCGTAGGAGATGTCCACATGGTTGATTTCCAATAATGCCATATCTCCCACCTCCTTATTCCGTCTTCGGGTCCAGAATATCCCGGAGGTTGTCCCCCAGCATATTGAAGATCACGACGGTGATGAAGATGGCCAGGCCGGGATAGATCATCATCCACGGGGCGGACTGCATGAAGTTGCGGCCCTCGTTGAGCATGGAGCCCCATTCCGGCGTGGGGGGCTGGGCGCCGAAGCCCAGGAAGCTCAGGGCGGCCAGCTCCATCATCATGGAGCCGATGTCCGTGGCCGCGGTGATCACCAGGGTGGTGATGGTGTTGGGCAGCATGTACTTCCAGAGCATGTAGGGCGTCCGGGAGCCGGTGACCTGGGCGGCGGCCACGAAATCCGTATGGCGGATCTTCATGACCAGGCTTCTCGCCAGGCGGGCATATTTGGGCCAGGACACCACGCTGATGGCGATGATGGCGTTCTTCGTGCTGGCCCCCAGCATACCGGCCACGGCGATGGCCAGCACCAGGCCGGGGAAGGCGATCATCATGTCCGCGATGCGCATGATGACGGCGTCCACCCAGCCGCCGAAGTAGCCCGCCAGGATGCCCAGGAAGGTGCCGATGACGAAAATGGTCAGCACCAGGGAGAAGGTGGACACCAGGGAGGTGCGGGAGCCGTAGATCACCCGGGCGAAGATATCCCGCCCCATCTTATCCGTGCCGAAGGGATGCTCCGAGCTGGGGGCCATGATGGCGTCGGCCAGCTCGCCCTCGGTGGGGTCCACCCCATGGCAGATGAGCGGCGCGCAGACGGAGGCCAGGACGATCAGCAGGGCCAGGACGGCAAAGATCATGAATCCCTTGTTGGAGAGGAATTTATTCTTTTTCTTTTCCATATCGTCACCGCCTCAGTCTCATGCGGGGATCGACGTAGTTATACGAGAGGTCCACCAGCAGATTGATCACCATGTAAATGACGCTGACCCAGAGGACGTAGCCCTGGACCAGGAAATAGTCGGCGGAGGTGATGGCGTTCACCGCCAGATTGCCCAGGCCGGGGTAGGAAAAGATGACCTCCACCACGCTGGTGCCGCCCAGCAGGGAGCCGATGGAAAGACCCAGCATGGTGATGAGGGGCAGGAGGGAATTGGGGAAAACATTGCCCCAGAGGATCTTGGAATCCTTCACGCCCCGGGCGCGGGCGCCCACCACATAGTCGGAGGAAAGCTCCTCCAGCACGGCGGTGCGCACCTGGCGGGTGTACTTGGCGGACATGGCGACGGCCAGGGTCACGGCTGGGAGCAGCAGATCCTTGAAGGTGCCGCCGGAGGAGACCACCGGAAGCAGCCGCAGCCGGACGCAGAAGAAGAGGATCAGCAGCAGGCCCACCCAGAAGTTGGGGATGGACACGC
>JAEEGH010032379.1_pt1 | contig 10057 bp, 7 predicted proteins | sample 9134181 | NCBI WGS metagenome assembly JAEEGH01 (sample SAMN16246544, study PRJNA631951) | gut metagenome | biome: gut microbiome; feature: rumen; material: DP-attached | host: Bos | place: Iran: Karaj | collected 2018-10 | reverse complement strand
GTAAGATATAAATAACAAGGATACATTTGGGAGATTATTATGAATACAAAGGATCTTCTCGAAAAACTAAACCAGGAAACGGGCCTGACTTTTTCTTTGTCCGAGGACGAGCTTTTAAAACCGGAAGCGGAAGAACAGTTAATTCAACTTTTGTCTTCCATTAAAACCTCAGACAGCAGAGACTTCTTTTATCAACAGTTTCTGTTGGGACAGCTGAAAGCCGAGGACATTGCGGCCGGATGCTTAAAATACCATATCGAAAAAAGCGTGAATCGATCACTGTTTTTAATCGCATTTAAAGCTCCATACGATGAAGTGGTTCTATCTGTCCTGTCTTCCCTGGAAACAGGAAATGACACCATCATCGAAATGGATCAACACCACATCGTTTTGATTCGCCGTTCAAAAGCCGTATTAAACGAAGAGGAATATCATTCCATTGCCGCCTCTATCGTTGATGCCTTAGGTACGGAAGCAATGGCTGCAGCCCGGGTATCTTATGACAAAACCGTATCCGAAGTGGAACAGTTATCCACTGCATATAAGCACGCGGAAATCGCCCTGCATTTGGGCGTAACTTTTAAAAACGGACAACGCATTCATTCTTACCATGATTTAGGGTTGGAAAAACTCCTTTATCGCATTTCCACGGAGGATGCCAGGGAATATATGGAAGAAAACCTTGCTGCCTTTGACTTTTCCGCTTTGGATAATGAAATGCGAAATACCATCAAGGCACTGTTTAACAACCAGTTGAATCTGGCGGATACCGCAAAAGAGTTATATATTCACAGGAATACGCTGATTTATAGAATAGATAAATTCCAGAAAATTACAGGACTGGATCTTCGTAACTTCGACGATGCGATTATATGTAAAGTGGCTATGATACTGGCAGAGTACTTAAAATAAAAAAGAGACAAAGGTTAAAACCTTTGTCTCTTATATTTTTATTAAAGTACGCGGGCGCCGTCACCAATTTCTACTACATAGAATTCAGCATCGATGTTGCACTTTTCTTTGTAGCCTTTTCCAACGTTTTCGATGAATGCATCAACGGCTTCGTTCTTTACGATGGATACGGTACATCCGCCGAATCCGCCTCCCGTGATACGGCTTCCGATAACGCCGTCCTGTGCCCAAGCCAAATCCACAAGCACATCTACTTCCAGACAAGACACTTCATAGTCGTCACGTAAAGAAACATGAGAAGCATTCATAAGCTTTCCGAATGTCTCAATATCATTATTCTTTAAAGCCTCTACTGCCTTGATGGTTCTCTGGTTTTCATAAACCGCATGCTTTGCACGCTTTCTGCATACATCAGAGGAAATGGCATCCTTATTTGCCTCAAAGGTCTCTTCATCCAGTTCACCAAGCTCCTGAATATCTACCACCTTCTGGAGCTCTTCCAATGCCTGTGAACACTCTTTACGACGATCGTTATATGCAGAATCTACCAAAGAATGCTTTACTTTGGAATTGGTAATTACAATCTTTGCATCCGGAAGCTTTACGCTGGCATACTCCATGGACAAGTCGCTGGTATCCAAGAACATAGCCATATCCTTCTTACCGTTTGCCACCGCATACTGATCCATGATACCGCAATTACAACCGTTAAAGTTATTCTCGGAATACTGACCGATTAAAGCCAAATCCGTCATAGACAAATCGTTATAACCAAACTGATCGCAAAGAACAACACCGGTTAATACTTCCAAAGATGCGGAAGAAGAAAGGCCGGAACCGTTTGGAATGTTACCCCAAATGGCCATTTCAAAACCACTGTCGATTAATTTGCCGCGTTCTGCAAATGCCCAAACAACACCGAGGGGATAGTTTGCCCAACCGTATTCCTTCTTATTCTTAAGTTCTTTACGGCTGACTTCCACAACACCGGCACCTTTTACGTTTGCGGAATAGAAACGAATGATATCGTCGGTACGCTTTCTTGCTACCGCATAGGTTCCGATGGTAAGTGCACATGGAAATACATGTCCACCGTTATAGTCGGTGTGCTCTCCGATTAAGTTCACACGACCGGGAGAAAAGTATTCTCTTACTCCGTCGTTATCGCCAAATACTTCTGCAAATTCTTTGCGAAGATCAAATTCCATCAATATATCCTCCTAAATCTATCTATGAACCTTCGTTCCCTGTTTTCTTTGGAACTCGGTTAAGAATTCATCATTTAATTCCAAAAGAACTTTCCATTCTTCATCAGTCTGTGCGTTTCGTACAATCATGGTATAGTACGGCGCATCTGTATGTGAGGTGCAATCCAAAGTTTTCATACGACGTCCCACATAAGGCATCACAGGTTCCGTCTTTGCCGGAGCAAGTACCACAAGCTGATCGATATTTACAGCTAAAAGATTCTTTCTTTTGGCTCCGCCGGTAATTCGGTCCACCTCGAACGCCCCATTGGTATAGGTATAGTCAAACTCAACTTTTCGAATGCGTCGCAAGATAAAAATCAATACGATAAACAAAATAACAAATACAGAATAGGCCAGATTCAAGGTAAGCACTTCCAAAAAGAAAAACCAAGCAATCAAAACGGCACATAAAATAATGTAGAGATTGTTCAGCTTATGCTCCTTGCAACTTACTGTCTGTTCAATACTTATGTCATGATAAATCATTGGCTTCTACCTCTTTATATTCTCGTAAAAAGTATCTTAACATAAAGAGCGCTTCTTTCCAACTTTTTCATAAATATTCCCTTGGAGAAAATCCAAGGGAATACAACAAATAATGATAATTTAAATACCTTTGAAGAAGAAATGAAGCGATAAAGGTTTTGAATTATCCAGCAAGAATTCAGGATGTACCAATGCTCCCCAAGTATCATCTCCGCCGACACCCATTTGCTTTAACCCTACGCGAACGAAGGTATTGTGCGGCTTCGGTAATTCTGTCGGATGCTCTGCACAATCCAACTCGTGTGGAGTATACGGTAAAGCAGAGAAGGATAAGTCCTCTCCCTCAAAGCGGATACCGCGACCTCTGCGGTCGGTAAGTTCCGCAAAACGAACACCGATCTTATTTCCGCACTCCTGCGGTCTTAAGTACTGTGCCATATTTTCTTTTACTTCATTTTCATAAACACCAAGTTTTGCATGGTATTTATCGACGTAAGTCTCATCCGGTCCAAGGCCGTACCACTTTAAGTGATCGTATTCTGCATCGAATCCGAAGAGTACGGAAAATTCAGGAAGTTCGCCCACCTGATTTGAAGCATCCAATTCCAAATCCACGCCAACGGTTCCGTCAGCAAATACGGTATAGGATAATTTACTATCCATGGCCGGTGTGGTTGGTAGATGATAGGTATAGGTTACGGTTACCTGATGGTCACCTTTTTCAATCACATAATCCGTAGCCTTACGTCCATGTTCAAACTTGTAACTTAAGAACTGGCTGGCAACTTTCCACTGTCCTGCTCTGAAAGGAAGCAGGTTTGCAATGTCGTTTTCTGTCATTGCTCTCCAGAAGTTTGGCTTCGGAATGGTCTTAATCAGCTCTTTGTTTGCATATTTATAGGAAACTAAGCCGCCATGAATCTTGGAGAATAAAATCTCAAAATCATCACCGCGAACGCCGATATTGTTCCAGCCCTCGCTTACTTCAAAGAATCCTTCCGGTTTCTTAAACTCTTCTCGTTTTCCGAATACGCACTGTCCGTATGCAACTTCATGACCTGCATCGCCCCAAAGGGTATCCTCGCGTAAGCAGAAGGAAACGGTAAGTACCAATTCCCCTTCATCCTCCGGAATCTCCATCGGAATCGGAACTCTGGTTTCGGAAAGTGGCTCAAGCTCAAACTCGCCGGTCTGATATGCCAAAAGCTCCCCTTCTTTTTCTAAGGTAACTTCAATCCTATATTCATTTAAGTTGGTGAAGAGATTCATGTTCTTTACAATCATGTCTCTTCCTTCGAAGGTAATCTTAATATTCTGATAGCAGAATTTTACCTCCTGCATCTTTGGAGACGGCAAACGGTCTTTTCCGTAGCAGATACCGTTTCCGCTGAAAGAATAATCACAAGGACGATCCCCAAAATCACCACCGTATCCCTGGAACTCTTCGCCATAACGATCCCGAAGAGTAAGGGACTGATCGATGTAATCCCAAATGAATCCGCCCTGGAAAAGCGGCTCTTCTTCCGTAAGTTCGGTGTATTTATACAGCGCTCCGCAGCTGTTTCCCATAGCATGGGCATATTCACAGTTAATGTACGGTTTTTCCGGATGTTCTTTTATCCATTCTTTGATTTCATCCGTCGGAATGTACATGGTGCTTTCCATATCAGAAGAGTCCGGACAACGTCTGTCGTTATAGATTCCTTCGTAATGAACCAAACGGGTATCATCCCATTCATGGAATGCATCGTGCATCTTTTGAATATCAGTTCCGCCATAGGATTCATTTCCGCATGACCAAATCAAAATTGACGGATGATTCTTATCACGTTCAAACATGGAACGGGCACGATCCAAAACCAACTCCTGAAACTCCGGTCGATCTCCGGGCACAGAATCCGAAAGTTCCAACAATCCTCGACGAATCGAATCCCAAACCCCATGGGTTTCCAGGTTCGTCTCATCAATTAAGTAGATTCCGTATAAATCGCACAATCGATACAACAACGTGCGATTCGGATAGTGGCTGGTACGGATGGCATTGATGTTATTTTGCTTCATGGTGATGATGTCGGTATAGATTTCCTCATCAGAAACACAACGTCCGTTTTCCGAAGAAAACTCGTGGCGATTTACACCTCTGAATACAATGCGCTTTCCGTTTAAGCACATAATATTGTCTATCATCTCGAAGCGTCTGAATCCCACCTGCTCGATGACAACTTCCTGCAAAAAGCCTGCCACATCCGTAATTTCCAAACGAAGTTCATAAAGATTCGGATGCTCAGCAGACCAAAGCTTCGGTTCTTTTACAGGGAAGGAAAAATGAGCCTTTGTTCCAAGCTTTTCCTCACCCGCTAAAATATCTTCATCTCCGTCAGAAAGATAGAAACGCATCTTTCCTTCGGCAGTAACATTCAAATCAAGTTCCAAGGTTGCATCCTTGTACGCATCGTCCAATAAAGTCTTAATGCGCATGTCAGATACATGAACCTTTGGAGTAGTATACAAATAAACATCGCGATAGATTCCGCTGAATCGGAAGAAATCCTGATCCTCACACCAGCTTCCGGCAGTAAAACGAAAGACAGAAACTGCTAATTTATTTTCTCCTTCGCGATTAACAAATTCTGTTAAATCAAATTCGGATGGAGTAAATGAGTCCTCACTATAACCAACATATTTGCCATTGCACCACAGCGCCATACCACTTTCTACGCCATCGAAGTGAATGATGACCGGACCGGTTTTCAACTCTTCCGGAAGTGTGAAATATTTTACGTAGTTTCCCACAGGATTAAACACTGTAGGAATCTCACCCGGTTGAATTACCTCTTTACCATCCCATGGATACTGGGTGTTTACGTACGCCGGATTATAATATCCTTCCATATTGATATGCGCAGGAACACGAATGGTATCCCAACTTCTTGAATCATAGTCAAGCGCCTCAAATCCCTTGACAGATGACTGATAGTTTTTGGCATATGCAAATTTCCATACACCGTTTAAACTATATTTAAAGTCAGAAACTCCGTCTTCCGTCTCCTCAAAACGATAGAATTCGTGATCAGAATGAGCGGGCAAACGATTTTCCTGAAATATTTCCGGATTCTTTACAATATCAAAATTGAATTCCGACATCTTTTTTCCTCCTATTTTTCTTATCTTTCCCCATTTTTTACATAAAAGTAGGGGCAGACACCCTCATATCTGCCCCTATGTGATTGTAAGAGAGATTATTTTACAGCACCCGTAATACCTTCGGCAAACTGCTTCTGTAATACGAAGAAAATAACCATTGTCGGAATTGAACAGAACAATACCGCCATCATTAACAAACCGTAATCAATTACGTAACCGTTTGAAAGATTTGTCAAAAGAATCTGCATGGTCTGTGCGCTGTTTTTGGTCATAACCGCACGTGGCCACATATAAGCGTTCCATGCATTCATAAATGTAATAACTGCTGCTGCAGCGTAAGTAGATTTCTGAATCGGCATGTACATCTTGAAGAAAATAGCCCATTCGGAAAGTCCGTCAATACGTGCTGCTTCCATGATATCAGGCGGGAAGTTACGAGAGTTCTGTCTGAACATCATGATCATAAACGGTGTTGAAATTGCCGGTAAAATGAAACCTGCTACAGAGTTCAACAATCCGATGTTGGAAGCCATGGTAAACAACGGGATAATAGTTGCAACACCCGGTACCATCATTGCCAAAAGAAGTACTCTGAACAAGCGATCCTTTCCGGCATCATGGTAAAGCTCAAATCCATATCCGGCCAAAGAACAGATAAAAATACAAAGGACTGTCTGAACTGCCGCATATACAAATGAATTTGTCATGAATCTGGAAAGAGAAGTTCCGGCTCCCTGAGAAGCTGCTGACGCTACCAGATTCTTAAAGTTTACTACTGCCTGGTCACCAAACCAGATTTTACCACTTGCAACTTCTACGGATGTATTGGTAGCTGCCGTAACCATCCAAAAGATCGGAAATACGGAGATAAAGCATACAATGGCAAGGAAAATATAACTTGGTATTAATCTTCGCTGAATCGCGGATTTATTTTTCTTAGTCACGCTTATCACCTACTTTCAAACTAATAAATGCCAGTATCGCTACCTGAATAAAGATAATAAATGCCATAGCAGAAGCATATCCAAATACGCCGACACCCTGTCCGAAGGCCTGGTTCCAAATGTAATGCGACATTGTTATTGTCGTATTTGCCGGGCCACCGTTTGTTAAGTTAACGGATTCATCGAACAACTGTAAGGTACCGTTGATAGACATGATTGCGGTCATAACAATCGTCGGACTTAATAGCGGAACGGTAATAGACCAAAAGGTTTTCCAGCCGTTTGCACCGTCAATCTTTGCAGCTTCATATACGGAATATTCAATATTCTGTAAGCCTGCCAAGAAAAAGACCATGTTGTAACCGGTCCATCTCCAAATCAAACCCATGATAATAACCGCACGAGCGGTTCCCGGCTGACCGAGCCAGTTAACATTTTCATTGATAATTCCAAGAGCCATAAGCAAGTGATTGATAAGTCCCTCGCGAGCAAACAATGAACGGAAAATCAATGCGTATGATACTAAAGATACCGCACATGGCATAAATACCATGGTTCGAAAGGCACCCCTGAATTTGAGGTCCTTGTTATTCAAAAGCTGAGCCAAAAGAATGGCAAGAATCAGCATTATTGGCACTTCAATAAGTAAATAAAGATAAGTATTTCCCATGGACTGTAAAAACGTCTTATCCATCGGAATGTTTTTAATATAGTTTACAAATAAAGGGTCTCCCCATTTTAAATTAACACCCTTACCTGTTTTCAACGATGTAATAAACGCTGAAACCATGGGCCAAAAGCTCATAATAAAGATTAAGATAGATGCTGGAGCAAGGAATATCCATCCGGCAAGTTGTTGTTTCGCTGTAACCGACTTTCCCTTCTTCATGAATCGCATCCTCCTTTCTAATAAAAACGGGGAATCGGAAGAGTCCGATTCCCCGCACATTTTGCATAAACCGGTATATACGGTTTTAATTATAAGGACATCTGTCTTTCAACATCATCCTGTGCAGCCTGAAGCTCAGCAGCTAAGTCTGCTCCGCCACCAGCCTGTGTAGCGTTTGTAATAGCTGTACCAACAGCAGTACGTAAGTTGTAGTGATAATCACTCTGCTCGATAACCGGTACATGTGTACCCATTTCTACGATTGTAGAGTAGATTGCCTGACCATCGAAGTAGTCAACACCTTCCTGGTATACTTCTGACTGACCAGCAGATACGCAAGTTGTGATAACACCACCGTTCTTAAGAGCTGCATCATAAGTAGCCTTAGAACCTTCACCGCCACCGAATGTGTAAGCTAAGAATTCTTTTGCAAGATCAGCCTTTTCACAGTTAGATGTGATGTAAAGAGAAGAACCACCATTTGCTGCATAACCTTCTTTTCCTGAAAGAGTAGGAATTGTTGTGATTGCCCACTTACCGGAGTTAGCTTCTACCTGCTCGATGGTTGGGATAATCCAGTTACCATTGAATACACCTGCAACCTGATCACCAACGATTGATTCGTCAGTGTACTCAGACCAAGAGTTGCAAAGAAGGATAACGCCGTCATCAGCACCTGTTACTAATACTTCCATAAGTTTTAAGTAAGTATCGTTATCAGCGATGTTAGCCTTTCCGTCTTTCCACTGTGACTGGCCTTCAGCCTGCATCATCATGTATGGGAAGTCATCACCTGAGTGATCCATAGACATTAAGTACTTGCCGGTCTTTTCTTTTACTTCACGACCGATCTCTAACCAACGATCCCAAGTAATTCCTGTTACATCGTCGATTGTGTATCCGCACTCTTCAAGGATATCTGTACGATAAGCGAAGATTGCTGTACCGTTATCAACCGGTGCACCATAGTGCTCGCCGTTGATTGTGCTGTAAGAAAGCTTTTCAGCACCGAAGTCGTTCCAGTCGATGTCAGCACCTTCAAGTGACTGCCATGCATCCGGATAGTTGGTTACATACTGCTGAATGTAGTGATCCTGGAATAATACGATATCAGGAAGTGTGCTGTAATCACCAGCCTGAGCTGCATTTGTGATTGCGTTTTCTACATCGCTTGATCCTGATACAGTGTTGATTTCAAGTTTGAAATCAGGATTCTTTTCCTGGAAAGCTTTTTCTGCTGCTTCCAAAGCCGGAATGTTGAAGTTTGCATCCCAAGCTGCAACAGTAAGTGTGTTAGCATCTGAAGATGTACCACCTAAGTCTGTGGTTTCTTCTTCTTCAGCTGCAGCGTCCCCTCCGGTAGAACCATCAGCTCCACCCTTGTCGCCGCATCCTGCAAAAGCAGTTACAGCCAGCGCACTGGCCAACATAAGAGATAGTAATTTCTTCTTCATTAAAGTTAACCCTCCTTTTTACTTGAAGACATTCGTGAAAATTCACAATTCATCTCCATCTCTTTCTAAACTCTGTGTACATTATAACGAGGTTCGGTTGAGAATTGTTCACATATTCGCCCGATATTTATGCAAAAACGACTATTAAAAAAAGAAACGCCCCGAAATAAGGGCGTTTCTACGCAGAAAAGTTTCGTAAATCTATCTGTTTTTTCCTTTATTTTCCATGTTTTTTGTGCAACACCTACAATTTCGCGTTTTCGCTTTTGTGGAAAATATGCAAAAACTACTCTTTGCCTTCCCATCCAGGTTGAGCTGAAATCCTGAAGTTGGATAAAATACCGTCGTGTTTTTGCTCCTGGTGCTTCCACTGATATGGAGTCATTCCGGTTAAACGCTTGAAATTTCTGTTAAAAGTAGATGGCGTCTGATATCCCACGCGGAAACACACGTCTTCCATAGAAATATCTTCTTTTTGAATTAAGCCGCATGCTTTGTCAATTCGAACCAAATTTACGTATTCCACCGGTTTCATATTCATGGTTTCTTCGAAGATTCTGCGGAAATGACTCTCCGACAAGCCGGAGTTTCCGGCCATATCGGAGATTTTTATCTCCTCATTGTAATGATCGTTTACGTATTTTATGGCATTTTTAATATAATTATTCACACGATTGGCACGCTTTGCCTGCTCACGCTCCTCATCCAATCGCAGCAGTTCCACAGCCAAAGAATACAGATATCCTTTGATACTTTCCTTGTAATAGAGGGGTTTTTCACGACATTCCTGAATGATTTGCAAAATCAACTTTGCCATCTGAGGATGGTTTTCGCGGGTTTTCAAGGTTCCTCGCTTATTGATAATTCGAATCATATCTTCTGCCGAAATATCGCCGGACTGGCCAATATCCCGGATAAACTCATCCATATTAATGAATAAAAACTCCCATTTACAGATGTTTCCCGGCTTGGAAATAG